>Ga0334889_1000831_pt1 | contig 44531 bp, 42 predicted proteins | sample GraSluR1_MG_2_FD_207222 | JGI IMG/M metagenome (GOLD analysis project Ga0334889, IMG submission 207222) | Sludge microbial communities from methane-producing bioreactor in Wageningen University, Netherlands - Granular Sludge_8_08-R1 | ecosystem: Engineered > Bioreactor > Anaerobic > Unclassified...
TGTAACCGCTAAACTAAAATGGACAGAAAACAACAAATAAGAATGAACAGTATTTACCACAATCCTCCAAATCAGCTATGATAGAGCTGGAAATAAAACAGCTTTTATCGTAGCAGAGGAGGAAGAAATGAACGTAGCAGAAGGGTGGAATATGTATTTAGAAATCCAGGATCTAAAGAAAATGCATTTTAACGTAAGCCAGATATCCCGGCGTCTAGACCTATCTCGAACTACAGTATATAAGTATCTGGATATGCCACCAGAAGAAATGGAACAGATTTTAGAAAATCGAAAAACCAGAACCAAGAAACTAGATAAGCATCGGGAGCTAATTAAATCCTGGTTGATACAATATCAGGATATGACCAGTGCACAGGTGCTCGACTGGCTGCAGGAAAGAAAACTTGATGGAGGTGTTAGCGAAGGAACAGTTAGAAACTATGTCAGACAATTACGAGAGGAGTGTGTTATTCCCCAGGTTAAGTACGTGCGTCAATACGAAGCCGTTGATGAATTACCTGCCGGCCAGCAAATGCAGATGGACTTTGGACAAATTGCTCTACGTAGCAGCATTGCTAGGATGGTAACCCTGTATTTTGCAACCTTCGTCCTGGCCCACTCCCGGCATAAATATGTGGAGTGGCTGGACCGCCCGTTTACAACTCGAGATTTAATTAACGTTCATGAAAACGCATTTGAATACTATGGAGGGATGACTAAGGAAATTGTATACGACCAGGATCACCTAATACTGGTAAGTGAGAACGGCGGAGACCTGCTGCTCACCAAAGAGTTTGGAGAATACCAAAAGACCCGAAAATTCAAGATTTACATGTGCAGAAAAGCGGACCCGGAAACAAAAGGAAAGGTTGAAAATGTAGTGAAATATGTAAAAAGGAATTTTGCTAAAAACCGCACCTTTCATAACCTGGAAAAACTAAACGAAGACTGTTTGGCCTGGTTAGAACGGACCGGAAATGGAAAAGTTCACAATACAACAAAAAAGATACCGGTAGAAGTGTTCGCCCTTGAAAAACAACACCTCATCCCGGTACCCCACAAGATAAATATTTCAACTACTAAAATTATAACTAGAGTGGTTCGCAAAGACAATACCATCGTTTATAAGGGTAACCGTTATGCCCTACCGTTAGGAACCTATGCACCTGAACGAAGGGTTGTTGTTAAGGAGGATGAGGGGATATTAATCATTGCAAACCTCGATGATGAGCTAGAGATTATCCGCTATCCCGTATGCCTTGAAAAAGGCCGACTCATTAAGAGCAGTGATTGCCGCAGAGAAAAAGATAAGGGCATTGATACCTATCTGCAAGAAGTGGCGCAAATCCTTAACGATTCCCAGCAAGCTTATGATTTTCTAGGTCTGGTGCGGCAGGAAAAACCTCGCTACATACGGGATCAGTTAAAAATAATTAAAGATCACAGCCTGGATAAATCTCCCGAGGTTATCAGCAAGGCACTTAACTACTGCTTGAAAAACAGGCTTTACGGAGCAACTGATTTTGTGGATTCATTAAATCATTTTAACCATTTTCATAACGTGGCAGAAGAAAAACTAAGTATTAAAAATGATATTCAACCACTTTACGAGGTTGACCGTTCTGTACTTAAAACCAGTGTAGAAGTACGAGATATTAACGTCTATATACAAGAATTACAGGGAGTGAGAGAGTGTCAGCAGAACTTGAACAACTCAAAAACGATATGAAACGCTTAAAGATAACGGAAGCAGCTGCTGTGGTAGAAGAAAGACTGCTTGAGGCCCAGGTGACGGAACCCAGTTACCAAGTGTTTCTAACGAACCTGGTGCAGCATGAGATAAAGAAAAGAGAGGAAAAACAGTTAGGGAGGCTCTACAAGCTAGCAGCTTTTCCTGAATACAAACCCCTGGACAATTTTGACCTTTCAGAGCAACAATCTCTAAGTAAAAAGCAACTAAAACAGCTACAGGAGCTTATCTGGCTGGAACAGGCCTACAACCTAATTCTGCTAGGCCCTCCCGGGGTTGGCAAAACCTGTTTGTCTATTGGCCTGGGGATTGAAGCCATTAGCCGGGGTTACCGGGTAACTTTTGTTCAGATGGACGAACTGATCCGTCTTCTCAAAACCGAGGAAATTAGCCGTAACTCCAGGGCAAAGGTAAAAAGAATGGTCGGTTCTGACCTGGTGATTATTGATGACTTAATGTTTATGGCTATTGACCGACACGAGGCAAACCTCTTTTTTCAACTAATCAACAAGCTCTACGGTCAAACCTCCATCATCATTACATCAAATAAGGGGCCAGAAGATTGGGGAGATATCCTGGGTGATCCAGCGATTACAACTGCAATTTTGGATCGCTTAATCCACAAAAGTGAGGTTATCCATTTAAGCGGTGACAGCTATCGTTTAAAACACCGCCAAACCATTTTTGGGAATAACTAGGTGTCCAAAGTTATTTATCATTTTTTGTTCATTTTTACTTGACAGTTACAAATGTTCAAAAACACGGGCTCTATCGAAGAGAGAGGGGAAAATTGGGGATCTAAGAGGGGGCTCTTGTCATCCTTGTTCTCGCCACTCGAATATGGCAACATTAGGTAGGCTAAAAAAACCAGTTGATAAATAGTTGATAAAAGTACTGTATCCTTTAAGGGTACAGGAGGTATTATGTGAAATGAAAAATTGAATTTTAATTGTCGATGATGAGAGTGACATCGTTAATTTATTGAAAGATCATTTTGAATATAGCGGCTATGAAGTGCTTATTGCTGAATGCGGAGAAGAAGCGATTAAAAAATCTGAGCAGCAGCGGATATGTGGAATATCTTTTTGTTCCAGCTCCGGAGGCCGAATTAAGGTCCGCCACAATGCATTACCTCCAAGAAAATATCGCCAATGGCAACATCCCTGCGGAGGACGCCAAAGACTTTCAGTGGACGATAAAATTACTGGGAAATAACAGCTTTGACAATGTTTATACTGCAGTGCAGGAAGATAAACATGTCACCCTCTGGCTTCGGGCCTGCGAAAGTCAGTTCGGACAGAAGATCGGCAGCATAGAGCAAATCAATCACAACTTGCGCGCCGCGTTAGGAACAACGGGATACAGCCGGCTTCTATATGAAAAATACGTTACCTATATGCAAATAAGCGCGACCTTTTTGATATTCCCCATCTTCCTGCTTTTATTCACCAGGGATTCACGGTGCAATATGACTGAAATGTTATATGCACAGCCCATTTCATCAACAAAATATATTTTGTGCCGGTATTTGGGCGCGCTGATCCCCGTGTTACTGTTCTGCTATGGTTTCAGTATTCTGTTAAATATAATAAGCATGGCCAGGTTTATCCAAGCCGGGTGGGATATTGAGTACACATTCTTTTTCAAATCGAAAGCCGTTCAACAAGGAATGACCTACGGCTAGCATTTACACCCATAAGGGAAATCTAAATAGCGGTTGCAATATAGGAATTGTCACCAATACCCAGTAATACGGACTAAGAATCGCGAAAGGACATAAGCGAAGATAGCCAGAAGCACTATTCCCCCGATTACTTCTATCCAACCTGTATTGCCTGCCAGTCCTGCCAGTAGAGGTAAAACACAAATTGTTGGCAGTATACTATTATAGAGCATTAGTTTTCCTTTTTTATAGCTGCCCGCTGGAAATGTAACGAGAAAAGCCTTAAGCTTTTCTTCATTTTCATAGATTATTCTCCTGAGTAAAAATCCCAACATTAAAATAATAGCTATCAGGAAACCTAATCTTACCCCATCAGGTAAGGGAAACAGCACCACCAAAGCTCCCATCACAAAAAACTGTAAGTAGAGTATTTGCCAACTACCATTACGCATAAGATATTTGACATAAAAATATATGTGCGTATAAGCCGTTTTAAACGGTATTCCCAATCGCCTCGGTGACCAAAAGGAATACCCGTTTCTTTTGCGTGCGGGTTGTCCCGCGTACCCAAGCAAGCTTCCCATTAAAGTACTATCATAGAATGCCTCTGAATTGACCACCTCTTCCCAATCCTTAACCGGGAATAAGTATTTCAGTACAACCACCAGGACTAACATCAATAATAGAATCTTGATCATTATAATTAAGTATAATCCCTGAGCTGTATAGATATAGGGCCTCACGAGCATCTGCCATGCGGCAATATAGGCGATTAAAAACAGTGGATCAAAAAACCATTTAATATACTTGGAGAATCTTTGCTGGATAAAAAACTTTGTTCCCAGAACCAACATTCTTAATAAGAGCACCCACAACCCGATGTATAACCACAGGTTCCAGGATACACCTGCCAGGTGCAGGAAAATGGGATAGAATGCGAACACAACTACTACTACCCGTATACTGTTAAGGATAAAACTGCTTATAACTCCCAAACAGAGCAGGAGATTAAATTTTTTGGGATGGTAAAAAAGGTGAGCTAAATCTGCCTGAACAAGATAAGTGCGGAGATTTCCTTTAATGGTTACCCAGGCCAGTAGAACTAACAAAAGCAGTTCATACTCCGGCATAAACCAGTAGGGTAGAGCAATAAGACACTCCCGGTATGTGCAAAATACAAGTACGGATAAAGGAATGATAATATACAAGGCAATCCAGAAGTCAACGATTAATCTCAAGGCATCACTTACCCGTCTTAAACGGGCCGACATACGTTTTTGCCATAAAAAAAGACTTAGATTTCGTCTCATCCGTTTTTACCTCTGGTTAATTGGAGAAAAATCGCAAACAAGTCTTCCTCTGCACAGCGGGCTATATTTTGCAATTCCAATAGCGTACCGGCAATAATTATCTCACCCTTATCAAGAATAATAAACCGGTCACAGATGCGCTGGGCCGTTTCTAAAACATGGGTACTGAGGAGCATCGAAGCACCACGTTGCTTTTCCTGTTCTAGCAATTCCAGGAGCTCTTTTATAGACAGGGCATCCAGACCATTAAAAGGTTCATCAATCAAGTATAACGGTGGCCGGGCCAGTATGGCACAGATAATCATAATCTTCTGCCGCATGCCTTTGGAAAAACCTCCGGGGAAATGGTGTTTAACCTGCTCCATTTGAAATTGTTTTAAGAGTTTATCAGCCTTTCTTACAAACTCTCTTCGGTCTAACCCTCTGGACATAGCTACGAGCTCCATGTGCTCCCACATCGTCAGTTCTTCATATAAAGCGGGCGCTTCCGGTATGTACGCATATTGCTCGGGCAACACAACCCGGCCTTGCGTCCCGGTTACTAACCCCTGCAGGGCTTTTATCAGCGTTGATTTGCCGGCGCCATTGGCGCCGATTAATCCTACCAGTTCCCCTTCACCGACTGTAAAGCTAATATCCTTAATGACGGCTGTCGTCTTCGTATAACCTGCTGTTAGGTTTTCCACATTTAGAATTGGTCGCATATACGACCCCCTTTTCCAAAACTGCCCCTACAAAGATCATAGTCTCCTTTTCCCGAAAGCGCCAATATAAAGGGTTATTGTAAGAAAAACTTTACTGTCCGGCTTTAATATTGCAAAAAGGTTCACTCCGGAACATGAATTCCCACCATGTTCATCAAATATCGGGCGTTGGAAGTGGTACAGCGGCCGGAACGAAGCTTATAATCGAATTCGATTCTCCCTTGTACATATTGTTCTTCAAAATGGTAATTCCTAAAGTTTAATTCCGGGTCTTTTTCCAGGCCGCAAAGCTCGAAATCATGGGTAGAAATCAAACCGATAACGTTCTTCTTGCTCAATTCTCTTAAAACAACCTGGGCACCGGCAATACGGTCCAAGGAGTTTGTCCCTCGAAATACCTCATCAATTAAATAAAGCATCGATTGCCCTTTATCTGCCTGCTTTAATATCATATTTATTCTGGTCAATTCGGCGTAAAAGGTAGAAATACCATTAATCAAATCGTCTCTTATCACCATAGATGTATATACGTCCATAATAGAACACCTGAATTTCCGGGCGCAAACGGCTGCCCCTGCATAGGCCAGAACCAGGTTCATGCCAATAGCCCTCAGGAAGGTGCTTTTCCCGGACATGTTGGAACCGGTAATAATACAAGAATACTTATCAATATCTATATCATTTCGAACGCATTTTTCCGACTGGATTAAGGGATGACCGAAGTCTTGCGCGTGAATCTTCATACTATGAGCCTGGAGTTCGGGGAAACCCCATTCCGGGTGTATATGGGATATGACGGAAAGGCTGGTTAAAGCCTCAAAGGCTCCAATTGTTTCAAACCAGGTTCTAATTTTCTTAGCGTTTTGAATTTTCCAGCGCTCTAAATAAACCGCACAATGGAAATCCCAAAATAAAAAGAGATTAAAAATAAAATAGAAAATAAGATTATAGCGAAAGTTAATGGCATCTGATATTCGTTCCAGACGTTTCATACAAATAGAAGCGGGCTCTGCCTGGTTATATAACTCAGATTTCAGAGTAGATAAGTAATCATCTTTAAATTGTTCAGATTCAATTAATAAAAACATGTTTCTAAAGGCAGCTAAACTTTTTTGAAATGAATATACCTTGCTTAAATCTGATGAAATTTTTTGATATCCGGCAAAATATAATAGCAACTGCAGGGCAAGAAGTACTATGGGAACCTCAAGGGGTAGGCCCCAAGCTGAAATAGACATTACCAAGGCCAGAATGGTAACCAGGGGGAAAAAACGTATGATGTGTATAGCTTTGGGGAGCGATCCGGATTCTTCAGCATAGCTGATTAATCCCCCGGTATCCCGTGATGCTTCATTTATCAGCAAGCCATGACACTCTAGATTTTGGCAGAATTCAAGTTTTGAAGCCAGTTCCCTGACTGCGTTCTGGCGCATTTTTATGCTATCCAGGTTTTTTGATGGATTGGCCAGGAGTGTTTTTAAATGGTATCTACCTAAAACCGTTTTAGCCAAAGATATCCATTGAAACAACGATTTAGGCCCGAAAATATCCAGATCATAGGTGTAGGGGTGATTAGCATCAACGAATTCCAGGCCACCATCATCAAATGAAACCCAGGTCCCGTTAATTCTGCTCAAATATCTGCACTGTATTTCCAGCATGGCGCGAACCGTATGCAAGTCCTGCTCCACTTTAGAGTGTTTATAGACAAGAGCAAGAAATATTACCAGGAAGAAAAGTAAAACAGATACGGCTTGTGTCGAGGTTCCCAAGAACGAGCAAAGTATAGTAAATACTGCTCCGGCCAGAAATATAAAAAAACGCAGATTGCTTATCCTATCAAAGCTCTTTGTATAGCGTTTTTCAAGATTTTTATAGCTATTGTAACGAGTAAGAAATAATTTTTCAGCAGACATCGAAGCCTCCTACAAGCCAACAAGGGGACGTTCTTTTTGCTTCCCTATAAATCACAGGATTGGACTTAAAATTCAATGAGCGGAAAAGCAATCTATTTCTGACCGTGGCAGCAATATTATGGAGCCTGCTTGCCGACCTAAAGCCGGGCCGGTCGGTTGACCGGTCCGGCACAGGCTTCAGTTATAATTCCCGCTGGATTGGGTTATGGTTGTATCACAGCTGTAGTTGATCAGCCACCAGGCTCGGGGTATTCCAACGAAGGTGGCCCGGCGATAGCTGTCTTTCTAATCCTACCGGTAGTGGGCACGCCGTTGATTACGAAATAAGTTAACTAGATGATCTTTTCCATCCGGACCGCACAGACTTTGTACTCCGGAATTCCGGCTATGGGATCGAGTGCTTCTCCTTGGGTCAGTACGTTGGCTGCGGCTTCGCCATAGTGGAAGAAGGTAAATACCAGCTTCTCATTCAGGATATCGGTGACTTGAGCTTTTAGCTCAATACTGCCGCGACGAGTAGTGAGCCGCACCTTTTCACCATTCAGGATACCCAGTTTAGCCGCAGTTTTCTGATTAACCTGAACCTCGTTTTCAGGTCGATGAGTATCGAGTGCAATCGCCCTTCTGGTCATGCTGCGGGTATGATAATGGTACAACTGGCGTCCCGTGCTGAGAATTAACGGATACTCTTCATCGGGCAGTTCAAAAGCTTCCTTGAACTCCACGGCATGGAACAGACCCAAACCACGACTGAATTTCTCGGTATGCAGGATGGGTGTGCCGGGATGTTCCTCCGTGGGACAAGGCCAGTGAAGACCCGTCTGCTCAATACGATCATATGTGATACCGGCATAAGAAGGCGTCAGACTACGGATTTCCGCGAAGATTTCTTCCGGGGAAGCGTAGCTATTGGGGTAACCCAAACGAGTGGTCATATCACTAAGGATCTGCCAGTCCTGGCGGGCATCACCGCGGGAATTAACCGCCTTGCGTACCCGTTGCACTCTTCTTTCGGTATTGGTAAAAGTACCTTCTTTTTCGGCCCAGCTAACTCCGGGGAATACTACGTCAGCCATCTGGGCCGTCTCGGTCAGGAAAATATCCTGTACTATCAGAATATCCAATTTCTTTAGTGCTGCTTCTACGTGATGGGAATCAGGGTCACTTATCATGGGATTTTCGCCCAGACAGTACAGCGCTTTTACATCACCATGGTAGGCTGCGTTAATGGCTTCGGTGAGCATCAGTCCTTTAGCGGTTGGAAGTTTTACCCCCCAGGCCTTTTCGAACTTTTCCCGGTTGGCCTCGACAGCAACTGCCTGGTAGGCCGGATAGGTTACTGGCAGAGCCCCCATGTCACAGGCTCCCTGCACGTTGTTTTGACCACGCAAGGGATTGACCCCGGTGCCTGGTCTGCCCAGATTACCGGTTAACAAAGCCAGGTTGCAGCAGCTTTTAACATTATCGGTTCCGGTAGTATGCTGGGTAATGCCCATAGCATAGCAAAGCGACCCGGCTTCAGCTGCGGCATACATACGGGCGGCTTTGACAATATCTTCAGCGGGAACCGCAGTTATGGCAGATACTATTTCCGGCGTGTATTTTTCCACCACTTGTTTCATATCTTCATAAGCTTCAGTCCGTTTTTCAATAAAGTCTTTATCCTGGAGTCCTTCGTTGATGATAACATTCATTATTCCGTTGAGCAGGGCAACGTCGGTACCCGGTCGAAACTGCAGAAAAACATCGGCCATCTCCGCCAGCTCAATGCGCCGGGGGTCGGCTACGATGAGTTTGGCTCCATTTTCCCGGACGTTCTTTTTGATCTTATAACCTATAACCGGATGATTTTCGGTGGTGTTAGTTCCAATAAGGAAGATAACGGTCGCATCTTTTTCTAATTCTTCAATGGTATTAGTCATTGCGCCGCTTCCAAATGCTGCCCCCAGACCGGCGACAGTAACGGAGTGTCAGAGTCGGGCACAATGGTCGACATTATTGGTGCCAATCGCAACACGCGCCATTTTCTGGGCCAGATAGTTCTCTTCATTGGTAACCCGGGCCGAGCTGAATAGCGCTATGGAATCAGGTCCATGCTGCGCCTTGACGGCGTTCAGTCTATTGGCGGCATAGTCCAGGGCTTCATCCCAGGATGCCTCGCGCAATTGCCCATTTTCCCTGATTAAAGGTGTGGTCAAGCGATCCTTGTAATGGATAAAATCCCAGCCAAAGCGTCCTTTTACACACAAAGCCCCCTTATTGACCGGACTTAATTTGGCATCCCGGTTGGAAGTTACCCCAACCACCGTATCGTCTTTGATATTGAGTTCCAACATACAACCAGTACCGCAATAGGTACAGGTGGTTAACACCTTTTCATATTCGAAAGGTCTGCCTTTACCCATGGATACTTTACTGGTCAAAGCCCCGACCGGGCAGACCATTATGCATTGTCCGCAAAATACGCAGCTTGAATCGGCCAGTTTGCCATCAAATATGGTAGATATTTTGGCATGATGTCCGCGATCCTTGACGTTTATGGCCTGGGCTCCGGTGATTCCTTGGCAGGCTCTTACACAGCGGGTACACATGATACACTTGTCATAGTCCCGTTCGATAAAGGGATTGGGATCTTCCCTGGTGAAATGGGCTGCTTCACCCGCGAAACGGGATTCTTTCACGTCATAACGATAGCAGTACTCCTGCAGCTTGCAGGCCCCAACCTTTTCGCAAACCATGCAATTCAATTTATGGCGGGCCAGCAGTAATTCCAGGATAATCTTACGGGCTTCGACGACATTGGCGCTCTCAGTGTCCACGATCATGTTGTTTTCACAGGGTGTTACACAGGATGCTTGCAGATTACGCCGGCCCTGGACTTCAACCACACACATCCGGCAGGAAGCAGCCAGTTTTAAGTCAGGATCATAACAAAAAGTAGGTATATCAGCGCCGGCTTGCTGACAGGCATCCAATAACATCGTACCGCGGGGGACTTCGATTTCTTTATCATTAATCGTTAGTTTTAACATGCTTATCCCTCCTTCCCTTAAAAATTAATTTAGCTTGCAGCTATATTCATAAGCAAAGTGCTGCAGGGTTGAATCAATGGGAATCGGTGCGGCTTGGCCCAGACCGCACAGGGCTGCGTTTTTCATTACCCGGGACAGGATCATCAGATTATCGATATCTTTCTGGCCGGCTTTACCGGCATTTATTTTTTCCATTATTTCACGGCAGCGCCAGGTACCTTCTCTACAGGGATTGCACTTGCCACAGGATTCATGTTCAAAGAATTTGGAGATTCTGGTCACGATATCGACGATATCTCTGGTTTCATCCATGACAAAGACCGCTCCTGAACCCAGGGCCGCCCCAATTGCCGACATGGAATCAAAATCAATAGGGGTATCCAGGTTTTGTTCGGGGATAAAAGCACCGGAAGTCCCACCAACCTGGACCGCTTTTAATTTTTTGCCGCCTTTGACGCCACCACCCAGCTTATAAATAACATCCCGCAGATTATAATCGGTGGGTACTTCAAAGTAGGTGGCATTTACAACATCTCCGGTCAGGGTTAATACCTTGGTGCCCGGATATTTTGCCGCCCCGATGCCGGCAAACCATTCGGCTCCGTTGGTCAGTATGTAGGGCAGGCAAGCAAAGGTCTCGACGTTGTTTACTACCGTAGGGTGCGCCCATAAACCGGCTACTCCGGGGAAGGGCGGTTTGAATCTGGGTTCGCCGCGATGTCCTTCAATGGATTCAATCAGAGCAGTTTCTTCGCCGCAGACATAAGCGCCGGCACCCATTCTTACTTCGATATTGAAATCACCTAGCGCGCCTGAGGCTTTGGCACTCTGGATTCCTTCTTTTAGCGTTTCAACCACAAAGGGATACTCTCCGCGACAGTAAATATAGCCGTGGTTGGATGCGATGGCAGCACCGCAGATGGCCATTCCTTCCAAAAGCGCCTGAGCATTTTTTTCACAGATGATTCGGTCTTTGTAAGTTCCTGGTTCGCCTTCGTCAAAATTGCACACCACATATCGGTCTTCATCCAATATGGGTACAAAGCTCCATTTCATGCCGGCATTAAAACCTGCGCCTCCTCGGCCCCTAAGACCGGATTTCTTAACTTCTTCGATAAGCGCTTTGCGATCCATGGAACGAGCTTTTTCCAGACCTTTATAGCCACCCACTTTTATGTAATCCTCAGCTATTTTCGGGTCTATCTGATCAGCATATTTCAGTAAAACTCTTTGTTCCTCAGCCATTTCTACACCTCCTTCATCTTTATTTTCAGGTTTCTAAAATCTGCCCCAGCTTTCAAAGGCTGGTCGCCTTGATTCCTAAGTTTTAGACTTGGGAAGCACGGGTGAAGCACGTTCCCGTGCTTTAGGGTAATCTCCTTTTTCTTTTCGGAATTATTATTAGGTTCAGCCATAATAACGTCTATCTCGACCGGTTGCTTCTTGCTGCTTTTCAGATTCAATTCTCCAGATAAATCACTGTCTAAGTCCGGATTGTTTGGACAGCTTGGGTGCTGAAATCATCTGGCTTTCTCTAATCTTTTTCAAACGGCTGCCAAAGTTCATGAATGTAGGCACCACCTTAGTAAGATTATGCCATTACTTAAGACAATAATCTAGCAATACATTAAAGGGGAAGCACGAGGAGATGATATTCATTAATTACATCTGTCGCAAGGGGGCAAGTGAAAAACGCCTCCCTGTTATAGTTATGGTATTCTGGTAACAATCGGCGAATAATCATATCTTTCTGAAGAGGTTATACTGGCACTAACCGGTGGTAGGACCAAGATCATCATGCAGGAAATTGAAAGGTACTAAGCAAAGCAGCCGGGAGGCTACCAGAAGTCATCTAAATTAAAAAGGAGAGTCTAAATGAGTTGCACCAAAGCATATGTTGAGTGGAATGGATTCGAGGGAACGGTAACAATTAATGAACCAGTTGTACGTTACCCTGGTAATCCAATATTAACATGTCATGACGTCAATGAAATCTGGGGCAATGATGGTCGTTTATATACATACACTGTTCATAATGCAGGAATGGCAGAAGTGACTGGTGCAAATGGCAAAACTCAAACAATAATGCTCTTTCGTTCCCACATTGCTGATGGTCGTAGTGTAATAGGAAAAGCAGTCAGTGACAATGGCTTAAACGCTTGGAAGGTCGACCCCAGACCATTTTTATTACCGGCGACAGAGAGTGACCTATTTGCTAAGGGTATCGATATTGCATCTATTATCGAATCTGAAGCCGGCGGTGTGGAAGATATTCGGGTTAGTCCCGTTGGGAGCGGCTTATATGTATTGACTTACAGTGCCTATCACAGACAGATTACTGATAGAGTCAAGGTTATGATAGCTGTAACCAAGGACTTTAAGACCGTTGTTCGCTATGGTCCAATATCCGAACAAGATATGCGCAATGTTGTTATATTTCCTGAACCTGATAAAAATAAAAAATGGATAGCTTTGCTGCGTCCCAACGACAAAAACAGGGAAGTTGCCGGCTCCGGCCATATCGGCGGCTCATTTGAAGAAATATGTGCAGGTTTCGCAGCAGGTCCTACCGGACCATGGGAAGTCGGTAATGTAATTATGCGAAGCGGTCACGGGCCGAGTGCATTCCAGGCAAAGATTGGTCCAGGCGCCCCGCCTATCAGGACTCGATATGGGTGGCTAAATATCTTTCATGGTGTGCGTTCAACCATGGCGGGAAATCCTTATACCCTGGGGGTGGCATTCCATGACCTGGAAGACCCAACAAACCCAAGTAAACTTCGTATTAGTGCCAAACCATTATTAATGCCCAGTGCAAGTGATTGTTTAGTTAGGGAGACTGATTATGTTCATGTACCTAATGTAGTGTTCAGCTGCGGTGCATTACCTGGCCAGGACGATACGCTAGCTATATATTATGGCGGCAATGATACAGTTATGAATGCCGGCCTGGCAAATATAGATATTCTAAACGAGATGTGTAATGTTTTCCGCCTGGACCCATTGACAGGGAAACATCTATATTCTCTATAAAAGCTGACAGCTTGGATACTCCATCCCCTGGTCATTCTTCGTAGTGGAATCGATGCTTTTTGAGCGGACGTCTAGGCTTGCAAGATAAGGAGAAGCCATTACCCCCTTAAATATTTATTTTAATTTCAGCACAACAAAAAACTCATTCAGTGTCAAAAAGATCTGCGCTTATTCTGGAATGTATCCAGATAATCGGTAACGCCTCCACAAGGATATCATGGGTCGTCAAATGCTTTAAGTTATATAAGGGTCTAACCCTTCTAACTGTCATGGTTCGCCACAAATATGATTAAGGTAACATCTGTAACGAGAAGGCATGTTCATACGAGATTATTCTATTTTTGGGCGTAAGTTTATAAGCATCTTCATTATGTGATAAATCAGATAGTTGTCTTGCCGTTTTACCCTTGAGTACTCTTGCTACTTTTTGAATAGTAGCAAGTTCAATAGAAGTAAAGTAATCTATTTGGCAAGATCTGTTTGCTTTTACTATTTCAGCTTCCATATCGTTATAATATATTGGTTCTAATTCAATCGCTTCTTCGTTAACTGCAAATTGCAAAAACAACAACCAGTTATCCAAAGCTGGACCATTTGGTAATGCTGCATATACTGCTCCGCTTATAGATACTCCATATGCCTTAAAGTGTGAAAAATCGGACAACCATAAGTGTTTCATTAATGCGGTTTTTGATAGTCCGCTCTGCGTAAAATAGACAGTCATATTAAGTAGTTTATTTATATCCAATGATTTAAACCCGTTTTGAATACACGGTGACCATTCCGGTAATGTAACTTCATAAGATTTTGTATGTTTCAAAACATCAGTATCAATTTGAAGATTCTTTTTTTCATTTTCCGTTAGTAAGTAGTTCTTATCTCTTATTAGGTTTTCAAACTCCATGGGATCGCAAAGCCGCTTTAAACATTCATTGTGTGCAGGGGTAGGTAAGTTACCTTTCTCATAACGATAGATTGTAGCCGGACTCCATTCTAAAAGTTTAGCCAAGGTTCGCTGACTAATGTTATACTTCTGTCTTAGACTCTTTATGTCCTCACTGGATAACACTTTAAATTGTTTGCGGTACACCTCATATGCTTTACTTAAATTGGCGTTATCCAACTCAGCGTCAAAGATATCTTCCCCACACATTGCACAGGCCAACACCATAGCGTCAATGGTTACGTCCAGGCCACGTACTGAATAAGTTTCTGTTTTTTGTATAGGTTTTACTGGGACTGTTTTTTGACAAACTGGGCAGTAAGCTTTTTGCATAATTAAAAACCTCCTATTTCCACGGAAATTCCATAGAGAAATTTGCCTTGTGGAATGAAATACAAACCACTTCCTGCTCTATCATGGTTCGCACTTTAATCTTTATGTAATACTGTACCCCCTCAATATCATCTCCAAAAACCCATAGATCTTCGTCAAAATTATCGCGGTCAGTTTCTGGACCGTTTACATAATTTAACAAAGACAGTTGCATTAAATATTCTTTAAAAAAATACTCTATTGTCCATCCAAGTTCGGTTAATGCTCCTATATTTACTTTCCGAGGAACAAAATCATATTGTTCTTTTACCAGCAATTGCTTTACTTTCATTAAATAAAGCACTACCTTTTCTTGTGTAGTAATTGCCATATATATTCTCCTCATATTATATCAATAACAGAATAGCACATAAGATGCATGTAATCAATTGATTACATGTATTTGTTGCTTAATTGTAATTCATATTTCAGTACTCTGGCTTGCCGATACCATTACGTCCGCTGCGGTAAAGTCAACGACATCAGATGTTGAAGAACTGTAGAAACCTTTTTTGGTCAATTCTGCCTGGTCAAAAAAGGCTTTATACGGGCCAATCCCGATTTTCAAGCCGGTGGTGCGGTAAATCGTCCCGGTTGCCGTATGGCGGTCTGGTAGTCAATATCCTGTATTTCATCGCAGAACAGATAGAATATTTCTCCGTAGCTGCGTGAATCCTGATTGTTACGTCGTTCCCATTCAAGCAGAATATATCTTGTAAAAACAATGGTGGCATGGGCAATAAGCATATCATAGTTTCTGGCTGGTATGGTCAAAGATGCGGGCTAAAAGCTCTGCCTTCTTGGTCCGGGATCTGGAAAGAATCAAATCACCCAGAATAAACACCCTTACTCTCTTATCTGAGGTAAGACGATCAAATGCATCTGTTACCTGCAGTGAGAGTTGCAGGAGAAATATACGCCATGCATATTTGGGATTGTTCAAAAACCGATAATAGCTGTCCTTGCTGGGTAAATCCTGACCGCGTTTACTATTGAGTAATCTATTCATCTTCTTGCCTAAGAAAGCCAGCAAAAAGATGAACTCAAAGATCTGTTGAACCTTTACGCCACTTGCTTTGCGCGGGTCGTTGCCGCTATTTAAATATTCTCCCGAAGTCTCATTAAGAAATCTTGCAAGTGAGGATGGTTACACTCGTTTAAAATGTAATCCGGATTACCCGAGCATGCTATTTTGCCGTTATCAATGAATAGAATCAGATGCGCCAGGTTCTTAATAAAGCCAATCTGATGGGTAACAATCATCATGGCCATACCATCTTCAGCTAACAGTTTAATAATATCAAAGACTTCGTAGGCAAGTTCCGGATCAAGTGCCGAGGTTGGCTCATCGAATAAAATTATCTCCGGTTCCATGGCCAGAACTCTGGCTATAGCGACTCTTTGCTTTTCTCCCCCGGACAAATTACCAGGGTACTGCGCCATTTTATCTTTTAATCTAACCTTTTCCAATAGCGATTCGCCAAGTTCTTCGGCGCTCTTTTTGCTCAATTTTCTAACCACCCGGCATGGACCGGTAATATTTTGCAATACCGTATAATGCGGAAACAGATTAAAGTTTTGAAATACCATTCCTATTTTCTTACGAACATTTACCGCCTCTCTACTGCTGTTCAGGCGCTGACCTTTAATTAGTATTTCTCCCCGCTGGGTTGCTTCCAGACCGTTGATACATCTAATCAAAGTACTTTTTCCAGAACCGCTGGCGCCAATTATACCCAGAATTTCTCCGGCAGAAACGTTCAAAGATACACCCCTTAGCACTGATAAATCACCAAATGATTTATAGATATCTTTTATTTCTATCAAATGGCTTAGAGTATCCATCTTCTTTCCTTTCTTTCTATTTGTTTAGCCAGCAGAACGATTGAAAAGGTTAATACAAAATAAAATAAACCCAAAGTCAAATAAATTTCAAATGGCCTGGCCGTACGGGAATAAATCAGATTGCCTGTTCTGGTGAGTTCGGTAATAGATATTACTGAAACCAGTGAAGTTTCTTTAAGCATAGATGAAAAACCATTCATCAGTGGCGGTATTGCCACCCTGATAGCTTGAGGCAATATGATATGCCATATTGCCTCAAGCTTATTGTAACCCAATGAATATGCAGCTTCTTCCTGTCCTTTGGAAACCGATAAAATAGAAGCCCGTACTGACTCAGACATGTAGGCTCCGCCATTTAAAGCCAGGCCGATTACCGCCGCTGAAAACGCATCCATTATTATACCCACGGAAGGTAGGCCATAATAGATGAAAAACAGCTGGATTAGCAGCGGCGTTCCGCGAAATATTTCCACATATACGGCAAGCAGCACTTTGAACAGACCGGGAATTTTATAGCTTCTTAAAACCCCTACTGTAAAAGCAATAATTAATGCAAATACAAAGGCCAGAACCGTAATTTTTACGGTTATTAGGGTGGCCTGCCAAAATAGCGGTAAATTCCTTATTACGGTATCAAAGTTGAGCTCCATGATTCTAGATCTGTAATTTCAGCCATTTATCATGAATCTGATCATACTCTCCGCTGGCCTTGATCGCCTTCAATGCTTCGTTTAATTTAGCAGTCAAAGCATCCGCGCCTTTTTTGTTAACCATTACGATTTCGCTGGTTTCCCCAACTGGAGTATCGATGATCTTAAGATCTGATTTATCCTTTATTTGTGTGGCGGCATAAGCATAACCCACTATTACAGCATCAACCCGGTCGTTGGTCAGATCGATAAAAGCTTCGGGATTATAGTTGTACCGTTTAATCTCTTTAAGTCCGCTCAGACTGTCGGCCGCTATTTCACAACTGCTTGCGGACTGTACTCCGACTACCTTGTCTTTTAAATCGTCAACCGTTTTTATAGAATCGTTACCTTGCTTTACTACAATTATGTCATTAAGTTCATAATAAACATCACTTACATTTATATTGGCACTGGCCGCTTCCTGTTTGGACATGCAGGTAATCAGCACATCGTAATCACCTTTTTCAACCCCGGCCAATAATGCTTCCCATTGAGCATCTATAAATTTCACTTTAACACCCAGATTTTTTCCCAGCGCATTGGCCAGGTCTACGTCAAAGCCTTCAGGTTGATTGGTTTTTTCATTAATAGATTCAAACGGCGGATATTGGGCACACATGCCAACGACTAATTCGCCATTTTTCTCAACTGTAGTCCAGGAGTTATCGCTTACTTCCGGCTGGCTTTTATCTGCTGACTTATCAGTAGTCTTGTCAGCACATCCCCCTGCCATAAACAATATTACCGCCAATAGACCAACCAGTACTGCAGATGCCTGTTTGAATTTAAACACCTAACCCTCTCCTCTCAATACTTTTTTGATATCTGCAATTGAAGCAGCCGGATCGGCTTCCTCAATAGCCAGCATAGGTATGTATATTTTATTAGCTTCGAGCAATTTTCGAATCTGTTCTATGAATATACCCGGTGATTCAATAGTATTTACTTGCTGCATCATTTCTTCCGTAGTCCGGCGATCATTTATTTCACCGCCCCAGGATGCTGCCGAGCAAGTTTTACTGACCCCGCATGAAGGACTTCCATTTACCCCGATAAGCGCTGCCAACCGGTAGCCGTTCTTATGGTAGTCGATGATTTGCTCCAATAGCGGAGTAAATATTTCGTTACAGTATTTCCTATAGAACGGTATGTCCAGTTGCTCCTTAACTTTTCCCCAGCGCCTGATTCCTTCGCAGCCCAACTCGGGGCAGGGAAGCTGAATGATGCCAAAATTCTCTTCGATCAAAAACTTGATTAATTCTTCATGAGCACCTTTATAATTAGCCAATCCATAAACCTTGGCATTGACATTTAACAGGCAATGACTTAGTAAAACCAGCTTTTTATCTCTAAGCAATAATCATAACCTCCTGATTATAACGAGGCGAAAAATGTTTCCTGTCCCGTTGCAGCGGTGTGTTGCTTGCTTCCGATACTTAAATCCTGTATTCTCCATAAATATCCCAAATTCCCCATAGCAATATATTATCATAATTACACAGACTATAATAAATAAAATTATGTTATATTAAAATCGCAAATATCGTATTTTTAGCGTTACGCAGGCGTTATGCAGGGACGTTCTTTATGTAACATTTAGTTTACCGCGAAGTGTTACGGGAAGAACGTCCCCAGCCCCTCGGGGCTATATCCTGTCAACCAATAAACGACCCCCCAATTACGTGCTGCTTTGCAGTCATTGCAGTGAATTGAACGAGGTGGAGATAGGTCTATTCAGCCCAGTTTTGAATCCGCAGTTGGGGAATTCGGCTAAATTCTTTAGTATTGTTGCTAACTAAAATAAGCTTCTCGGATAAGGCATGAGCTGCAATCAATAGACAGCAGCAAAAAAACGGTGGGTATGCCGAGGGCCTTGTTCACCTACGGGATGTTTTCCATGTTCAACGCCATTTTTAAAGAACTGGGCTTCAATGTAATCTTGTCCGAACCCAGCAGTGAAGAAACCGTCCGCCTGGGCCAGCAGTATGCTTTGGATGAAACCTGCTATCCGGTTAAGTTGATTACCGGCCATATGGCCGAACTGGTGGTAAAAAAGGTGGATTACATCTTCTTCCCCTATTAGCTTTATGAATTGCCGAAGATTGAGCGAGACAGTATTGCCTTTTTAATTCCGCAAAATGAAGGAACGGAAACAGACGGGCAGTATAACCGCTTGCTGAGGACGAAACTGGATGAAGAAGGCTTCGGGAATGTTGATGTGCTAGCGCCTTTTATGGAGGATGTGCTGTACAAGAATGAAGAAGATGTAAGGCTGATCTGTTTAGGAAAGGTTGCTTGACGGGGGCCAACAGGGGGACGTTCTTTTTGTTGGCTAAAACTAGGCATTGAAGACAATATCTACACTCATCCAGGTAACTCGGGTAATCTGTCTTAGCGATACGCCGTCGATTTTCTTGATTTCTCAAAATCTCGTTTCGTTTTGCCTTATCCATGCCTTGAAGCCTTCCGATTGGTTCACCGCTCATCAATTTGTCAATCTCTGTTTTGCCTTCGCTATCGGTCTTACGGTCCTTGACCTCATCTTCCAGGCATTATCTTCATTTTCTCGCTTCATGAATTCTCGAAATGCCTGTATTGATATCTCTCGGTCTTGATTAATAACTCCCAAGGCAAAACTTGGTTCGCTTAATTTTTTTCTGTCAAGCGACCTGATGTTTGCAATAAGTTCGTATGGCAAGGAGAAGGAACACGGGAATTTCAATTACAGCGGCTGCCAGTATGACGCAAGGCGTCCAAAAGCTCATTTGTCCAATATGCAGGTAATTAAAACCGGTCAGTTGATAAAGCAAGCTGTTTTGCATACCGATTCCTGCCGACGGTAAAATAAAACTGAGCCAATTAGCGCCGGTTGAATACGTAAATATCGGAAGCAAGCACATTACAATGGCAATCAGGATAACAGAAATCGAATCCTTGCATTTGGCCGATAGAAATAATGTGAAACTGATAGTTGCCAGCAAGGAAATAAGTCCTCCGATTGCCAAAACAGCTTGCAGTTGCCCTAAATTAATGGCAGGCAGGCTGATAACGGAAAACAACATCTGCATAGACGTTTTCATGCATTCCGGCCCAAATGCAAGGTTTGAAATCAGCAAGTGCATTGAAATACATATGACGAACGTTGCGGCCAAAATGGTTAGTGCAGCCAATATTTTTACAATTGCCAATCGGGAGCGCCCATGCTTGGTGCAGCGCAAAATACTGTCTGAACCGGTCTGATATTCATTGGAAAACGTAGGTGTGGCAGCCGCTGTGCAAAGAATCACAAGTAGAAAAATATAAAGCACGATGTAATCAAAAGCGTCTCTCGAATATCCCGCATAAAGCTGAAAGGGTGTTTTTAACTCTGTATATTTTTGCAGGGCTTGTTCCTGTGCAGTTGGGTGTTCTTTTTGCTCCATCTGCATAATATCTTTCAGGTGCTGTACCGTTTGTTCATAAAAGCTGTCTAATTTGTCCGGCGATATATTCATTAAACTTGTCGCCTGACCGGTTTTGGGGTCAGAAAATGTTTCCGGCAGCCTTCCTAAAAGCGACCCGACCGGAAATACCTTTTCCATATAAAGGCCTACCGGGAAGTCTCCGCTATAAATGCTGTCCTCTCCATATGGTGAAACGGCACTTTGATAGGTATTTAAAGCCTTTTTGAGCCTTTCCGGGGTTACTTCTCCGTTATTGATAGAGCGAAGCGACTTTTTATAAGTAATCGCTTCCAGACCATTTAGCTCCGCTACTTTGTTACCATCTTCACCATATTGGTTGATGTCCTCAAATGTGACGGGAAGCCAGGCCATTACCGCAGACATCAACAGCGCAATGAGCAATAAAATAATAGAACGGCGTGATTTAAGCACGCGCTTTATTTCCAGCCAATAAATACGCATAAATTATTTTCCCTCCTCACTAATTTCCTCTTGCGGGAATAACCATAAATATAAATCCTCCAAACGAGGCGGCGCCATTACAGAATCACTGGTTTTCGCCTCATCTGCCAGATAGCGGATAGATACCTGATTGTTACCCTCACTGCGCTGGTTGATAATGCGAAGCTGCATTTCATACATAGGCATCTTGTCGGCAGGCACCAAGCAAGTCCAAACTTTCCCCGTGACTTGCTTTACCAATTCGTCTGTTGTGCCGACATCAAGTATTTTTCCGGCTTTCATAATGGCATTTTGGGTAGCAATATACTCAATGTCGGATACGATATGGGTTGAAATGAGAACGATGCGGCCATGGGAAAATTCCGAAATGAAATTGCGGAAACGCACCCGCTCGCCGGGGTCAAGACCGGCAGTCGGTTCATCCATAATCAGAATTTTCGGGTCATTGAGCATTGCTTGTGCAATCCCGACCCGGCGCTTCATTCCTCCGGATAACTTGATGATTTTTTTGTTCTTTACGTCGGAAAGGGTGAGTGTATGCAGCAGGCCGTCAATCTTTTTTCTCGTTTCTCTTACCGGAACATCCTTAAGCGCGGCAACATATTCCAAATAATCCTTCACCGTAAAATCTTGAAAAAATCCAAAGTCCTGCGGTAAGAAACCAAATATATTTCTGTATTCTTCTCCCATTGTGTGAATGTCCTTACCGTCATAAAGGATTTTTCCGCTGCTTGATTTCAAAATGTCTGCGATCATCCGCATGAGCGTAGTCTTGCCGGCTCCGTTGGCTCCAAGCAGACCCCATACGCCCGGCGTAAGATTCAGACAGACATTGTCCACAGCGGTTTTATCCTTAAACTGTTTACTAAGGTGTATGGTTGTCAGTTCCATGTCAGTTCTCCTTATTCTTTTATTACAAAGACAAATGTCCTGGTTCAGTATTTATTGTACTGAACCAGGACATTGCAAACTTTAAGATGAACAGGATAAGTTCCTAAGAAAATCCTAATATCCGATTGATATTTTCCTAAGACAAAGTTGGCAGCGACACGGTAAACGTAACCTTATCATTTTCACTCTGAACAGAGATTTCTCCGCCGTGTAAATGAACGATTTCTTCCGCGATGGACAAGCCAAGTCCCGTCCCCGTCCCGCCTGTGTCTGATTTACGAGTTTCATCTAAACGATTGAATTTCTCAAAAATAGAAGGTAGCTGGTCAGGTGGGATTGTCTGCCCGTGGTTCTCAAATGTAATAACGAGGTTTTCGTTGTCCGTCTTTGCGGAAATAATGATTTCCGTATGGGGATAACTGTATTGAACAGCGTTTTTCAGAATGTTGTTAAACACTCTGGCCAGCTTTTCGGAGTCTGCATAAACCGTCAAATTTTCATCTGCGTGAAGTGTGGCGGAATTTCCTTTGACAGATAGGACAGGATAAAATTCATCAACCAACTGCACGAGCATATAGTATAAATCCACAGTCTCTTTGGTCAGCTTGATTTGCTGCGTGTTGTACCGTGTAATCTCAAAAAATTCGTTGATGAGCTTTTCCAGCCGCTGTGCATTTTTCAGCGCGGTGCCTATATATTTTGCCTTTTGCGGGGTCGGCATGTCGGGCGCTTCTTCAAGCAAACTTAGATAGCCGATTACGGAGGTCAGCGGCGTCCGAATATCGTGCGCCAGATACATGACCAATTCGTTCTTTTTGCTTTCGGCCTCTCTGACCGCCTGTTGGCTTAACAGAACAGCCATTTTGATTTGGTTCATCTGCTTTTCCATGTTTTTGAGCGGTTCAGATAATTCGATGGTGCTGTCATTTTGCTGATACACAGTCTTGCTGGCATCTATGACTTCCTGCAAATATCCCCATGGCTTTTTCCAATAATGATAGAAGATACAGCAAAAGCCGATAACAAGATATAGGAAAAAGATAACGTCAATTCTGAGGTAAAGCCATGGAAAAAACGCATTTGAAAATCGACTAAAGCCATAGTCAAATACTATTGTTAGGGCATAACCAATCAATGTATAAAGTATCAAAGTAATGTAAAGCTTTATACGTAACTTCTTTTCTATGGTATCATTCTTCAGACTTATACCCATTCCTTTCTTGAGGCACAAAACGTCATGAAAGATTTCTTTCAAACTTATAACCATTCCTTCCTTGAGGCACAAAACGTCATGAAAGATTTCTTTCAAACTTCACCTCCCAGGAAGCATGGTGACGTTCCTTTTGCTTCCCTGATAGTTAAATTTTGTACCCCACTCCCCATATCGTCTTGATATACTTCGGTTCGTCTGAGGTATCGCCTATTTTTTCACGCAAATGCCGGATATGAACTGTTATTGTGTTATTGCTTTTGCTATAATATTGATCTTTCCATATCTCATGGAACAATTCTTCTGCACTAACTACTGTACCTTTACGTTCCAATAGAATTCGGAGGATAGAAAACTCCGTAGGCGTTAAACTAATTGCCTTCTCATTCAGTAGACATTCATGTGTTTTCGTATTGAGTTCCAGACCGGAATAAGAAAGAATCGAACCTGTATTTGTTTCTTCTTTGGTGGAATTGTACTTTTTGTACCGGCGCAGCTGTGCTTTTACTCTGGCAAGCAATTCAAGCGGACGAAACGGCTTCGTAATATAGTCGTCAGCGCCTAAAGTTAAGCCAGTAATTTTGTCGATTTCCTCGTCTTTAGCCGTCAGCATAATAACCGGAAAAGTATATTGTGCACGGATTTTCTGACAAAGGGAAAAGCCGTTTACCTCCGGCATCATAATATCCAGAATAGCAAGGTCAAGATCTTTTGTTTCGATACAGGCTAATGCATCTTTTGCAGAGTAAAATTTATAAACAACATAGTTTTCATTTTGCAAATACACTTCGATCAAGTCTGCAATATCGTGTTCGTCATCGACGACAAGAATTTTATCATTCATGGAATAACGCTCCTTTCCAGCATTGCTCCGTATTTTATCATTATATCAAAGCAATCCGCCCTAATTATGATTTTTAGCATGAGAATTTACTAATATTTTCATAAGCCTCACGGTATTCCTTGTAGTCAGCCTTTTCTCTGCCGTCAGACGTTGCCGTTCCTGTTTTAACGCGTCCATTTTCGGGAGCTTCGCCCCGGAAAGAATATGCTTGAAAGTAGCCTGCGCCCTCAATGATAGCCTGTATATTCTCCTGCTCGCAGCCTTTGCCGAGTGTAGAAGAACGGCTGCCCATAATCAAAACGGTCAGCGAGGGATTGCGCAATGGGGTTATATGGCTGTTATCCAAAGATACAAGTAAACTGGAAGATACAAGACGAAAAGAAAATAAAAACTTTGAAACGTTTTTATGCGAGACTAGTCTTATGGGCAGGAGGTGAGAAAGTGACGGAGTTCGGAGAAATATATACAGAGTACTTTTCTGATGTATATAAATATGTGCTAATCCTATGTAGGAACGAGGCTATTGCGGAAGAGGTTACGCAGGAAACTTTTTTTAAAGCCCTGCGGCATATAGATCAGTTCAATGGAAGCTGCAAATTATACGTATGGCTTTGTCAGATTGCTAAAAATACTTATTTCTCACTTTCCAAAAAACAAAAGCGGATGACTCTGGATATAGATGCAGATTTCCCAGATACAGCATCAGACTTGGAAAAAGACTACTTTGACAAAGAAACGGCAAGGCGATTACACATTCTGCTTCATAATCTGAATGAGCCATACAAAGAGGTCTTTACCTTACGGGTATTCGGAGAACTGTCATTTTCTCAAATCGGTGAGTTATTCGGTAAAACCGATAGTTGGGCAAGACTAATTTTTTACAGGGCCAAAAAACAATTACGGGAGGCAATGAAATGAAAGTATCTTGTGAGATCATTAAAGATTTGCTGCCATTGTATCACGATGGCGTTTGCAGTAATGACAGCAAAACGATGGTTGAGGAACATCTTGCTTATTGTGACAGCTGCAAAGCTGCGCTGCTGGAAATGGACGATACGTTATGCATTAACAAAGCGGAACAGAATTTGCAAGAGGCCGAGGTGGTAAAAAAGCTGTCAAAGAGGTGGAAAAAAGGAATGTTAAAATCGTTGCTGGAAGGCATGTTATTCACTATTTTGGCTATTGCCCTTATTGCTCTTGTTCTCTATTTCTTTATAGGTTTTAGAATTATCCCCAAACCCTATTGACTGGAGGAATATAATTTGAGTGTGACTCACCAAAATAAATGACAAAACCGGGTTAGTGAAATCTTAACCGGGATATCGTGGGAAATGACGATATAACCGGGGTTATCGTGGGATGACCAAAGAAATCGTTTGACAGAATAAATGATAAGGAAACAACTGCAATAAATTATTAAGAGAGTACGGATAAAAACCATGGAAGCCCCGAAACAACGGGCCATAAAATGTTTTTACCGTGCTCTCTTGTTATTTTAATCGACAAGCAGAAACAAGATTTAGGTCTAATGCCGCAGCTTTAAGAGCGATTGTTTTTGGTGTCGATGGCCGGAGTCACACCGGCGGAAGTTATCCAACGGAGAATTGGTCTACCGATATGCGGAACAAAGCTTTTGTAAAGGAAACTTGACAAAACTCAGTTGCTCTATTAGGATATATGTAAAGTAAACTTGTCGAACAGGAGGATGCCTTATTTGAAAAATAATGTTGAAAGGATACGAAAAGAAAAAGGGCTAAGTCAAGAGGAATTTGCTAAAAAGCTACGGGTATCTCGACAAACTATAAGCTCCATAGAAACGGGAAAATACAATCCCTCATTAGAGTTGGCATTTGCCATAGCCGATTTTTTTGATAAAAAGATTGAAGAAGTTTTCCTTTATGAAAGGAGTAAATAGCGATGAAGAAAAGTTATTTATCGTGTGGTTTAAGTTTTATTGGAATCGGTCTTGTCATATTAGTTGCCGCAATTATTTTTGAGACGAGGCTGCAAAGTTTATTGTACAGCTTTGCTGGTGCGTTTATTGGCCCCGGAGCAGTAATGGCAGGAAAATATTTTTACTGGACAACGCCGAAAAATGCAGAGAGATATAGAGAAAAACTTGATAATGAATCTATTGAAATACATGATGAAAGAAATGAGGTTCTACGAAATAAGGCAGGCAGATATGCTTACCTTTTGAGTCTTCTTATTATTTCTATATCGATGGTTGTTTTTTCAATTCTGGGAACATTGGAAATTATAGAAAACACACGTATAATTATAATCTACTTAGGAGGATTGTTCCTTTTTCAAATTGTATCACTATTTGTGTTCCATCGGTATTTGCAAAAAAAATGTTAAAACTATTTTAGAATTGTTATCAACTGTCTGATATAAATTAAAACACGAAAACAGCGGGAATTAAAAACTGTTGTTTAGGCGGTTATTGCGAATAGAAAGAAGATAAAAAGATTATGAGAGAGTAGAAGAAATCACAAGGAAAGCTTTTTGGAATTTATATATTCCAGGGTGCATTGAACACTATTTAGTTCATGTTATGCGATCCCACAAAGACTTTCTGCCGGAGTTGGATCTGGTGAAACGAATGTTCGAGGTGATTCTATGGTTATAAAGCGAGCAACGATTCAAGATACGAAAACGATAAGCCATATTCATGCTTCCAGTTGGAAAAGCGCTTATAGGGGCATGATTCCCCAACAGTATTTGGATGAATTACCAGATGATTTTTGGGTAAATGCTTTTCAAGGTTGGATTGAGGCTGACACTGTAACCGTGCTGCTTATTTATGACCAAGAATCAGCCGTTGGCTGTATTGCCTACGGAAAGTCAAGAGATAAGAAATTGTCTGAATGGGGAGAAATTATTTCGATTTATCTTTTGCCGGAGTATCTTGGAAAAGGATATGGGCATAAACTCTTGAAAGCCTCCTTGGATGATCTCAAAATTGCCGGATATAACAACGTTTATTTATGGGTTTTAGAAAATAACGAAACAGCCAAAAAATTTTATGAGCGGAACGGCTTCACGTTCAATAGTGAGAAATATTCCTTTGAGATAATGAAGGAGCCTTTTGAAGATATGCGTTATGTTTTTAGTTTCAATAGCACTCAAGAAACATGCTTGGAAATCAAATAAAGTTACATCGTTTATAAAATAGGAGTAAATCTGAAAGAAATTCTTTCATCACGTTTTGTGCCTGAGCGTTAGCGAAAGGAATGGTTATAAATATGATTAGAAGGTTCAAAATTGATGATTTAGACATAGTTATGAAAATATGGCTTGAAAGCAACATAAAGACTCATGATTTTATTGCGCGGAGATGAGACGGGAAAATAAATTGCTAGAGAGGGATTACATATGTTTGTGGTTCATAAAAAGATTAGTATTACTGCAATTTGTTTTGTCATGTTAAGTATATTAATCACCGGATGTCATCAACAAGAAAAAAATGTACTTCCAGCATGTAAGGAACCTGTCCGAGAAGAAGTTGACCCCAATTCCCAGCCGAAAGAGAGCATAACCGGCACAAATGAGGTAAAACAAAACGGTGATACCAGTGAAGAACAGAAACAAAAGACAGCGGAAGTTTCGTATGCTTTTTATCCGAGCGGTCCAGACTTTATAAAAAGCGTTATTAATGAGCGAGGCAACGTAGAAATTACCGATGACATGCGTGAGAAATTCAACTTGTTTGCCAGGGATTACCGTTGGTGCTATATGCCGGATATGAATTATTATGAGTCTTTTTTTGAGGCCAACGAATACACCCAATCCTTGGGATATAATAATTTTGGCTTTGCGGTCTTTTATGTGCTGAACTATATGAAGTGTCCCGAAAAAATAAGTGACAATGATATGCAAAACGCCATTCAAAGCCTATTTGTTGCGAAGCAGGGTTATAAAGATATGCCGCATCAGGCTTACCGGAAATTAGCTGACTATGAGGACGGCTATTATTCCCCGTGGCCGGAAGGGGGATTGGATCATAATAGAATGTTTTATTTGCTAACAAAATTGGAAATTGTACAGCATGGGGCCGATGGTGTCTATATTACTGTCTGCGCCAAAAATTACTATTTTAATGATTCAGGCTATGAGCCAGGCGAGAATGAAAAATGGCTGATCGAAAAATCAAACAAAATGGGGATGCCCGATATGCAAGCCGCCGCAAAACTTGTAAAAAATGGAGAGATGAAAGAACTCAAAGGAGATAGTAATTTTGAAACAACAATTTATATTAAATTCAATGGACAAAAAGCAGACAGTTATAACCCACGATTTGTTTTTAATAATACTTGCGGTAATGATCCTAATGAAATATGATATGTTCCAATGTTTAGGAGCAAGCGGGGAAACGTCCCCGCTTACTTCTGGAACTTAGGCGGACGATAGCGTCAGATAATTTGCTTGTTTATACCACTCAAGACCCTCAAGAAGGGTATATTCCAGATGGCAACTTGAAGATTTCATCTTTAAAAACCGGCGTGGCCGACACAACAACCTTATGGCCTCAGAACAGTGAAATAATTGAGAGTTTGGCCTGGTCACCGGATGGGCAAAGTCTAGCCATTTCTCTGCCAAGAAATGAAAAACATCCTCTGCGAATTGACCAGATTACATTAAAAGGAGAACACAGCAATTTACTGACCCTGGGTGAAGCTGGTATTAAGGAAAACGAGAGCTATAATCACGAGGTCATCAAGGAAGCCCTGGACTATGCCGTTGAGCTTGCGCTGATCCGGGACAATCCGGCCGACCAAAAACCCGATCACTTGGCGAGGTGCGGATACTGTTTACCGACTTCCTACTGGAATGGCTGGAGATGACCAAGCACAATGTGGAAATGACCACCAAAGAAGTTCTGTGGGGGTGCTGGACGGCACCGGCAGCAAATACGTGAATCTCAAGCTGGAGTTTCCGGCAGCAAAAAAGAAAAAGCCCCGGAAATAGAGCCTTGCCAGAAAGGGCATTAGAATTAATAGCATGGGGACTGGAAAACAAATAATATGGGATTAGATTATATTTGTAAGCCCCTTCGAGGACTTTTTTGTTTGGAGGTGATGAGAGCGTTTATTTTGCAATTGACTGTCAAATTAACTGTCAAACAGTAAAAGATAATCATCAGAAAAAACTAAAGGGGCTTTAAAGCCCCTATTTTCCTATGGTGCCAGAGGTGGGACTCGAACCCGCACGCTGTAAGGCACACGATTTTGAGTCCCTTCACATTACCGGAAGCATCGGGAATACAACATACTCTACCGGAATCCTCAGACCCTCAGAAACCTTGTATAATGCGGGTTTGCGGCACTTAAAGCCCGGAAACCCACGTCACTCCAAGGCTCTCTCAAAAGAGCGATTTTGAATGGTAACAGTCATCCTGCCATTGACAAATATTTTCAGGAGTTGATGACTGTGAAAAACCAAGAATATTACGAGCAGCTTTTTGGCCGTATCCTGATGTCGTTACACTGGATGAATTCAGATATTAAAGTTGATTGTAGTATTCGTTTTTAATATTTGAGAGCCCACGAGCGTGGCTCTAATTCTAATCTAGGATATCTTATTGCTCCTTCTCCAAATATTAAATTTATTTGCTTCCTCAATCAGATTATCTCTAAAATCAGGGTGAGCCAGGTTTATAATGCCTTCAGAACGTTCCCAAGTACTTTTGCCTTTTAGATTGAACTTACCGTATTCGGTAACAATGGTGTAAGCAATAGAGCGGGGGACAGTAACAATGGTTCCGGGGGAAAGTCCTGGCACTATCCTGGATTCCAGAGATCCATCTTTTTTCATTATTGAAGAACTAAGAGCCACATAACCACGGCCGTTTTTAGAATCAAATGATCCCAGTATAAAATCTAACTGCCCTCCGGTTCCGGAGATATGGCGGCCCATTGACGCTTCAGAGGCAACCTGGCCAAATAAATCTATTTCGATAGCATTATTAATGCAGCACATGTTATCCATTCGGGCAATTAGATAAGGGTCATTGGTATAATCAACCGGGAAAATAGCGCAAGCCGGGTTATGATCCAGGAAATCATAAAGCTTTTTGCTCCCCATGGCAAAAGTGTAAACGATCTTACCGGGATCTATGTTTTTACGCTTGCCAGTGAGTTTACCAGCTTCATACATATCGACAAATGAATCGCACAGCATCTCCGTGTGTACTCCCAGGTCTTTGAGATCAGACTTGGATATCATTTCTCCCACCAGATTCGGCATACCCCCGATTCCCAACTGGAGGCAATCACCATCCCGCATGTCGGCAAGGATTAGTTCAGCTATTTTCTTATCGGCATCGGTACCACTTACCACAGGAAGATTAAGCGGGGGAGGATTATCAGGGCTTTCTACAATATAGTCTATATCGGAAATATGAATAGATTCGCCATAACCACCTAAGCAGACCGGCAAAGAAGTATTAACTTCTGCCACCTTGATTTTTGCGCTTCTGTTAATACATGGAGCTAATGAATTGGAAGTGCTGATATTAAAGAAGCCATTCTTGTCCATGGCCGTAACCGCTTGAAAGGATACGTCTACCGGAGTATATCCCCGGTCATATATAGTCGGGCCTTCATGATAGGTGATGGGAATATAGTTGCACAGGTCCTTTTCTTGAAGCATCCGAGAGACTCCGGAAAAGTGCCAATCGTTCATTACAAAGGATTCCCTTTCTGGATCCGCTTTGCATACTTCGGGAAGCCAACTCATGGTAACCAAGCGAAACTTAACATCTTCCAACTCATCTTTACGTTTGGCCAGGGCTGCGTCACAGGCTTTGGGCTGGCAAACAAACTCGCCATATTGGACCCAATCGCCTGATTTAACTAATTTTGCCGCCTGATCGGGTGTGATTAGCTTTTTTTTATATTCCTCATAATAGGTACTTGAATTAAAATTCATATATTAAGCTCCTTTCAATTTTGACTATATAAAGATTTGATGGCAGAATTTAAATCAGGAAATATTCACCTCCTTAAAAAACATCCCATGCAATCATCTGGACTCGTCTTATGCAATATGCATACCAGAAAATTTTTAGGGTGGATGAATTCATTGATGGAAGGAAAAATAAACAAAAAAGTCTTATATTTAAGAGAATGAGTTAGAGAATATTTGGGGGTTGACATGTTATGGAAATAATTATTGATGGTCATAAAATTGAGGTCATTTCAGGGGAAACCATTTTAAAAGCAGCGCAAAGATCCGGCATTAATATTCCCAATCTTTGTTCAGCTAAGGGCATGTGTTCCGATAAAGGATTTTGCCGCCTATGTATTGTAGAGCTCAAAACATCCATGGGTATTAAGCTGGTTGAGTCCTGTACTTTTCAGGTTTGGGAAGAAATACAAGTAAGGACATCTTCGCCGCTAATTGAAAGTATACGCCGCAGCATGATAAATTTGCTGATTGGTCGGGGCGATATTTCTCCGGGAGAGCTTGCCGAAATGATTAATGTCACCCAAACCGAGAATAACCGGATGAGTATCCCCAATTATTTTATACCTGACCTCCAAGACAACATATTATCTCCCACCATATTTCAAAAGGGGTTAGAGGAAAATCCTCAACTGGCTTATATTATTGTTAATAGGGAAGGCTATATTCGAGAAATTAATCAGACTTACCTTGATATTATGGGAATTGAAATGGAGGATGCCTTGGGTAAACATATACTTCAGGTTGTTCCCAATTCCGAACTTCCAGAAATACTTGCGACAGGACGTACTGATCAAGCAGCCTGTTGGACCATCAACTGTCATGACGCAATTGTGAATCGCGTGCCAATCATTAGGGATGGAAAAACAGTCGGGGCTTTGGGGTATAGCTTATTTTTAGACATGTCCGCGGCACGAATCTTCATAAAAAAAATGCAGGAGCGAGAAAAAGAATTCAACGACTTCCTAGAAGGGTTATTGGAAAATCCTTTTTTGGCCTATATAATTGTCGACCGGGACGGATATATTACGGCTATTAATCAAATTACTCTTGATATTCTAAAACTGGGGAAAAAAGATGCCATGGGCAAATATATTTTGGAAGTCATGCCCAATTCAAAGCTCCCTGAAATATTGAAAACCGGGAGGATTGACAGAGCGGAGTTCTTCCCTATTATGGGACGGGACACTATTGTAAATCGCATGCCTATAACTAAAGAGGGAGAAATCATTGGAGCGGTTGCCTACAGTCTTTTCCTCGATATGTCGGGAGCCAAAATACTTTCCAAACGGCTGCACTATATGGAGAAACAGCTGAAACATTATAAAGATGAAATAAGCGATATATATAGTGCCAGATGGACTATTGACGATTTGGTAGGCAATAGTCCATCCCTGTTGTGGATTAGGAATGTGGTGGGGCGCATGTCCTTTACCACTTCTACAGTGCTTATTACCGGGGAAAGCGGTACAGGTAAGGAAATTATTGCCCAGGCGGTACACAATTCCAGCCAATTTAGGCACGGTCCATTTATTCGTATTAACTGTGCGGCTTTACCCGAAAATCTTCTTGAGTCTGAACTATTCGGATATGAGGAGGGCGCCTTCACCGGAGCCAAGAAGGGCGGAAAACCAGGAAAATTCGAACTTGCAAGTGAAGGAACTATATTTTTGGATGAGATCGGGGATATGCCCCTTACGATGCAGACTAAATTACTAAGCGTTTTGCAGGAAAAAGTAGTTGAGCGGGTGGGAGGCACAAAACCGATTATTATTAATGTACGGGTTATTGCTGCCACCAACTGCGATCTGGAAAAGATGATTTCAGAAGGCCAGTTCCGAGAGGATCTCTATTATCGGCTAAATGTTGTCAGGCTGGACGTGCCGTCTTTGCGTAACCGGATCGAGGATCTCCCGTTGCTGGTGGACAGTCTGATTAACCGCATCAATCAGAAGCTGGGAACCAACATAACCGGTATCTCCACCCAAGCTATGGAATATTTAGAAAGTTACGAATGGCCCGGAAATGTAAGAGAATTAGAAAATATTTTAGAGAGAGCAGTCAACCTTGCTTTTATGAATCAGGACTCATTATTGAACATTACTCATTTCTCTTCACTTTTTAAGACTTCATTTACAGAACAGGCACAAATGGAACTTAAAGAATCGACTCTTCCTGATACGTTAGAAAAAATAGAAAAAGAAATGATTGAACTGGCTTTAGCTAAAACCGGCGGGAACAAGAATAGAGCAGCCAAAATGTTAGGCATTCATATTTCAGCACTGTATCGGAGATTGGAAAAATACGGAAACAAATAATTATTTTTTCAAAAGCTCTTTCGAAAGAGTTATTGTCACAAATTAACACCGAAACCCTTTGTTTTTGCAAAAACCATTCGTTTTTGCAAAACTTCTTTAGCATACCCTGCATCTTCATATGTTCTATCCATTTTCTAATCGAAAAAATATTTAGCATCCTTCGTTTTTGGACCTGAATGTTCTCATAATAACAATTTCCTTTGCCTCCATTTCAATTTTAATAAATATTCTTAGCTGCCTCTCCTACCCTTGGGTTTGCCAATTCGACCTTCTTCAGTAAATGTACAGTGTTTCGACGTTTGCCTGCTATCCCTTTGTTAATTATCAGACATCCTGCGGTTTTTTTCGAAGGTTGTTATTTTCTGATGGATATATGCTAATACCTGAAAATTAGGGATAACTACCATGTTGGTACGAAACTTGCAAAATAAAAAAGCAAAATCAGAATTCCTTTAAGATGTCAAAAGGGGGGCGATAAATAGAAAATTAAATAATATTTTGCAAGTTTAATAATAAGTTGGGGGGTAGAAATTAATGAGTATTAACAAAATCGGAGTACTTGGAGCAGGAACCATGGGAACTGGCATTGTTTGGGCTTTTGCCGCAGCAGGCAAAGAAGTCATTGTTTACGATATCTACCAAGAAGCCGTAGATCGTTGCATAGCCGGCGTAAAGAAAGGTATTGGCAAAGCTGAAGAAAAAGGTCAGGTTCCGGTAGGAACAGCTGAAGCCCTTAAGATTACAGGCACAACTAATCTGAATGATATTGCTGATGTTGAATTTGTTCTCGAAACGGTTCTGGAAAAAATGCCGATTAAAAAGGATGTCTATGGAAAACTTTCAAGCATTATTAAAGACGAAGTGGTTGTCGCTACAAATACTTCAGCTCTATCCATTACTGAAATCGCTACAGCTTATAAAAGACCAGATAAAGTGGTCGGGATGCATTTCTTTAATCCCGCCCAGGTTATGAAGCTCATCGAGGTTATAGCAGCTGCTCAAACCTCTCAGGAAACGGTTGATATGGTAATTGAATTGTCAAAAGCAATCGGCAAGAAGCCCATACAGGTTAAAGAAGGTCCTGGATTTGTGGTCAACAGAATCCTGGTTCCGGGCATCAATGAAGCAGCTTTTATATTTTATGAAGGCTTAGCCAGTGCTGCTGACATTGATACAGCAATGAAGCTGGGTGCGGGCTGGCCTATGGGTCCTCTGCAGCTGGCTGATCTGGTAGGTATTGATATAGCGCTGGAAGTCTGTAACACCCTTTATGAAGAAACCGGTGATTCCAAGTATCGTCCTGCGCCTCCGTTGAAACAATACGAACGCGCTGGCTGGCTGGGCATGAAGACCAAGAAGGGATTCTTTGACTATAACAAATAGAAACTGGTTTAAGTTTGCCATATGGCGGAAGTGGGGTCATTAAATATGGAATACGAAAATGTAATCCTTGAAAAACAAGACAATATAGGCATTCTATATATCAACCGGCCCAAGGCTATGAACGCATTAAACACGGCAACTGTTCGTGAGATAAGCAAAGCAATAGATGAAGTAAAAGAAAATGATGAAATTAAAGTTCTGATTGTTACCGGAGCCGGTGATAAGTCATTTGTGGCCGGAGCTGATATTTTGGGCTTTATAGGCATGCCTCCAGCCGACGCCCGCTTTTTAAGCGATGAAGGTGAACAAGCTTTCCGTAAATTTGATGTTTTGGAGAAGCCTGTCATCGCAGCGGTAAACGGGTTTGCCCTGGGCGGTGGTTGTGAATTGGCTATGGCCTGTGACATCCGCCTTGCTTCTGAGAATGCCGTATTTGGGCTGCCAGAAGTTAGTCTGGGAGTCATCCCCGGTTATGGCGGCACCCAGAGGCTGGCACGGCTGGTCGGGGAAGGCCGGGCCAAGGAACTTGCTTTCACAGCTGGAACCATCAATGCGGATGAAGCTTATCGCATTGGGTTGGTTAATCATGTCTATCCTGCTGCGGAGCTTATGGATCAAGCCCGCAAGCTGGCCAAGAAAATAATGAACAATGCCCCTAAGTCAGTAGCTTATACCAAACTGGCTATCGGGCAGGGGCTGCAGGGTGATTTGGACAGCGGCCTGAGGATTGAATCTAATTTCTTCGGTTTATGCATGGCTACTGAAGACCAGAAGGAAGGCTGCCAGGCCTTTGCCGAGAAACGGAAGCCTCAGTTTAAAGGAAAATAAGGCTTAAAAGTTATAGTGCTGAACAAATTTTATGAACCGCAGTAACTCGCGGTAAATTAGGAGGTTTTATAGATGGAAGTCAACGAAGTCGTAATGGTTAGCGGGTGCAGAACCCCGATTGGCAGATTCCTAGGCAGTTTGAGCAGTGTCAGGGCCAACGATCTGTCCATGATAACCGGTGCCGAAGCTATTAAAAGAGCGGGCATTGAGCCCACTCAAGTTGATGAACTGGTTCTGGGCATGTGCATGCACCATGGCAACGGCTCCCTGCCTCCGCGTCAGGTGGCCATGGGCATTGGCATGAGTCATGAAAGCGGAGCATCCCAGGTAACCCAGAACTGTGCGGCCAGTATGAGGGCTACCGAAATTGCCGCCATGAGCCTGGCTCTGGGCAAGAGCGAGATTGCTCTGGTAGTAGGAACCGAGAGCATGAGCAACATTCCCTACATCTCCCAAAATACCAGATCGGGAGCCAGACTGGGTGATGCCAAGCTGCAGGACGCCCTGCTGTCTGATGGACTTATCGACAAACTGGCCGGCAGCCACATGGGCGGCACCGCCGATAATGTTGCCAAGAAGTGGAATATTACCAGGGAAGAATGCGACCAACTGGCATTGATCAGTCACACCCGGGCTGCAAAAGCAGTTGGTGACGGCATTTTTGACCGGGAATATGTTCCGGTCGAAATCAAGTCCAAAAAGGGCTCCAAGTTCTTTGGCAAGGACGAGCATTTTATTCCCGGGGCCAACCTGGAAGCCATGGGCAAACTGCCGCCGGCTTTCAATAAAGACGGTGTGACCACCGCCGCCAACGCTTCCGGCATCAATGACGGTTCCGCCGCCATCGTGCTGATGACCGCGAAAAAAGCTAAAGAATTGGGAGTTAAGCCTTTAGCCAAACTGCTCAGCATCTGCACCTATGGCGTAGATCCCTACTATATGGGTATCGGCCCGGCCTATGCTATTCCCAAAGCCCTTAAGCAGGCGGGATTGAAATACGACAATGTTGATTACTGGGAAATCAATGAAGCTTTCGCCGCCCAGTTCATCGGCGTAGGCAAGATTATGAAAGAAGAATTTGGCATTGAGATGAATTCCGGCACTCTGGAGACACAGGGCAACATCAACCACAACGGTTCCGGTATCGCTCTGGGCCATCCGGTAGGCTGCACCGGCGCGCGTCTTCAAGTCAGCCTTATTCATGAAATGGAAAGAATCGGAGCCACCATCGGCGGCGCTTCCACCTGCGTAGGCGGCGGACCAGCTATGGCTTGCATCTGGACCCGGGATATTTAATTTGTTAATAACCCCCTTATATTTTTTCTTTATGTTTTGCGCCTGGGAGTCTCTCCCAGGTGGCACCCTTTTTAAAAACAGTTGTTAAGCAATAACGGGGAGCCCCCATTCCTTATTCCAGGACTGGGGATGCTTTCTTATATGAACGGAGGTTCAATATGTCTGCTAATTTTGCCTATCAGAATACGAGGGATTTTGAATTTATTTTGCAGGAATGGTTGCCTACTGAACAAGTATTTTCCTATCCACAATTTGCCGACTATTACTCTAAAGATGATGTTAAATCAGTTCTCGGTCCCATTCTAAAAATGTGCAAGGAAGTCGTAGAACTAACCAATGAGGACGGAGATTCACATCCGGTTAAGCTCGAAAACGGGAAAGTCACTTTACCTCCCACCTTCGGACCGCTCTTTCATCAATTACAGAGCGAAGGATGGGGAACCAGCAACATTGATGAGTCGGAAGATGCTATGGTACTGCCGCACCTTCTTCAATCCATGGTGTGGGAAATGCTGCAAGCAGCCAATCCGACTTTTGCACCTTATATTATTCTCACCAGCGGTGCGGCCGGCCTGATTCAAAGCTTTGCTTCTAAAGAAGTAAAAGAAATGTTCCTGCCTAAAATGATGGACGGAACCTGGACCGGCAGTATGTGCCTGACAGAAGCCACCGCCGGGTCCGATGTGGGCGATATACTTTCTAAAGCCTATCCCACTGACGATCCACGAATTTTCAAGATTAAAGGCAGCAAGATATTTATCACCGGCGGCGACAATGATTTTACCGATAATATTATCCACCTTTACCTGGCTCGAGTCGAAGGCGCCAGACCTGGAACCGCAGGAATCTCACTATTTGTGGTGCCCAAGCTTTGGATTAACGAAGACGGCAGCGTGGTAGATAATGATGTAATTACCACCGGAGTAGAACACAAGCTGGGACAACATGGTTCTTGCACTGCAGCTTTGGCTATGGGTGAAAATAATAATTGCCGCGGCTGGCTTTTAGGTAAAAACCCGCTCGAAAACGATGGAATCGGAGAAGGAATGGTCCAGATGTTCCAGATGATGAACATGGCCCGTATGGAAACCGGGCACTGTGCACTTTCCTGCATAGCCAACGCCTATTACAATGCCCGTGATTACGCCAAGGAAAGAATACAAGGAAGGTTGATGACTGATCCTAAAGCAGGTCGTGCAACCATTATTAATCACGAAGACATCAAACGCACACTTCTAATGGGTAAGGCCCATGTGGAAGCTATGAGGGCTATGTTATATAAAACATATTTTGCCTTTGATGTTCGTCATCATGATACAGATCCGGAAAAAGTAGCCAGAGCCAACGAGCTGATAGAAATAACTACACCTTTATGTAAGGCTTATCCATCCGATGAAGCCTGGTGGCTTATCGGGGAAGCGATTCAGGCTTATGGCGGCTATGGCTATTGCGAAGAATATCCAGTAGCCCAGATTGCCCGTGATGTAAAAATCTACTCCATCTGGGAAGGAACCAACTTCATTCAATCCATGGACCTGGTTGGTCGCAAATGGAGTATGAAGAAAGGCGCAGTCTTTGCCGCTTTCATTCAGGAGATGAGAGACTTTGCATCGGCTAACCAAGATAACAGCGAATTTAAGAATGAGTTCATCAGCCTGAACGCAGCCCTTGAAGCCTATGCCAAAATTCAAAAAACCATGTTCACCTATATGGGTGAAAAGCGAATCAGCATGATGCCTCTACACGCTCGCCGTATATTGACCGCGACATCTCAACTCTACTGCGGTCGTCTAATACTCGATCAAGCCCTCCTGGCCAACGCCAAAGCCAATGAACTAGGGCCGGAGCACTTTGACTACAACTACTATACTGGCAAAGTGGCAGCCGCCCGGTACTACTTGATGAACGTGGTTCCCAACGTGTGCATCGCCGCTGATATCATTGCGTACGGTGATACTTCTTCGCTAGATGTTCCCGTGAATGCTTTTGAATATTAATACCGTGAATGATACGAGTCGACAAGGACAAATATATTTTCACCCTCTGCCCGCATTCAGCATGCGGGCAGAGGATTGTATATCAAAAAGGGAATTCGAGGGATGGAAGATATGATAAGCACTCAAATTGCGGAAGCGATTAAAAAAATTGCTCCTATATTAGTCAATAATATTCCTGGAGGAGGCATTATTGCCATAGCTGATGAGGAGGAAATAGTGTACAAAGCAGCCTCAACTGCCTTTAATATACCAAGTTTAAATGAGGGCATGCCGCTTAGAAAAGGAAGCGGGCCGGTAAAGGCCATGAAGGAGAGAAGACAAATTGATGAGGCAGTTCCCCGTTCAGTTTATGGCACCAGGATCCATATAACCAGTCTGCCGATTATCGATGACGATGTGGTACATGGTGTCCTGGGATTTATCTTCCCGCGTTTACATCCGTTGGGTAGAGCATTTTATGATTTTGCCCCTATTATCACAGAGATGTTTCATGAAGGAGCCTTTGTTTATATAACCGATTTAGATAAAGTTGCGGGATTGCAAGGATCTGCCAAATTTGATTTACCTCAATGGAAGATTGGAGATGTATTGAGTGACAACACCATAGCACGGATAGCCATAAAAGAAAAGCGAATGTTATCGAAGGACCTTGATGCCAGTACATACGGCGTACCGGTTAGGATAACCTCCTATCCTTGTTTTGATGAGGACGACCCTGCAAAAGTGGTTGCAACATTTGGTATGATCTTGCCAAAGAAAACCGCAAATGACCTACAAGAAATGTCCTGTAGATTAAGTGAAAGTTTAAATGAAATATCAGCAGTAATTCAGGAGATGGCAGCATCCGCCTCAGAAGTATCGTGTAATGAAGAGCATCTAAATACGAATGTTGTTGAAATTATTGAAGCTTCAGAAAAAATTACCGAGGTTTTGGATTTTATCAAACAGATAGCTGACCAAACAAAAATGTTAGGGTTGAATGCCGCTATCGAGGCAGCTCGGGCAGGGGAATCAGGCCATGGTTTTGGCGTAGTCGCAGAAGAAATTCGAAAGTTATCGGACGTATCAAAGTCAACTGCAATAAAAATCAACGGGTTTATTAATGAAATAAAGCAGAAAGTTGAAATAGCAAGACGTAATAGTGAATTAACACTGCGTGCAAGCCAGGAACAAGCAGCAGCCAGTGAAGAAATGAGTGCAAGTATTCAAGAAATAACGGGAATGTCCGAACAACTAGGAAGGATTGCGGAAACTTTATAGATATCTGTATTAACTATTTTACACTTGGAAAGAAATTAAACGCTTATAGAATAGCCTTTGCAGGCTATCAAAGAGTACTTTATATTGATACCAACCGGTGTGGGGCTGAACATGGCTAAAAAAGACGCGTTGGAAATGAGGGATATTCTTAAGGCGATGAGGAAAAGCAAAGGCTAAGCAATTAATACAGGTTATTTGAAATTTACTCCGTTCCCAGATATTGCCCTGCTATTTCCGCGGCATATTGCCGCATGACTTCTTGCAATTCAACGGGAGAAAGTATTTCTACCTCCCGGCCATAATGAAGCAGCCACCTCCCCAGTACCGGCAAAGAATCCGTCAGCAGCATGATTTCCATTCTGCCGCCCAGATCCTTTTCTCCGACCAAGCCCCATATGCACTTATTCCTGATGATTTCGTAATTGCTGTCCTTTTTTAAACGTACTGTCACATTACATAGGTTTTTTGCTCCAAGCATTTTTTTGATAACCGTTTCCAGGGGAGGATGCGCCTTGGAAAAGCTTTGATCTGTTAGGTACAGGTTTTGAATGCGGTCGATGCGAAAATCCCGATAAGCATGGCGCAAATGGCAATAGGCAATTAAATGCCAGTGGTTTTCATAAAACCCCAGCGAAACAGGTTCGATTTTTCTTACGGTGGTCTGGTTTGCATAGGGAGAATAATAGTGAATCTCCATAATATTCTTTAGATAAAGCGCCGTTTGAATATCCTTTATAAAACTATTTTCCACAGGCATATTTTCACCGGACATATCGAATACGCCTATCTTTTCTTCTATTTCCGCCACAAACGCCTTATCTTCATTTCCCAGAACCGTTCTTATTTTATAGAGCGCCGAATCAAAATTACTTTTCGTTTTGGCGTCTGCGAACGCGCCCGCCAATTTCCCGGCCAACAGCAAAGCCCCGGCTTCTTCGAAAGTAAACCTCACCGGAGGCAGATGGTATCCTTCCACAAGACAATAGCCTACACCCGCTTCAGAGCCTAGCGGTATGCCGGCGGCTTCAAGCGCCCTGATATCCCGATACACGGTCCGGATGCAAATACCGAATCGCTGAGCCAACTCTTGGGCCGTAACGATTTTTTTGGATTGAAGATGAATGAGCATCGCCGCTAGTCTGTCTACTCTATTCATGATGGGCCTCCTGGTGGCACATTAATATACCAAATATAACGAGGCGAATAGCAAAACAGGCAACATGGTCTAAGCTCCGCCTCGTTGCAGCGGTGTGTTGAAACTGCTTGGCAGTTTCTTCCGATGCTTAAAGAAATTATAGCATAAAAGAAAGACGAGATTCTAACCTGCTGACATAAGGCTGTCACTTCGCCCAGGTATACTAATACCAAAAACACGCCAGGGAGGTAATTTCATGCGACCAAAAATTGTTATGCACGCGCAAATAAGCTTGGATGGCTGCGTGCGCGGTTTTATTGACACGGGCGTCTATTACGCCGTTGCCAACCGCTTCAATGCGGACATGGTGCTGTTTGGCAGCGAAACAGTTTATACTGCGGCTGAACATTATCCGCCCGAGACAGAAAAAGCGTTTAAGAAACCGGCGGACAGGCCGGATGACCAAAGGCTGAGGTGGGTGGTGCCGGACAGCCGCGGAAGATTGCGGAACCTGCATGTTTTCAGGGATTCGGAGTATTGTAAAGACATTATTGTTCTGGTATCCGCATCCACGCCCCCATCCTATCTGGAGTATCTGCGCGAGCGCAATTACGATTTTATTGCTGCCGGGGACGATCACGTGGATTACGCTCAAGCGCTCGAAGTCTTATATAAGCGATATAACTGCAGGATTATCAGAACAGACAGCGGCGGAGTCCTGACCAACGCGCTCATAGAACAGGGACTGGTTGATGAAATCAGCCTGGTTGTGTCCCCTTGTTTGGTGGGAACAGGCGAACCGCACTTGTTCAGAAGTCTGTCGCTGCCAAACAGAATGCCGCTGGAGCTGATAAGCTGTGAGACGGTGGATGAAAAGCACATCTTCCTAATCTATAAGGTCCTGAAGTAAAATATCTTTCCAGTAAGCCACCAGTCAACATTATGATGATACGCTATTTCCATAAAAAGATAAGGAGAAATAGCATGCGTTTTCTTCGGGCAGTTTTCAGGGTACTGCCCAGTCTGTCTAAATGAGTCCTCAGACAGCCCTCTGCACAGATGCTTCTTTTCGCATTTATCATAAGGAAAAATAAGCCGAGTAGCCGGTGCCAGTATCGGCAGAAAAACCGGACTTTTAGCAGCAGAAGCCAGTCTGCAAAACCTTTTGAATGAGCATTATCCATATAGCCAGCAGTATGAGCAACTGGAACAGCTGATGCTGGAACTGCTGCAGCAGGTGCCGAATGCAGAGAAACTAGAAATTTAAGGAGTGGGACTGATCACGGATTTTCACTAATGCTGAATTTGTATTTGCAAATGAAAGTAATCCATTAAACAATGATGATAATGATAATGTAACTATTCAAGCTATTAACAGATGGTCTCTTCAAGTTACACCACGAGATGTAAGCCAAGGACAAACTGTATATTTGGATGGCGAAGCTTGGGGAACTGGGCTGCCATCACCTTTATTTTCTGATGCTAAATTTGAAATGCTAGTTGATCCGTATGCTACCAGTCCAGTAATAATTAGTAGGTCTTTTTTGCCATTTAAAGATTTTGTAAAGAAATATCATAGTAAGTGGGGAGGGACTTGTTGGGTTTATGATTCAGGTGTATTAACGTATAATGGAAACATGTACGCTAGACTATATTCCCGCACTAATAGTAATAGTTATGGTGTTCATAACGTGTATTGGGGTAGTAATTATTATATTCCAGATGCATGGTATTCAGATTCATTTAACGTGAACCAGTAATATGCTCTCTCTTGGATCGGATAGCTATAAACTATCCGATCCTTAACTTAAATACGTTTATATTTTGTTTTATGTAATTTGAGTTTAATACAGAAAGGAGAAGCTATTATAAATAGTTATAAGAATATGACTAATTCACTTTCTTTTTCTTTTAAACTAATAATGAAAGAAATACGCAATAGTAAGTGGTCGATGTTTTTAAATATTGTAATTTTTTCTTTTATTTTTTTGTTATTAATTGCTAGCTTTCTATTTCTTGATGTCTATAAAGATTTAAGATTAATTCCTTATCAAACAGCCCAATATGATATACACGTTTCCGGCGATATTTCCCAGGATAACTTTTCAACCCTTAAAAATAGTCCTGCTATAACTTCAGTAGTAGGAGTAAAGGATTGGGGGGGCCTACTGGCATCTAATCCTATTGATAATAATCAAATAGAATGTGACGTGTGGTTTGTGGATAATATGGATGCCGCAGGGTCATTAACTATTAAAAATCGTGATTTGTTACTGAAAGGTGAATTTGAAGAGAAACATGGAGTAATTAGTTATTCGATAGCCCGGATGTTAAAGTTAAATATCGGTGATACCTTTTGTATTTCTTGGAAATTGTATGGTCTAGCTGACCAAAAAATCAGTTGTGTTGTAAGTGGTATTGTTAAAGATTCCGCTTATGGTCGACATATTGTTATAGACCAAACTTTTCTGCCTAATCAAATAAAACAACAAATAAAAGGTCCTGACTATACTTCTCTTTATTTGACTTATGAGCAACAAATGGATTTTTCAGACATAAAATCGCTAATAGTATTTGATCTGGGTGCAGAGGAAAATTACACATTTAGTGAGCGATTAAAAATTATAAGCTGGGAGCAATCCCACATAGAAAATGTATCTCAAGGAGGAGCCTTAAAGTCAAAATATGGGATGGCAGGTTTATATGTTTTAGTACTGATATTTTATATAATTGCCTCTATCAATAGACGGAAAAAAATATACGCTATTTTACACGCATGTGGTATACCTAAATTATTTTTAGTTACGCACTATATCATGGCAACGTTTTTATTCTTCTTGCTGGTCAATATCATAGGTCTATTCTTAGCCATACAATATTATAAAATAAGCTTCTCATATTTTTGGAGTCTTATGTCGATAGTTCAAATGCTTGGAATTATATTAGTGATTAATTTAATAGTGTTAGTGACAATAAGTGCTATAGTTGTTATTTTTATGAATCGCATATCAATTCCCAATCTGTTAAAGGAGTAAAGTAGATGAATGAGTTTTTAAAACTTAGAGGAATAACAAAAGTTTACCATAAGGGTAAATCTTCAATTCCTATATTGAGACTTTTGCAAATTAATTAGCTTAGAAATAATGGCATTTTCAGAGAGTAAAAAAAGGACTTCACCCCCATTTTTGCCGAATTTATTAGTGACAAAACAACCCAAGCAAAAACGAAAGGAGAA
>Ga0334889_1000833_pt1 | contig 44472 bp, 37 predicted proteins | sample GraSluR1_MG_2_FD_207222 | JGI IMG/M metagenome (GOLD analysis project Ga0334889, IMG submission 207222) | Sludge microbial communities from methane-producing bioreactor in Wageningen University, Netherlands - Granular Sludge_8_08-R1 | ecosystem: Engineered > Bioreactor > Anaerobic > Unclassified...
TCTAAAGAGATGTAATCTTCAATACAGGAGGGGAGGAGTTGGAGTTGGTTTCTATTCGCATACCGATAGGCCATGATCAGGGTATCCTTTCTTGATTCTGGTATTTTTATCTCACCCACATATTGTACCATAAAAAGGGTTCTAATCCTTGTAGAATAAGGGTTTTATTGAGTTTTTAGTTATTATTTTTGTTTAAAAAAACCGGTAATTGTGACACAGTCTGATTCTGAGGAGTGTATTTTGTAACGTGAGAATCTCATATTTTAAATAGTTATGAATTAAAAAGGAAAAAAATAATATCCTCACAGCTTGGAAAAAAAGCCTGAGGATGACACCTTGGTGTCGGATGAAATCCTCATGAGGGATAGCATCGCTCAAAATGATGGCATTGTAAATTGTTCCTATATTTTCAAAATAGATTGCCAAAATTAGTAAGTTTTTATTACCCTGAATTTCTTTTAAAAATCCAAAAGGATTATTTTTCTAAAAATTGTTTTAAAAACTCTCTGACATTTTCAGTTTCAAAAGGATATTTGTTTTTCAAATCTTTAAAAGGAATTGAAAGATCCTCTTCATTGATTTGAAACTCATTCAAAAAGATTTCTTTAGGAACTCCTGAAGCGGTGGATACTTCCTTGAAGCTCATCCGACCGGTGATCAAATTAGGGTCAAAATCTCCTTTTATTTTGATTTGTTCGGCGAGCGATTGAACCCTCCACTGGAAATTACCGGTTAGGGAAGTAACACTAATGACTGCAAAAAAAAAGAAGTATTGTTAAACCAAGGACAACCAATGGAGAAAAGAATCTTGTTCTTTTGCGGTTGGTAATTATTAGAGTATTGGGAACTGGACAGGTAGTAACGCATTCATTGCAGTTAATACATTCTGGCGAATGAACGATTTTTTCTTTTGAAACTTCGATGTTTACCGGACAAATCCGGTCACAAGCCTGGCATTTGATACAGGTTCTTTCATTTCTTTCGATCCGAAAGAAACCCAGTTTATTAATAAGTGCTAAAAATGCACCCATGGGGCAAAGATATTTACAAAAAAAGCGGTCATAAAGTAAAGATCCAGCCAGACTGAGTAGAAGAATTAAAAAACCTATGCTGAATTCAGAGAAAAGATCTGATGAAGAAAGATGATGATAAGCAACCCAAGGATCATAAGAACGTTGAACCAGAGAACCAGTATATGCGGAAAAAAAGACAATGAGTCCCAAACCAAGATATTTTAAATAACGGAGAAGACGATCTATTGGCATTGGTATAATTAATTTTTTACGAAAGATCTTCATCCCTATACGGCCAAAAAGTTCTTGAAGGGTACCAAGAGGGCAGATAAGACCGCAAAACACCCGGCGAAATATAATTGCAATCAAGAGAGTTGCAATCAATAAGAGAAAGCTACTGGTGGCAACTTTATTCAGCACGGTTTTAGTAGCAATAAGAGTATAGACTGATTCAATAGCACCAAAAGGACATAAAGCATCAACGCTCACTGGAGGGCGGATAAGAAGAACTTGGTGCAGAATACCGAGAAAAGTTGAAATGGCAAGAATGATAATTAAAATCAGAAAACGGATGGAACGGAATTTTTTTTGGAATTCCCTATTCGCTTTTTGATTCAACATGGGTAGGGATCAATCCTTTCCTATTAGGATTTAATGAATCCTTAGATCTTATTCTTAATATAATTCATTTAGAGGCTCATTTATTCATCTTGGAATAGAAATATTGCTTATAAAACTCAAAATAGAAGAAATCATTTTTAGATGAAAAATACCAAATCTGAAAGGGTAATTTATGAATAATTAGATCAGTTTTTTAACAATTCTAAAAATATTCAACTGGAATCAATAAGAAGACAGGATATTTTAACCAAATAAACAAAACACCAAAACTTTACTCTGGTGGGTGAGCCTTCTTGGTCAAATAGAGAACTTTGAGAAAATCATTAATTAAAAAAGAACACAGTGCGGCATACAACGCGATCAAGATAGTTGGTAAGAAAGGGAGTCGGGAAAGACCGGGAAGACCAAATGTGGTGAAGCCGACAGCGAGAGCAATATCAAGACTGATAGCTGTCAAAAGGATTGGACTGGGGATTGAATTCCAAAAATGCCTTTTCTCTCGAAGGATGAAAATCGAAAAAATTGAGAAAAAGAACATGACCTCAAAGCTGAAAGTTTGGATCTGCTGAAGGGTGGTGAAGATCTGGGTATATTGAATAAAAAGTGAGAGCAGGAAAAGTGATTCTAGAAGCATCAAGATTCCGATTAAGACTGAGAGACCAACCATACCACCCACCTGCCAGGTTTCCGGTTTTTTCGAAATGGTTACCCGATCGGTCGAAAGAGCTATTTTGACAAAATCAGTGACAAACAGCAGGAGAATCATGGTAAAGGCTGACACGATATATTGACCAGTCCAGAAATACCCAAGAACAATGAAAAGAGCTTGAAACACCGTTCGACTGATTTTACTGAGAATCCAGGTGGTAATTCGCTGGGAAATCATTCTCCCGATCTTGATGAGCTCCAGGATCCCCGACAATCCTTCACCAGTCAGGACAATGCTCGCTGCTCCTTTGGCAACATCAACCGCATCCCGAACTGCAATCCCGACTTCAGCTTGTTTAAGAGCGGGAGCATCATTCACTCCATCTCCGGTCATACCCACCACATGCCCCTTTTCCTGAAGACTCTTGACGATGGTGTATTTATCCTCGGGAAAAATTTCAGCGAAACCACCATTAATTTCCAGAGTATCAGATTGAAGGGGAGCTTCCTGGGTCAACCGGGATTTGATCTCAGTCATCGAGAGAATGTTTCCACCCAAACCCACCTCCTGAGCCACTTCTCGAGCAATGGGGAGGGCATCTCCGGTTAACATTTTGATCGATACACTAAGGTCTTTTAGATTTTTGATCAGTTGGTGAGTTTCCTTTCGGGGTTGATCATAGAGAGCGATAATGCCCACCAGGTCAAACGAATGGTTTTCATCTTCCCTGGCAACTGCTAAGGTACGATATCCTTTTTTGGAAAGAGCCTCAATCTGATTCTGTAAATCTTGAAGATTGACATTCTTCGAAGGATTACTCATTTCAAGAATAACCGGGACCGACCCCTTGGTAACCAAAAACTGTCCTTCTGAGGAACGAACCAGTGCTTCAGTTCTGCGTCTTCCCGTATCAAAGGGAGAGAACTGCTCTCGAATATAATTTTCAACACCAATTTTTTTTTCCTGAGCATCCTGAATCAAGGCCTGATCGATGGGATCCTGATTGGCTTCTTCAGAAGCCAATAGACCAAAGCGGATCACATCTTCTTCGGTAAAAGAACCAAAGGGAATGATATGTTTGATGGTTAGCTGGTTTATGGTAATGGTTCCGGTTTTATCGACACATAGTATATCCATAGCAGCGGCATCCTCGATGGCATTTAATCGTGTAACCAGAACGTTTTTCTTGGAAAGGTCCAGTGAACCAATTGCCATGCTGACAGTAAACATAGCTGGAAGTGCTACTGGAATAGCCGAGAGCATGAGAATTAAAGCAAGAGGGATCGCTTGGAATATTGGAAACCCCCTCAAAGTAGATACCAGGAGGACAACTCCCAAAAGTGTTCCAACAATCATCAGCAACCATTTGATTACTGATGAAATAATATTTTCCACATGGAGGATGGGTCGGGCGGTTTGAACCAAGTGGGTGGTCTTTCCAAAAAAGGTTGACTTTCCCGTGAGAAGTACCAATCCGATGGCTTCCCCTTTCTTCACAATTGACCCAGAGTAGACAATTGCTTGGACCTGAACCTCGGTTTCAATTGATTCACCGGTAAGGGCTGACTGATCCATTTCCAGCATTCCATCTAAAATATACAGATCAGCTGGAATGAAATCGCCAGCTCGCAACCGGACGATGTCTCCGGGAACTAATTCACGGGCTGGGATGAGCATCCACTTTTTTTCACGAAGCACTCGAGCGCTGACTTGGAGCTTGTTTTGGAGAGTATCAACCGCTCGGTCAGCTTTTTGTTCCTCTCGGAATCCAATCCAGGCATTCATGACCAGAAGGCCGGCAATCACGACACTGTCAGTGTAATTCTTCAGTAAGAGGGAAAGAACAATCATGATTTCTAGGAGCCAGGCGGTCAGGCTCCAAAACTTTTTAAGGAAAAGGAACAGAGGACGGGTTTTAACGGATTCTATTTCGTTCAACCCGTATTGTTTGACTCGGTTTTCAACGTCTTGAAAACCAAGACCAGTTACCGGATCGGAATGAAGAGAAGCTAGCACTTCCTCTGGTTTCATAGCCCGATAAACATCTATGGATGGTGAGTTATTGGGTAATTTATCAACTTGGTCCATAGTTTTTTTCTCATCTTGATCAAACGATTTATTTCAATGCATTATTTCTTTGAAGAATTCTCTTTTTTTCATTTGAAACAATAAGGTTCAAAGACATTCTATTTTAATTTATTTTAGCCTTTTTCACCAAAATTTCCAATTTTAAGGATATTCTAAGGTTCCAGATATATACAAAGAGGATAATACCATAGGGTAGGTTCCTCAATTCATTTTCCTCAGATGCCACTAAGGCGGCATCGATGTCTATACTTATATGAATTGAGCCTAAAGCCTAAAAAATTTATTAAAAACCTTGAAATTAATATTAAAGAATCTCACCAATGACCTTGAAGTGGAATAATCTTTTTTGGAATGAAACACATGCAAAGTGGATCAGAGAAATAGGGGAATACTAACTTGAGAATAGGCCAAAGGAATAAAGTAACAAAAACTGCTAAGCAAAGGATGATAAATTTGTCCTAAAAATTTCTTGATTTTCCTAAAGAAAATGGCTTAATTGCCGATAAATAACTATTATGGATTTATTTACAACTAAGTGGAACAAGTATAAACGATTATTAATGATCACTGCAATAATAGCTTACGCTGTCCTCATTCCCATTGTTTCCAAATATATTGGTATTCCTGAAAGAGGAATTCTAGGTACATTTTTAATTTTTTTATTTACCATGATGTGGGGGTTAAAGGGAGGGATTATTGGTGCTGTTTATTCAATTATTAATCTAGGATATTATATAGCCAACAGCCCTCATCAAATTGATAATTCCTTCCTAGTTTTGGGAACAGCCCTCTATCTTTTTATTGGAATAGCCTTAGGAAGATTATTAGATGTCGTTCGCAGCCAAAAAGCCAATCTTTCCAACCTACTTGAATCGCTTGAACAGAAAGAAACTAATTATCATCAATTGTTTGATACCATCGTTGACTGCTTGTTTGTTTTTGACATCAACGATATCTATGGGCATGTTAATATCGTTGATGTCAACACAGTTGCTTGCAAACTGTTAGGGTATGGAAAAGAAGAGATATTGCAGCTTACTTGTAACGATTTAATCGATAAGGATTATTTGAAAAAAATGAAATATTTTTTTGGCAAGCTTTTTCACGCCGATCAAGAATTTTTATTCGAAACCATATTCATTACCAAACAAGGAAAAAAAATAACTGTTGAATGCCACTGCAATTCGATTAGTAAAAATGGAAAAGTATTCGGCATCTGTGTTGCAAGAGATATATCTGAAAGAAAAGCTGTCGAAGAAAAAATAAGGTATTTAACTTTCCATGATTCGCTCACCGGGATTTATAATCGTGCCTACTTTGAGAATGAATTGGAAAAATACGATAATTTAAGATATTTACCCATAAGTATCATTATAGGAGATATGAATGGGCTAAAATTAGTAAACGATGCTTTTGGGCATGATGAAGGTGATAGACTATTAAAAATTGCCGCTAAATGTTTGAAAGAATCCTGTAGGCAAGCAGATACCGTTGCCCGTTATGGGGGAGATGAATTTGTCATTCTTCTTCCGAATACAACCAACCAAGAAACGGAGGATATTATTGAAAGAATTAAAAATAAAATTAGTCAAGCTCAGTTTGGCCCAGTCCCACCCAGTATTGCTTTAGGGAGTGAGACAAAAACTGTTATGAATCAAGATATCCATTTAATACTCAAACAAGCTGAAGATAAAATGTATCAACAGAAATTAACGAGCGAGCAAAGTAATCGGTCGGCTGTCATAACTACCCTGGAAAGAACCTTAATTGAAGTAAGTGAAGAAACTGAATTACACGCCCTGAGATTACAAGCATTATGCGACCAGATGTGCGAAAAGATGAATTTACCAGGATCATTAAAAAGTGAGCTTCGTTTATTGGCTGTGCTTCATGATATCGGGAAAGTGGCAATACCCCAAACAATTTTGACCAAAGCTTCGGAACTCTCTTTGGATGAATGGAGACTGATAAAACAACACCCGGAAATTGGATATAGAATTGCCCAATCATCACCGGATCTGGCCTTTATTGCCAAAGGTATTCTCACTCATCATGAAAGATGGGATGGAACCGGATATCCACGAGGATTAAAAGGAGAAGACATTCCATTGTCATCACGAATTCTTGCTATTGTTGATGCTTATGATGTCATGGTTTCTGGTCGTGCTTACAAGGAAAAAATGAGCAATGAGGATGCTATTGAGGAAATTGAAAGAACATCCGGAACCCAGTTTGATCCAAACTTAGCGAAGATTTTTATTGAAATCATAATCAATGAAAATGCCTGAAGTTATTCATCAGGAATAGTAATTCGATATCTTTTTTTTAATCCAAGTACGTGGTAAAATACCCGACAGTTATATAAGGGTGCCAGATTATTCAAGCGGTTTGACATTCATTTTTTGATGTATATTATAGATATTCTTTTCATGTTTGGCACCAAGAATGCGATAGGGTAAACGGTAGTATGATGATATAATCACCAGAACGATTTCTGCATTTGATATTCTAATCGTACTTCCGCATTTAATCTGAACCTAATCTCATAGAACAGGAGGAAAATAACATGGCAGTGAGTTTTAAAGAATTAGGGTTGGTGAATACTCGAGGAATGTTTGAAAAGGCAATGAAGGGTGGTTATGCCGTACCAGCTTACAATTTTAATAACATGGAACAATTGCAAGCCATCATTAATGCCTGTGTAGAATGTAATTCACCGGTTATTCTTCAAATATCAAAAGGAGCCCGTCAATATGCCAACCAGACCTTGCTTAGATATATGGTACCTGGTGCAGTCGAAATGGCGCGTGAAGCAGGAAGCAACATCCCCGTTGCTCTCAATCTTGACCATGGCGATTCCTACGAATTGGCGAAAAGTTGTGTTGATTTTGGATTTTCCAATGTAATGATTGATGGTTCTTCTCTTCCCTATGAAGAAAATGTTACTTTAACCAAAAAAGTCGTTGAATATGCCCATGCTCACGATGTAACAGTTGAAGGAGAGTTGGGGGTCCTGGCTGGTATTGAAGAACATGTATCATCAGAAGTTACTCATTATACTCGACCTGAGGAAGTTGAAGATTTTGTTACCAAAACCGGTGTCGATAGCTTAGCGATATCGATTGGTACATCACATGGTGCTTACAAATTTAAAGTGAAACCTGGTGAAGCCGTTCCTCCGCTTCGTTTTGACATCCTCGAAGAAGTAGAACGACGACTCCCTGGTTTTCCCATCGTTCTTCATGGAGCTTCTTCGGTATTACCGAAATATGTTGATATCATTAATCAATACGGCGGCCAGTTAGAAAATACTGCTGGAGTTCCAGAAGAGCAAATAAAAAAAGCGGTTAAGTCGGCAGTTTGTAAAGTGAATATCGATTCAGATGGTCGCTTGGTTATGACAGCAATGATCAGAAAATACATGAGTGAACATCCCAAAGAGTTTGATCCACGCAAGTATTTAGGTCCAGCCCGTGATGAGCTCACTAAAATGTATATTGCCAAGTGTGAGCTTTTAGGGAGCGATGGTAAAGCTTAGGTTTTTTATCTAACAAGAAATCCAATTTAAGAATCTGTTTTTATAATAAGAAGCGACTTTTAATGAAGTTGCTTCTTATTTTTTTATATTTGATAATATATTTGAATTTGGTTTCAATTCCAAATATAGAAAGATTCATTTTTTATTGGATTGAAGTTAAGAAAAATTTATTTTTTCTCGGTTAAACGGGGAAATATCCTTAAGATTTCCATTTATTTGCCGATAAAACATAATGGTTAAGAGAATCTCTTAACCCATGGGAGTACTCAGAACGTATTTTAAGTAAAAATACTCTCAAATTTTAGATCTATATAAAGGAGGGTTGAGAAAACATACACTGGAATTAGAAGATTTGACAAAGAAAATTTAAATGAAAAAATTTGCTTTTTTAACTAAAAATTAATAAGGTGAAAGAGAATTATTAATCAAGGAGGTTTTACCATGAAATTGAAAAAAGTAGTTGTTTTAGTCCTCAGTGTTTTTGTAGTAATGGCTTTTGTATTAGGGTGTACTCCACCGACTCCAACTCCAACCCCAACCCCTATACAATATCCAAACATTTCTTCTATCCGTTATGATTCCAGCTGCATTAAAGCTGGTACACAACTAAGAATTTACGGCCGGAACTTTGGTGACCTTAAGGGTACCAACACAGCTACAATGAATGGAATTGTTGCGGCAGTTTCCTTCTGGTCCGACGATGAAATAATTGCAGTAGTTCCAGCATCGTCTTTGCCAGCCCGAGAGTTACGGGTTGCTGTAACGGTAAACGGTGTTCCCAGCGATGAATATTGGCTTTATGGGATATGTGCAGCACCAACACCGACTCCGACCCCAACTCCAATTCCCCTTGCTCGGGTAGACGTTGCAAGAAACATTGCTATAGTCAAAGCCCATAATGATGGTGTTAATGTTCCATATAGTGTATTTTGGATTAAAACCGACCTTTCGACCGGAATTGGTTCCAAACATTATCAATATACTTACTATGGTGCTTCCAAATGGATTATTGATATTACCTATCCAGTCATTGAACAACCAGATTTTACCGTAAATGTTTTTAGTGAATGGGGATTAACCATGTGGAGTGGAATGGTTTATTATTGGGAAACAGTACCTTATATGTAGTAAAAGTTTACAGCGCATACAGCTTAATAGCTGTATGCGTTTTTTATTTCCTTATAGCTATATTTGTATCAGTATAAGTTTATTTTCCCAATTCCTGATTCAAGGTAAATGTTGAGAGTAGGGCTGGTTTTTCCGTATTGTTGGTTGGTATAAATATTTCCATTGACAGTCAGGTTAGAGGCATCGATAGCTCCTAAACCTCTTTTCGTTTCAACTCTAACTCCAATATTCTGCGGGAGAAAGATAGTTACCTCACCCAAGCCGGATATGATTTTTGAATCAATATCCTGCGTCCAATTTCCACGTAAATCAATGGTTGCCTCTCCAACTCCAGTTTTTACTTTCAAACGGGAGAGGCTGGTATTCCCTTTCAAATCAATCACGACTTCACCAACCCCAGCCTCCATAGTTAAGGTTTCAAGAGCCATCGAGGATAAATTAAGTTGACTTTTACTGGCTCCAACTTTAAAAAATAAATTCATAGGGACTAAATCATTGAGACTTATAAGAGTTTTATGACTTTTATCCCGAAAGCTGAACAGTGAAAAGTTAATGTTCGCCGGTATTTCTACTTTCAATTCACCAACCATATTTTTTACTTGATAAGAAATCAAAGGTTTCCATTCAGGGGAAGAATACCGAAATTCCCCTTCCATTAATTTCGTTGCTCCCCCAGTGAGAGTAATATCGCCAAAAGATACTTCGATTGTGGCATTAACCACCAAGGCATCATCAATCTCAATCGAAGGGTTTTCAATCATCAATTCCTCGGCAATTGCTAAGCGGGGGAAAAAACCAAAAATGAACAGAGTAAATAGGGAAATAAGCATCCTTTTCATCAATAAATCACCCTCCCTTTCTCTTTCATTATGAACTTTTTTCAATAACAATTCAAGAAACCTGGTATAGTACCTATATAAAAAAGTTGAAAAAGATTTGACAAATTTGATCAAGGGAATAAAAATGAGGGGAACTATTTATCTCCGATATTTTATAGAATCAGAATACAAAAGAAAGAGGATAGAATATGATGGAAAAAAAGCTCGATTGGGAAAAGAACCTTACCATAGAATTGGGAGTAAAAAGTGATCCTATTCAATATCGTTATTCTTTTGATTGGCTTTTTAATTTAATGGCAGAAGAAGGGGTTTACAATTTGCAATTAGGAACCTTTACAGAATTTTATTCCCTTCCTGATACCTATTTTTATCGATTAAAAGAATCTGCTCAATCAAAGGGCATTCAGATTTCCAGTATTTTTACCTCCCATCGGGAATTGGGGGGTTTTTTGAATCCCGAAAAAGAATTGGCTGAGATTACCAGGAAAAATTATCAAAGAATGATAGAAATTGCTGCATTATTAGAATGCCCAGTTGCCGGTTCTTCAATGGGAAGCGTCTATCGTGATCAAATTGAATATCGTCCTCAGGGAATCCAATCTTTCCTCAACTTTATAAAAGAGATGATGGTGTTTGCCAAGGATCAAGGATTGTCCTGGTTAACCCTGGAACCAATGTCTTGCTACGCTGAACCTCCTTGTAACTCGGTGGAACTTAAAAAAATAGGAGATGAATTGAAGCAATTCCATTTAAGCCAACCGGAAAAAACCGTTTGTTTTGGATATTGTTCCGATGTATCGCATGGCTGGGCTAATCAAGAGAAAACCGTTATCGAAAACAATCTTGATTACTTTATCGCCTCTTTTCCCTATTTGTATGAGTTTCACTTTAAAAATACCGATTCAATATATAACTCAACTTTTGGTTTTGAATCAGAAAGCTTAGAACGCGGCATAATTGATGTAAAACAAATATACTCAATTTTGATGAAGAATCAGAAAACTATTCCTGTAACGAAAGTGATTGGATATTTGGAACACCCAGGTCCCAAATTTGGTAGAGATTACTCAGATTGTTTACTAGAACGATGGCTGAGAGAATCATTACAATATTTACAAAAACAATGGACAGAGTGGAGTACAATATTTTCTTAAAAGGTTTCGCAACCCCACCAGGTAACTCGAGCTAAGGCTTCAGCACCGATTATATGGCCTTGACTATCACGTACCAAGAGATCGGGAACCAATAAATCATCCCGTTCGGGAAGGGCGTTGGCAACAATCGGTGAAACAATGAGAAATACCCCTTCTTCTTTATCAGGAAGATTATAAACAGGTCCAAAACGGGTGGTCATAATCGGAATTTCATCAATTTCTCCGATTTGAATCCGTTCTTCTTGACAGCGGGGAACGATTCCTTCGGGTTCAATAGAGCGATAGACTGAATTATTTTTAAAAATTGTAACCGGGTGATGGGTTAAGTTTTTTATCATAAGACTCCTTTATGAATAAATGTAAAATCATTATTCCATATAATTTTAGCAAATAAAAAAGTGGTATTTAAATTTTTCATTGAAATTTTGATAGATTAGGCTTTAGAATTTTTCTCATTGGAATCAAGAAGGAAGGGTTGTTCGAAAATGGATCATAAAAAGTATCTCAAGATAGCTTTAGATATGGGAGCCGAGCAGGCAGTTTTTTTTCGCATTGAAGATATTGAATTTGATGCAAGGACTATCTTAAAGTGTATGTTTGGTTGTGCTGATTGGGGAAACGCCAATACCTGTCCTTCGCGTCCTGGATCGCTGCGACCGTGGGAGTATCAAAAAGTATTGGAAAACTATACTTGGGGTATTATTGTTCATTCCACTAACAAATATCTTTCCCAGAAAATTTCTTTTTCGATTGAGAGACAAGCCTTTCTTGATGGCTACTACTTTGCTTTCTCGATGAGTGATTGTGCTCTTTGTAAAGAATGCAATGGATTTAAAGGTATGAAATGTGTCAATCCGAAACAAGCCCGTCCATCTTTTCACAGCATTGGTGTAGACGTTTTTAAAACAGTTAGAAAATTTGGTCTTCCGATTGAAACTTTAAAAAACGAAGATGATCCTCAAAATTGGTATTCAGCAGTTTTTATTGAATAGTTAAGGGGTAGTCAATAGAATGAAGGATAGAATCATAAAACTCAAGGTAATCTTTTTTGTTGAGAAGAATTGATATGGGTTGGGAGATTCGAGAGGTTCAAAATAAACGAGATTTAAAATGTTTTGTTAAATTTCCCCTTCAGCTTTACCGAAATCACCCCTATTATGTTCCGCCTTTAATCACCGATGAAATAAGTATATTTTCTCCAATTAAAAATCCAGCCTACGAAAATTGTGAAACCAAATTATTTTTGGCTTATCACAATAATTCATGTGTTGGGCGTATCGCCGGTATTATCAGTCATATTGCCAATAAAAAGTATCAAGAAAAAAACCTTCGCTTTGGATGGTTTGATTCTATCAACGAGGAAAAAAGTGCAGAACTATTATTTTCTGCATTAGAATCTTGGGGAAAAGAACGGGGGATGACAACTTGCACCGGTCCGCAAGGATTTACTGACTTGGATCCAACTGGAATGCTCATTGAAGGTTTTGATGAATTAAGTACAATGGCTACCCTCTATAACTATCCTTACTATCAAAATTTGATAGAAAAATGCGGGTATACAAAACTCATTGATGCTTTGGAATTCCAAACCAAGGTTCCAGATGAAAAAGATATTCCTGAGAGTCTTATCAAATCTGCTGAATGGGTAAAAAAACGTTACAATTATCGGATTTTAGAATTTAAAAACAAAAGGGAAGCCCTTCAAAGAGGAATAGAATTGATTAATTTAATTGATGAATCGTATGCAGATTTATACGGGACAGTTCCTCTTACTGAAAAACAAAAAACTTATTACCTGAAAAAATATTTACCTTATATTCAAATTGATTTTATTAAGGCGGTTGCTGACGAGAAGGATAATTTAATTGGTTTTCTCATTACTATGCCAAGTCTTTCCCGTGCGCTTCAAAAAGCCCAAGGAAGGCTTTTCCCCTTGGGGTTTTGGTATTTGTTAAAAGCCCTAAGAACTTACCAAGTTTTAGATTTTTATTTAGCAGGAGTTAAAAAAGAATATCGAAACAAAGGAGTCGATATTCTTATGGTTTATGAAATTACCAAAACTGCTGCCAAGTTCGGATTTTCATATAGCGAGTCTAATCCCGAACTCGAAACCAACAAAAAAATCCAAAATGAGTGGAAACTATTTAAACCAAGGCGTCACAAAAGAAGAAGAATCTATTATAAACAGATTTAATAAGGAAAAGAAAGTGAATCAATTCAAGACTTTGTTCTGCTCTCAACATATTCTTTAAGTGCTACCGCATTATTGAGGATTTCACTTTTTGCTGAGTAAAGCAGGGTTACCGTCTCTTCTTCCGATCGTTTTTGGATTATATCAACCAGCTCTTTTTTGGTTGCTAATTCTTTGAAATACTTTTGTTTAAATTCATCCCAATGTTCTAATTGATGATTAAACCATTTTCTGAGGTTATCGCTGGGTGCGATATCCCGCAACCAAAGGTCAATACGGGCTTTTTCTTTAGTGATTCCTCTTGGCCAAAGACGGTCTACTAAAATTCGAAAACCGTCCCCCAATTCCGCTGGCTCATAGATTCTTTTTATGAGAATCATCTTAAATCTCCTCCGAGAATAATCTATTAATTACAAATATAGTATATTTTTTATTTATTTTGAACAAGAAGTTTTTTCAACCCCTCAGACGTTGTTCATTTGGAAAGAGAAGAGTTTTGATGGATGAGGATAAAAAATTAAGCAATAATGGAATAAAAAATTAGAAAAGAAGTTCAATATTAAGACTATTTAAATTCATTATTTTTTAAATCAGGGATCGGGTAAGGGGATTTATTAAACATGAAAAAATATTTAATTATAGTTGGGTTGGCAATTATTTTATTAGTAGGATACTTTTACCAACAAAACCGCCCTATTGAAGTCAAGGGATATTTAGTAACCAAAAAAGACATTACCGAAACCATTGTCGCAACTGGAAGAGTGGACTTGGGAAATCGGATCAATATGGCTTTTCAAGTTGGTGGGATTATTGGCCAATTGTTTATTCAAGAGGGACAACAAGTAAAGGCCGGAGACCCTCTTATTGAATTAGAGGATTCGGCAGAAAAAAATCGTTTAGAATTGGCAAAAGTGAATTACGATCTTGCCTTGGTTAATATGAAATCGAAGGAAAATGAAGTCATTGCGTCAGCACGAGAGCAATACAATCAAGCTAAAATTAATTCCCAAGCTCTTTACGATCGTTATTTAAAGCTCTATTCTTTGGTTTCGATTGGTGGTTCTTCGCAGAATGATGTCAATAATGCTCGAAATGAATGGGAACTTGCTTTTTCCAAGGAGTCATCAGCCAAAGCTCAACTGGACAGTTTATTATCGGGAGGAGCAGCAAGCGATGAAGTTAAAGCCCGAATTGAATTGGCACGGTTGCAAATACGTGAAGCTGAAATTGATCTTGAGCAAAAAATCCTTCTGTCACCAATCGATGCGATTGTATATTCTATTCCAAAAAACAAAGGAGAATATGTCAATCCCGGAGAAACTGCTATCTCGATTGGTTCGGCAATGGGATTCGTGGTTGCCGATATCGATGAAAAAGAATATGAAAAGATCAAGACTGGCTTAGACGTATATTTATCCAGTCAAGCCGATCCCAATCGCACTTTTAAAGGGAAAATTGATCAAGTATCACCCAGTGTCAATCCCCAAAAGGGTACCATCGAAGTCCGAGTTCGTTTAGATGAAGAGAACATTAACCTCAAGCCAGATGCTGCAATGACGGTTGAAGTTATTGTCAAAGAAACCAAGGGGGTTCTTGCATTTCCTCGTTCTTTTTTGGTGGAAAAGCTGGATGGGCAGTATGTTTGGATTGATAACCAGGGCAAAGCAAAGCTGCTGAAGATGACTAATCCAGTATATGTTGGGGATAATGCTATTATCGAAAACCTCCTTGAAGAAACCGTGCTTATCGAACCGGGTAATTTTCGCGAAGGAAGAAAAATTCAAGTTGAAATGCTTGTCAAAAAATAGATTAAAAAGTTTTGTGTTAGTTTGAATCACTATATTGATATACAGGTTGAGGTGTTATTTCGGTGTTCAGTTTTGAATCGATGATTGCCTGGCGTTTCCTCAAAGAATCCCGCTTGCAAACCATTCTAATTTTACTTGGAATTATTATCGGTGTGTCAGTGCAGATATTTTTATCTTCATTGATATCCGGTTTACAACGAAACTTAATTGAACAGACGGTGGGTGATTCGCCACATATATTATTAAAAGCCCAAGAAAATAGTCCGCAATCTATTCTCCAAAAAGGGAATCAATCGTTGGTTATTCCAATTATTACAGCGGCAAAAAAGGATGCTTACATTCTTTCATATCAGCCATTATTAAAAAAATTGGATACCTTTCCCAATTTAAAGATTGTATCTCCCCTGGTTGAAGGATCAGGATTTATTACCAAAGCTGAAGTAAGCCGACCAGTAGTGGTTAAAGGAATTTTTCTTGATCGTGCTGATGGTATTTATAAAATTATTCAGCGAGTGAATAATGGAAAAGCGGTTTTGGGAGGAACCGGGGTACTAATTGGGAGGGGTTTGGCTGAAGACCTCAAGATTGAAACCGGTAGTATTATTGAAATTCGAACCTCTGAAGGTAACTCAGGGGTCTTTGCCGTCAATGGGATTTTTGATTTTGAAAACGCAGCCATAAACAGTTCCTGGATTTTTATGGATATTTTTCGATCCCAAGCCTTGTTTGACCTTAATGGAGCGATATCTCGTATTGAAATGCAAATCGATCAAGTATTCCAATCGGAAAACATTGCTCAAAAAATTAAAAAAGATAATCCTGATTTCCTCATTGAGACCTGGCAATCTAACAACCGCCAACTTTTAAGCGCCTTACAAAGTCAAAGTGCCTCTTCCTATATGATTCAATTTTTTGTTTTATTGGCGGTAACTTTAGGTATCGCCAGTGTTTTAGCCATAGCAGCGGTTCAGAAATCACGAGAAATTGGAATTTTAAAAGCCATGGGGACTCGAACCAATAGCGCCAGTCGTATCTTCCTTATTCAGGGAGCGGTTTTAGGATTGAGCGGTTCTATTTTGGGAAGTTTGGTTGGAGTGGGTTTAATTAAAATGTTTCAGATCGCATCACAATCGGGAGGAGCACTTTCTTTTAGTATCCAGGTTGAATTTCGAACCGCCATAAGCTTGATTGTTATTTCAACCATTGCCAGTATTGGTGCAGCACTTTTCCCAGCTCGGAAAGCTGCTTCCTTAGTACCAATTGAGGTAATTCGAAATGGATAATATATTAGTGAGCCTGGACTCGGTGAATAAAGTTTATGGTGATGAGGTGAAAACCCAGGTTCTTTTTGATGTTTCTCTTGAAATCCCCCAAGGCCAGTTTTTAGCGTTAATTGGCCCTTCAGGATCGGGTAAAAGTACTTTATTAAACATACTCGGGGCTCTTGATCGCCCGTCGAGCGGCACTATCTTGATCAATCAGCAAAATTTGGTTCAACTCAATGAAAATCAGTTAGCTGATTTCAGGAATAAATTTTTAGGTTTCGTTTTCCAATTTCACTATCTTCTTCCCGAATTTACTACCATTGAAAATGTTTTGTTGCCTTATTGGATCGGGAAAGGGAAACCGAATCGCCAAATGTTTAATGAGGCTCAAAGATTGATTGAGCGAGTAGGGTTAGCTAACCAAATTAATAAACGGATTAACCTTCTTTCCGGTGGTCAGCAGCAGCGGGTTGCTATTGCTCGGGCGCTTCTAAACCGACCTCAGCTCATTTTGGCCGATGAACCAACTGGTGCTTTAGATACCAAGTCGGGAGAGCAGGTATTGGATCTTATGCAGGAAATCAATGATGAAAATAACACCACTTTTATCGTGGTGACTCATGATCGAAATGTTGCCCTGCGGGCGGAAAGAATCATCGAACTCATCGATGGTCGGATTTGTAAAGATTTCTTTCCGCAAATAGTAGGGAAAGAAAAATCAATTGAAATCTTAGAATCCCATGCTTGCGTGTGGGATGATCCATCTTAAAAATTAACTTTGGAGAATACTTTAAATTTGTTATTTGGGTATGGTTGTCATCATATTACTCATGGTGGTGCTAAAGCGAGCGAATAAAGTAAATATATAGGTAAATAAAAGAATCATAATAATTGGAGCAACCATTGAAAGATAGTTTCGTTTTCGCGGCCGAAAAGTTCTCAGGAGCAAAGAATTGGTAACGACTGAAATTGAACTTAAAGCCATGGCTAAACCAGCTAATTCAGGATTTAAAAGCAGACCAAAGGAGGCAAAGACTCGAGCGGCAATAGGTATTCCAATCAGGTTATAAAAAAGAGCGAAAAAGAGGTTTTGCTTAATTTTCCCCATAGTTTCTTCTGATAGCTCCAGAGCGGTAACCACATCGTTGAGGTCATTTTTAACCAAGATGATATCTCCGGTTTCCATAGCAACATCAGTACCCGAACCCATTGCGATTCCAAGATCGGCTTGGGCGAGAGCGGGAGCGTCGTTAATTCCATCACCAACCATAGCAACTTTTTTTCCGGTTTTTTGCAGTTGTGCAATTTTTTGAGACTTATCTTCGGGTAGGACTTCAGCCAAAGTTTTTGAGATTCCAACTTCCTGAGCAATTGCCTGAGCAGTATTTTGGTTATCACCGGTAATCATTACCAGATCTAAATCTCGTTCTTTTAATTTTTCAATAGCTTTTTTTGATGTTTCTTTGGCAATATCGGCGACCGATACCGCGCCTAAAACTGATTTTTCATCAGCTAAAATCATCACAGTTTTTCCCTGGATTTCCAATTGTGAAACTCTATCTTCAACTGATTGGGGGAGGTGGAGTTGTTGGTCGGCAATTAATTTTCGATTACCAATAAAATAATTGGTTCCATCGATGTTGCCTTTTACCCCCCGTCCGGGAAGAGCTTCAAAGTGGTCAACCTCTCTGGGAGAAATATTATGGCTTTGAGCATGTTGGAAGATTGATTGCGCTAAAGGATGCTCCGATAATTTTTCCAAACTTCCGGCTAATTCGATGATACCTTGGGGAGAAAGAGCACTGAAAGACTCGACATTGGTGACAGCTGGCTTTCCCTGAGTGATTGTTCCAGTTTTATCAAAAACTATGGTATCTATCGATTTTGCCGCTTCTAACGGCTCACCTCCTTTAACCAGAATTCCATATTCGGCACCCTTACCGGTTCCAACCATGATGGCGGTTGGGGTAGCCAGCCCTAAAGCACAGGGACAAGCAATGACAATAACCGATGTCATAGCCATGAGTGAATATGTCAAAGAACTGCCTAAGATAAAATACCAGATTATGAAAGTACCAGCTGCTATACCAAGAACGACGGGAACAAACCAGGCGGCTACCCGATCGGCGAAAGCTTGAATAGGAGCTTTTGATCCCTGAGCGTCCTCGATGAGTTGCACGATCTGAGCTAGCATGGTTTCCGAGCCTACTCGAGTAGCAACAAACTCAAAACTCCCCAAGGTGTTGAGGGTAGCTCCAATAACCATATCTCCGGGACCCTTATCGACTGGAATACTCTCCCCGGTAACCATTGATTCGTCAACCGCTGAATGACCAGAAAGGATTTCACCGTCAACCGGTATTTTTTCTCCAGGCCTCACTACCAAAATATCTCCTTTTACTACTTCTTCAACCGGAATATCGATTATGGAACCATTTCGTTTGACCCGTGCTGTTTTGGCTTGGAGTTCGAGGAGTTTTTGGATGGCTTCAGAAGTTCTTCCTTTAGCCTGAGCTTCTAAATATTTTCCCAGTAATACAAAGGTAATCAGAAATGCTGAAGTTTCGAAATAGAGTTCGGGTATTTTTCGGCCAAATAATCCTAAGATACTGCTGGTTTCATAGATATAACTTAGATAGTGGAATAGACTGTATCCGAAAGCAACCGTGGTTCCAAGTGCGACTAAGCTATCCATATTAAAGGTTTTCATTCGTAAACTTGACCACATTCCACGGTAAAATCGAAAACCAATAATAAATTGAACAGGTATGGCAAGGATTAAGGAGATGATCCCAAAGTAAGGTGGCAGGGTAATGGCTCCCGGCAGCCATTTAAAAAAATCAAGAAACATAAAATACATCATGGGTGAACTGAGAAATAGGCTGATCAGGAAAATTCGCCATTGTGCCATGACTTCTTCGCGTTTCCGTTGATTTTCTTTTTCCCGGTCTTCAGGGGTAATAACTCGGGCATCATAACCGGCTTTTTTTACAACATCAATAAGCTCGGAGGGATTGGTCACCGAATGGTCAAAAACAACCGTGGCTTTCTCGGCAGCGAAATTGACTGTAGCTCGAATAACACCACTTTTTTTATTTAATGACCGTTCAATAAGGGCAGCACAGGATGCACAATGCATTCCGGAAAGGGAAAGGGTGACTCGTTGTTGATCGAGTTTTGAAGAAGATCTTTTGGGATTATCATTGATGCATTGTTCTGGTGATAGCACAGGACAAGTTGCTGCTGAGGACTGGTCCGGGATTTGAATTTGGTGAAATATGGAATTCTCATCTTCAATGATCTGAGCTGAGTAACCAGCTTCTTCAATAGCTTGGATAATTTGAGAGGGGTTAATAAGGGAAAGGTCAGCCTCCAAAGTACCTCGGGTTTCATCTTTATTGACTACCACCTCAGAGATGCCCGGCAATTCTTCCAAGGCCTGAGTGACAATTTTTTCGCAACTGGGGCAAGTCATGCCCTGTATTTGAATGAATAATTTTTTATTCATCATTAATCATCCTCTATACATTACTAACATAGTAATATTAATATAATTATCATTATGAGTCAACCAATTTTATAAAAATTAACCCAAGTACTTCAATGCCAATTTATGCTGAAAATACCTGTCAGATTTTTCGACAAAATCTCCATAAAAAATAGAAATACGAGATGGAATCATCGAACAAACATGAGAAAAATATCTCAATCCGTTATTATTCAACTAAGGGAGAAATAGAATAAAATCCTACTGAAAATTAAATGAAAATCTAAAGATAAACCTAAAGGAATATAACTTATTAAAAGATTAGCTTTATTGGTTTCTGTTGGAGTACTTCTAGACCAATAACTTTTTTAACTTTTGGTCTATTGTATGGATGGGAGCAATAATCGATGATATCAAAGCGATTTAATGAATACAATAGAATTTCATATCACCGTTTTGGATATCAGAGGAAGATGAAAAATTCCTACTTAAAACCGTCATTGTGAGGAGACCAACCGTTTTTTAGGTGGACGAGGTGATAATCTCATCTTTTATGAATATTTCTTTATCATTTTCTCAGAATAACCATGAAAAAATAGAAAAGCGCTCTCACCATCGTAAAACGCTATCCCTCCGAGGAAGGGAATTGCTTTAAGTCATTCTTTCTCATTTTTATTTGATTATTTTTCATTCTTGTATTTTCAGGTACCCTCATACCATTTTGTGGCACCAGATAACGATGAAAATCCAAGATTCGACATGCCATGGCATATCACTACATTAATCGGGCGCAATAAATTGCGCCCCTATAAAATTTAAATCTTTGGTATGGGCTTGATAAATAAAGCCCATAAGTTCCCAGAATAAAATTTTTTAACAACAGTTACATATTTAAAAGGAAAAGCATCGAAACGATTTTGGTTTGTTAAAATATATTATAAAAGAAAGAGTAAACGAGTTTTTAATCAGATTTGAGCATTTTTGATTTCAATGGAGGTGAAGTATGAAAAGATATATTTTGGTAATGGGGGGGCTTCTATTGTTCTTTATTCTCGGGTTTTCTTCGCTATCTCATGCACTCCTTGCCCAATCCATAAATCCGGATGAGTCTTGGTTGACCATCTATCAAGACATTGATCGAGCCTGGGTAGCGGAGAAGGTCACCCTGTCACTCCATCAGGGTGAAAATCGTTTCTTCTTAATTGGAGATAATCTTCTTCAAGAGAGATTCTATTTTCATCCCTATAATTCATCTACTTCACTCAAAGCTATTAGTACCACTCCTACAAATGGTTATCAGATAGAAATTGAAGCTCAACAGGCTGGTTCTTACTCTTTTCTTCTTTCCTTTTTTATGAATGGATTTAACTGGAAAGAGCGCTATATGGCAATTTGGGATGAAAAAAATTCTAATTTTTATCTTTACCCATCAGTCTTTCTTTCTAATCGGAAAAATATAAATTGGAAGAATGTTCACGTCAGTTGGTTGTTAGGGAAACCAGCCTTTCTATTCGATGGAGATAAGGGTGGAATTCCGGAGGAAGCAGCTCTTGGAGCTGCCGATGAAGTCCAACCTCAAGTGATGATGACGCGGGAAAGGCCAGTGGAGATGGAAAGGATATCAGAATACCAGATATTTCGTTTACCCTATATTATTGATTTACCTTCACAAAGTGTCCTGCAGGTTTTTCCGGGATTGAGAAAATTTCCCGTCCAAGAAATCATCCGATTTGATAAAGGGAATCTCAAAAGAGTTTTAAAGATGAAAAGCGAAGGAGATCCTTTACCACAAGGATGGGTGACCATATTTGGAGAAAATCAATCGGTTTTAGGGACCTTTCAGTTCCCATGGGTAAGGACTCAAGAAGAGTTTGAAATTTCAGTTGGTGCTATCAAAGCTTTTCAAGTAGAAAGAATTGAAAAAAGTTATAAACGATTAAAGGTTGACTGGAATGAAGATAAAAATATTGTCGATTTTTGGTCAGAAGTTATAATTGAGTTCGAGTTGGAAAACCGTGGTAGTGTACCTAAACCGGTAGAGATTATTGAGCCATTGCCACCGGAGGCTAAACTCACCGGTAGTCAAGGTTGGCGCTGGGAAGATGGTAATGCTCACCTGGAAATAACCATCGAACCAGAACAAGAAGAAACAGTAACCCTGAGATATGAGTTTAGGGAGGTGTGGTCATGAAAAAACTTTGGATGATATTGATCACCATCCTTTTCGTGAGTGGTATAGCTTATGCCCAGGACTTAATATTAGAGAAAAGCCCTGAAGAAATAATTGTTTTTGCCGGAGATTCAATGTTTTATCAAAGAGAAACCTGGAGGGTTGAGCTTCAAAAAGGAGAAAATATTTATTCCTGGGGGAAATCGCTTACCTTAAATGATGAAGAAGTATTTATTCAGGTTGAGGGAGGGATTTTACGAAGCACCATCAGTGACTCATCGAATCAAAATACTATTGTTTCTATTTATGCCGATCAACCGACCACTGGAACGATTCACTTAACATTCCCCATTGAACATCTTCACTTGAACTATCTCTGCCAATTTTTTTGGGAACCTGATGAAATTTCCCCAGTAGTAAGGTTGTTGGTTGATATTATGAACCAAAGCCAGGAAGCGATTCGGAATAGGGTTTTTGTCATTGCTAACCAACGATTGGTTCTCAATCTGGAACCTTTTGAAACCAAAAGACTGATTGTCGAGGAATTTCAAACGATTAACGCTGAAAAAATTTCTCGTTATAACCCAAGCTATTTTCACGATACCAATATCCATTTCTTTTGGGATCTTCTCCTTCCCGATGCTATTTTGTTCCCTGGCAAAGCTGAATATTTTGAAAAATCCTCATCTGGAGTAGTATTTTTAGGAGAGAATTATTTATCAGGGGAAACACCCCAATTACGGGCTGAAGTGGGTGAAAGTACCGACATTGTTGTTGAGGAAAAAGTTGAAAAGCAAGAAAAATTAAACCAAATTTATAACCAGGAAGGGAAGGAAGTACTCTTTGATACTCGAGAGAAAAAAACCTATCGGGTAGCGAACCGAGGAACGGAAAAAAAGAAAATTGAAGTAGTGGTTCCTCTTCAGGCTGGATATGAGTTGATCTCGCATTCGGTTCCTTTAAGCCGAACTGAGATGAATCAAATTTCATTTATACTGGAGTTAGACGCTCAACAAGAAATAAATGTAAGCATTGAAGTATCAGGAAAAAATTTAACTTCCGGATTTGTATTTCGGTAACAGGAAACCATCTTACAACTCGGTAGGTTTCGATGATGATGAAAACGCCTTTCCTGGCTGGTTTTAGGTGAGTACAACGTTTTTGCTATTCTAAAAACCTATTTGCAGGCATGATAAATCAAGGCCCTACAAAAGAATTTAAAAATGTAGAGGCGTAATTTGTTGTATCCGATTATTGTAGCGACATGTCATGGCATGTTGAATCTTGGTTTTCATCCTTATCTGGTGTTGCCATGTGGCATGAAAGTCTATCCTGGAAATACCGGAATAAGTGAAAAGTGATCAAACCAAAAAGATAAAGAATGGATTCAACAATTCCCCTCCTTGGAGGGGTGCCGTTTTCCGGCGGGGAGGGTGCTTTTAATTCGTCATCCTAAGGCTTCGTACTTTGAAGCCGTGAGGATCTGATCTTTTATATTTTAATTTTGGATAAGATTTAAAAGGATGAGATTCTCACGTCGTCCGAAAAAAGACACCGGACTTCTCAGAATGACAAACTGGGTGGCAGAGATTGCCACGTCACTGCGTTCCTCGCAATGACGGAACAGTAAAAACCAAATCCCCCTAACCCCCTTTTCTAAAGGGGAAGATTGGTTCTTGAGTATATATTTTCATTCCCATCTGGTGCCACAACGTGGCATGAACATCTATATCTTTCCTGTAATTACAGAAACGAGTGAATAGTAATCAAACAAAAATGAGTAGGGTACGCCCCATTGAATCCCCTCAATGGGTTAATTAAAAGAAAGAAAGGATGTTGATGATGAAATTTAAACCAACGGTTATTCTTTTGATAAGTCTTTTTCTCATTGTACTTACCGTTCAAGTTGGTTTTACCCAACAGCTTGAGCCACCCCCCGCTGAACCATCCCAATGGACGGGACTAATTGGGACTTATTCTCTATCTTCTCAGGATGGAAATACCTTTTATCTACGAGAAAACCAAGATAGATTGGAAATCTTGTTTCCTTTGGCTGATACTCATCGAAAAACTGAGAGTCTGGTTTTTCAAGGAAAAACCTTCGAAATTATTCCTTTAAAAGAAATTGATTCCGATACCTTTCAATTGCCACCCGTGAATGAATTGGGAGTGAGAAAGTTTCGCATTCTTCGAGATCAGGATGGTTTTGGAGTAACTATTGATGCCGGAAAAAAAGAATATCAAAGACTATTTTACGGTCCGGAGAGGGGGAAGGTTTTTAAAATTCAACCGATGAAATCATTGGAAGAACTTCAAGCCGAAGCGATAAAGGCGAATCCTCCAACCGAAAAAGGTGAATTTTTAAAAGTGGATTTAGTCGAATTAGTTAAGCTTGATAAAAACCTAAAACTTGATATCCGCTATGCAACTGAGAACAATTTTATGGGAATCCCTTTGTATTCTCAGCCGCGAGCTTTTTTACAGCGACCAGTTACCGAAGCTTTGGTGAAAGCCCATAAAAAACTTCAAGCAATCGGTTATGGTTTGATCATTTTTGACGCTTATCGTCCCTGGTATGTAACCAAGATGTTTTGGGACGCAACCCCACTTTCAATGAGAAATTTCGTTGCTGATCCGAAATCCGGATCTCGCCATAATCGAGGTGGTGCAGTTGATGTTGGCTTATACGATATTGAAAGCAAGCAGCCGATATTTTTTGGCGGTGATTTCGATGAATTTTCCGAGCGATCTTTTGTCTCTTATCCGGGGGGAACCAGTCGAGAGAGATGGTTTCGGGAAATATTGCGGCAAGCTTTAGAGGCAGAAGGATTTGAAGTGTATGAAGATGAATGGTGGCATTTTGATTATAAAGATAGTAAGAAATACCCAATAATCAATATTTTGTTTGAGGATATTAAATCTTGATCGGACTACAAAATTTGGCTTTTAGTTAATAAAGAAAATCCATGAGTATTAAATGAATTGGGGGGCAATGATTCACTTTTGCCCCCCAATTCATTTAGGTATCAGGAGAACCAATCCGAGTGGATGGTTTTATTGGATACGTTTTTACTCTATAAAAAAGTAATATATAAAGATGTCGCAACCTTGAGCGGTGCTTTCCCGCGTGAGGATCTTATCTGACACCATACCTGTCATCCTGAGCCCTCGCTTTTCGAGGGCGTGAGGATCTCATCTGACGCCGGAGGTGTCATCCTGAGGCTTCGCTTTATGAAGCCGTGAGGATCTCATCTTTTGTATTTTTAATTCTTAAATATTTTAAATAATGAGATTCTCACGTCGCAAAATACGCTGCTCAGAATGACGGAGTGGGTGGTAGAGATTGCAACGTCGCATAGGACGCTCCTCGCAATGACGGATTTAGATAGGTATTTACATCCTCATTGGGTACCACAAAAGTGGCATGAGAGCCTATTCTCTTATTTAAGAAAATGAGGAGATTTCTGGATTGTGAACCAACTAAAAATAAAAAATTGTTATTATACCTCCATGCATTTTCGTTTAAAGAATTTTTGATAATTTAATCACCTAAAATTAAACGAACAAAGACCGATGGATCAAGCACTCGGAAAGTAAAAGATTCGGTAAAAAATAAATTAACATACTTATCGTCATGGTTTTCGTATCCAATTGATAAATCGTGTCCAAGAATGAGTTCAAAGTCTCTTCCTCGGGAGGAAACCAAAAGAGCATCTTCTAATATGGGAACCGGGATAATTGTAGCTTTTACGATATTCTCAATTGATTTATTGAGGGGATAGCCGCTTTTAATTCCGGCTAAATCCGCCCAGAGAAGTGGATTGATGAGAAGTGCATAAGGACCTTCTACTGAGGCATCGTTTAATATAGTAGTAGCTTCGATGGCGGTTCCAAGAAATTCTCCTGGATCATGAGAAAAGGGAAGGGGTTCATATTCTAAGACTGGTAAAATACCATCGATATCTCCTGGTTCAAAACCATGATAAATAGCTTTTTCTTCAAAAAGAGCAGTTTGTTTGGCAGCGTCAATTAAAGGAGTGAAGTCAACATCAACTGCTCCTCGATTAATATTATCTAATTCCCACAGGTCGAGTTGAAATGAGGTTCGAATTTCAACTAAAGGCTGAACCATATGTATTCCAAATCTGACGTCTCCTTCTCTTTGGTTTTCAGGGACGCTGAGCCTTCCCAATCCAATCCCAGCATAATCCCACCCTTTTGGACCAATAACATCAATAAAATGGCGAGCAGTAAGTTGATTGAGAAAGACTTTTTTTGCTTGACGATCAATTTCCTGCCAGGCTTGATCGGTTATGGGCGCTAAATTTCTTTTTAAAATGTCCATGGTATCCTCCTTGATAAATGAAGAAATTATTTCCGGTCCTTTATTCAGAAGGACTACTTCAGGTTACCAATCCCCAAATCACCCTTTATTTCAGGTTCGGCAGATTTTTCCGATGTTTCAATTTTTCCGATTGGTTCAGTGGCAAACAAATAGGTTTTTAAATTCTCATTCCATCCTTCCATATTTCGCCGTAACCATTCTAAAATCATGCTGGCATGCTCAATTTCTTCTTCCATATTATGAATGAGAATGGTTTTTATTTCTGATTCAGCAGTTGCGGCAGCTCTTTGATAATACCAATCAATAGCTTCAATTTCTTCTTTTAAACTATTTAGAGCTCGATGAATGTCTCGATCAGCATTGGAAAGTTCTTCAACCGGTTCAATATAATTGGCCAAATTAGAACACCTCCTTATCAATCATAAATAATTCTATTATATACTTTTTCATGAGTGAATTGATTGGTATCATAGTAGCTATAACTTTGCTTCTATTCAAGTTTTGTGCTAAGGGTTTCTTGGGGTAGGATCAGGAATGAATCGAATAAAAAGGAAGGAAATTAATATGAAAAAAAATGGTTCGATCAGTTGGTGGATCACCGGAATTATTCTTACCATCGGAGTTTTCGTTGGTGGAAGTCCAGTTTTTCCATTAAATGAATTGCCTCAACAATTTACCATTACCGTTTCTGAAACGGAAGTTAGACCGGGTCAAGAAGTCTTAGTCAGCTATACTGCTTCTTCCGATTGGAACGCAAATGCTTGGGTAGGTTTGATACCTGCAAATATTCCTTTGGGTGACCAAAAAATTGCTGATGAAAACGATCTTGATTATCGACATTTAAAAAATACCCGTCAGGGGAAGCTATCCTTTATTATTCCTGATGTTGAAGGAATTTTTAATTTTCGCTTATATCCCAGCGATGATGATAGCTATTCAGAAGTTGCAGTGAGCGAGTCTATCAAAGTGGTCAGAGAACCAATTATTCCTTTGGATGCTAATCAGAATGGATTGAAAACGGAGAATCCTGTTGATGAACTTCCTTCCTTTCCTGATCAGGATGTTAATGAAACCTCTCTTTCCCAACTGCCGGGAATTGGTCAAATTACAACCAATATTCCCCTTCTTACCCCGACTCCGATTCCAACTCTTTCAGAAGCATCCTCTTTTCCAATAAATTTTGAGAAGAAGGATGAACTCCCCTCCCTTTCACCAACCGAATCATCCCTCCCAGAATTATCACTTCCTCCAGTCGATTCCAATCCACCACAAGTCGTATTAACTCGTCCCCGTACTGGGGCGGTTGAAGTTTCTTTGGATGTTCAAATAGAAATACAGTTTGATGAACCAATTCAATCCGGCCCAACCTTTCAAACCATTACTTTTATCGATCAGTTTCAGAAATCAGTTCAATACGAGGTTGAAATTCAGGATACCGTTTTACTACTAAAACCTCGATTGAATTTGGAAGCAAAAACAACCTTTCAGGTTATATTACCTCAACAATCTTTAATGGATAAACAAGGGAATTTGTTGCCGGATAATATAATTTTTACCTTTACAACTCTGGTTCCACCACCGATGACGACGGTGTCTCTCCCTTTTATCGGAGGAAAATCCCAAGAAATTATAAATATACCCGTTTTTTTTAATGGGTCACAAAAAATTGCCTATATAGAAATGCTTTTAACTTTTGATCCGGATCTTCTTGATTTTTTAAGAATAACTACTGGAGAAATTAATGATAACTGGCTTACCCAAGCGGAAATTGTAAATATTGGCCGAATCCGACTGTATATTACCCAAACAAATGACCAAAAATTAACCAAATACCAAGGCTCAATTGCGACCTTGCAATTTCGGGTAGTTAGTCGAGATAAAACTCTTTCCCAATCAGAACTATTGCTTGATGAATTAAAATTGTTAGATCAAAATCAGACTATGTTTCCTGGAACAGTTTTAAGTGGAATGTTTTCTCTTATTGGAAGTGAGAGCGACGCCGTTTCGAGTATGGGTGAAACTCCAACTCTGATTCCGATTAGCCCGCCAATTCAGGTTGAATTGGCGGATATGATTGTTGAACCATCATCACTGCTTAACGGGAAGATTGGAGAAGAATACCTTTTTAAGGCGACTCTTGAAAATGTTCCAGCCTCGATAAAAAACATCAAATTCCAATGGAATTTTGGCGATGGATCAAAAATAATGGATAGTTCAGAAGGAGAAATGTCCCATGTTTTTACCCAACCAGGACCATTTGAAATAACGGTGAAAGCCTTCAATCGGAATAATGGTCAGATGATTGCCATGAAAAAATTGAAAGTTGAAATTATCCAGGACCCGCCAGTCACTCCAACTATAAATACCACCGAATCTCAAGTTAAAACTCTTACCCATCGTGAAAAATATCCCAACGGCAAATTGAAAGTTCAATACACCTATTTGGTGCGTCCCGATAGGACTCAGGTAAAAAATGGCTTGGAAACCAGCTGGTATGAAAACGGAAAGAAAAAAAGTGAAGGAGAGTATCAGAATGGGAAAAAAGTCGGTGTATGGATTTCTTGGTATGACAATGGAGTCATCGGTCAAAAAGGAACCTATCAGAATGATCAAAAAAATGGTGTGTGGATTAAAAACTACCGAAATGGCAATAAAGAATCAGAAGGTATTTATCAAAATGATTTGAGAGAAGGACCTTGGAAAAAATGGTATGAAACTGGAAAACTGTGGGCAGAATTTGAGTGCAAAAACGATCAAATTGTGCCGGGAAGTTATGTAGAAAATCGACCTTAGGTCATTTTGGTTTTTAGAATCGACCTTCGAGTCATTTTCGTTGTACCAGGTGAGGGTGAAAAAAACCTATTTAAATTCGTCGTTGCGAGGAGCCCTACCGGCTTTGGGTTGGATGACGTGGTAATCTCATCCTTTAAAGTAATTTTTTAAAAAAAAATAAATGATGAGATCCTCACGGCTTCGAAATACGAAGCCTCAGGATGACATTGGTGGTGTCAGATGAGATCTTCACGGCTTTAGATGCTGAGGGGGAGAGGGCGAGAGGGGGCGAGGGGGAGAAAAAGGAGAAGGGAAAAGGGCTCAGGATGACCGATTAAAGAATTCATTTGATAGTATTTTCGGGCTAGATTAGAGGCGATAGAAGGGATTAACGATGATAGGATATTTTTATTTCATATTCTTTTTTGTGCTAGGGATTTTGATTGCTTATAAAACATTTTATGAGCTACCAGGAGTTCTAAGGATCTGGATTGGTGGTTTGATTGGTCTATTGGGTATGATGTGGCTAGTCATACCCATCGCTTTTTTTACTGGTTTTACATTTTTCACCCACTTGGTGGCTTTAATTATAATGGGAGGATTTTCTTTATTGTGGTTTTTTCTTTATCACAAACCAAAGGATCAACCAGTTGTATCTATTGATTATGATACAAGAATATTTTGGTTGGTACTCCCTTTTTCTATTTATTTCATTTATCTTTTTTATACCCATTATTTGCTTCCCGGTCAAGATGGTCTTTATTGTGGAGGCAATGCTTATGGTGATTTACCTTTTCACCTTGGCATCATCACCAGCTTTAAAGAACAACAGTTATTTCCACCTCAATATTCGATCTTCCCCGGCATACGAATGGGGTATCCTTTTTTAGTTGATTCATTCACTTCCAGTCTGTATCTACTTGGGATGTCGCTCCGTCATTCTTTATTGCTCTCCAGTATATCCATGGCTGTCCTTCTCCTGACCAGTTTTGTGGTTTTTGCCCAGGAAGTATTAAAAAAATGGAGTAGCACAGTTATTGCGACTCTGCTTTTTTTTATAAATGGAGGTCTGGGATTTTTTTACTATTTTCCAAAAAATTTATCACCCATCTTCTCAGAAATTGCCAATTCTCCTACCCACCTTTTTGATCAGAATATTATCTGGTCAAATGTTATTTGCGACTTGCTGATACCACAAAGAACCACCTTGGGAGGTTGGGCTTTTTTATTGTTGGCTTTATGGAGCCTTTATCGAGCTATAAATACTTCTCAAAGAAAATATTTTTGCTTGAGTGGATTGATAGCAGGTTTGTTGCCTATGATACATACTCATTCATTTTTAGCCTTTTTTGTTGTCGCATTGATTTGGTTTATTTTTTTCTTGTTAAAATCCGATGGGAAAAGAAAATATGTATTAGATTGGATGGCTTTGGTTCTCCCGGCATTTTTATTATCCTTTCCTCAATTGATTTATTGGACTTTTCCCCAGTCGGTTTCTGGAGGATATCTTCGCTTGATGCCGGGATGGACGAGTAAAACTGATTTTTGGCCATGGTTTTGGATAAAAAATACTGGTTTATTTTTCATTCTTCTTTTGCTGGCACTTTTTTCCCCAAAAAATCGGTTAAAAGCTTTTTATCTTCCGGCTATTGTTCTTTTTATTTTAGCTGAGTTGGTCATTTTTCAACCCTGGGATTGGGATAATATTAAAATATTATTTGTATGGTATATGTTTAGTGTAATTTTTGTTGCCAGCTATCTCGAACAGATCATCCAAAAAATATCAAAAAAATCATGGAGAGCTCTTTTTGTCGGAATAGTTGTTGGTATCTGTATTCTATCAGGTACTTTTAGCTTGATACGGGAAGCAATTTCTTCGATTCGGCTTTTTTCTGTTGATGATTTAAAAGTAGCTGAATTTGTCCAGCAGCACACACCGGCGGATGCAATATTTCTTACTTCGGATTTTCATAATAATCCTATTTCTGTATTAGCCGGAAGGAATATTGTTATGGGATATGAGGGTTGGTTGTGGTCGCATGGAATTGACTATCAAAAAAGAGCAGCTGACATAAGGGAACTTTTTTTAATTTCAGAAAATTTTGATCACCTGGTTAAAAAATATCAGATTGATTATATTTTGTTGAGTTCTCAGGAAAGGTCTAAATATGGGAAAAAAATCTTCCAGCTCATACAGAAGTTTCCTCTCGTTTATCAGAGTCAAAATTCAATGATTCTGGGAGTTTCAGAGCGAGTTCGACCGCTTCACGACTCAATATTTAATCAAGATTCGAACTGAAATTCTTTTTTGGTAAAAAGGAAAAGGCAGGTATCAACAATCTCCGAATCATAATGGATATTTTTATGAAGTTGGATTTCACCAAGAGCCTCTTCTATATGAAAGGGTTCTCGATAGGGACGATTGGATACCATGGCTTCGATAGTATCGGCAACGGCTAAAATTTTTGCTTCAAGTAAAATATCTTTCCCGGTTAAACCTTTTGGATATCCCGATCCATCAATTTTTTCGTGATGCTGCAATATGATTTTATTAACCGGCCAGGGGAAATGGATATGGTTCAATATTTGGTATCCAACCTCAGGGTGATTTTTTATCATGTTGAATTCAATATCAGTGAGCTGATGAGGTTTCCAGAGAATTTCTTGTGGAAGATATATTTTTCCAATGTCATGCAGCAATCCAGCAATGCGTAAACCATTGATTCTCTCTTGAGAGTAACCCATTTCTTCTGCAATAGCGCAGGAGAGTTGAGCAACTCGCTTTTGATGGCCGGCTATATAGGGGTCCCTAATCTCGACCATGTCTGAAATAGCTCTAACTGTTCCCTCTAAGGTATTTTGGAGGTTTTCCAATAACTTATTGAATTGAAATTCGGTCCGTTTTTCTTTGGTGATATCAATAGCCATTTGATATTTCACTTTTCGGCCATCAGGCCAAGGAATGGCTTTATCAATACATCGATACCATTTTTTTTCGTTTTGATTAAAAAAATCCCATATTAAAGTTTCGGAATTCTGATCCTCAAATATGGTGTGATTGGTACAGAATATGCAAGGAGACTGAAAGCCATGAAGAACACGATGACATTTTTGCCCAATAACTTCTCCCAATTTTTTTTGCAGAGCTTGATTTACAAATAAGAGGGAATAGCCATCAGGATCGGAGATATAGAGAGGATGTGGAATCTGATTAAGGATGGTAAGGAGTTCACTCGACTGGCTTTCTTTTTTCAATTCTGAATCTTTTCTTTTGGTAATATCTTGAATAGTCCCAACATAGAAAAATATTTGATTGAAAGTATTCTTAACCTTCCGAGTATTTATCTCAACCCACTTTGATTTTCGTTGTTGAGTATAAAATTGAGCTTCAAATCCAGTGAGGGTTTCATTGCTTTCTAATAATGATTGCCAAGCAAGACTCGCTTCCGGTGAAACAAATAATTGGAAAAAATTGGTATCTTTGGTTTTTAGTTGGAACATTTGATTGAAGTACCGGTTGGTTTCTATTAATTTTCCATCAGGATGAATAGCAAAAAAACCTATAGGTAATTCATGAAAATAGAGGGAATCACTCTTGATTTCCATTTAAGTCCGAATCTCCCTTATGGTTATCTCCCAAGAAGTTAAAGTTATATAATCTTAAAATCCCCCATTATCTCTTAATAGTCAAGACCTTTATAAATATTTTTTAATTAATGGGCATATTGACTAGGTCCTGTTTTTTTAATTTTATCAAGACAACGAGTAAAAAAGAATGATCTTGAGCTAATATTTTATTCTCAGCCGAATCTCCTCGGGTTGAGAATAAAGAGGAAAAGTTTAGTTATTTGAAAATTATTTCCCTCACTCTAAGAAATTTGATTATGAAGAGAGGTTAATTTTTCTCGTCATTTGATATTTTTTATCGACTAACCCGCTAATATCTCTGAAATTATATAACGAATAGAAAAATTATTGAATAGAATTTTGGGCATATTCAACCAAAGTCTGAAATGGTGAATTTAGAACAATTGCTGTCCAGGGTTTAGTTTCGATTTCATCTTTCTGATGAGGGATATCACCGATTTGGGCAACCGCAATAATTCTTTGTTGGAAGTCATAATAATACCTTTTAATTACATAATACCGAGAACCCAATGGATCGGCAAGTATTTCTTCTTGGATATTATCAACTCCCCAGATTAACTCATCCTCATTGATAGTAACAGTCCATAAAGTTCCATTTACGTTAAGAGGAATTTGATTCGGAATGTTATCACCCTGATCATGGATAAATCGGATGACTGTTTCAATAATCCTTTTCATACGGTTAGAATCGTTTTGATTCAGTAAATATTTGGAACGAAATAAAATAAATTGCAAATCAGATATTTGTAAGGTGCGAATATTCTTTTCTTGAATGGAAAATTCGCTTTGAAAACTTCCAGTAAGTCCACTTCCCAAACATTTCCATTCTTCGTTAGTGTTCTTTTTAAGAGGGACCATTTCTTTTTCTGGTGATGGAATTGGTGTTTCTATTTCAGCATTCCTTTCGACTGGCTTCAGAGTTGGTGAAATAGCCGGTGGAAGAATCTGTTGTTTTATAACTTCTGGACTGGGCGTGGGATTTTTATTGATAAGTATTTTTATTTCTCCCAACTGTTGGGATACTATGTTTCCTGTCTCTGGATCTTGAAAAACAGAAATTGATGGTGGCACCGCAAAGGGTGTTTCAGGGGGAATTTCACGAGTATACAGCGGGTTGATTCCCTTACCGGGAAAGGAGAAAATCAAAACCAGAAAAAAAGAAATAGAAAGTTTTGCAAATAATCTCATGCCTTTTTCCTCAATCCATGCCGATTTTTACAATATTTTATTACATTTATTGAATAAAGTCTTTTATAGATAGGATGGAATGGTTTTCAATTAAATTCTATTTCAACATTTTGAATGATATAATCTATCGAGGTGATAATTACATGACTTCTCGAGAACGTTTAATAGCAGCAATGAATCATCAGCCAGTGGATCGGATACCTTTCGATCTTGGCAGTACAAGCATTACTGGAATTCATGTCAGTTGTCTTCATTCTTTGAAGGTATCTTTAGGTTTGATATCTCCGCGAGAACCAGTCAAGGTGATCAATCCTTTCCTCATGCTGGGGGAAGTTGATGAAGCACTTAGAAGACGACTCGATATTGATACCATTGACTTACCAACTTTAGGAAACTCTTTTGGTTTTGAAAATGTTAATTGGAAACCCTGGAAACTTTTTGATGGAACACCGGTTTTAGTTCCGGAAAAATTTAATACCGTCCCCGATATGAATGGCAACATTCTTCAATACCCAAAAGGTGATAAAAGCTATCGACCTTCAGCTTGTATGCCCAACGGAGGTTTTTACCATGATCCTTTGATTCGAAAAAAAGAAGTTATAGAATCGGAGCTCACCGTAGAAAATCAAACGGAAGAATATACGATTCTTCAGGAAGAAAACCTGCGTTTTTATGAATCAGAAGCTGAACGCCTTTTTCGAGATGCTCAATATGGGATAATCTTTCGAGGAGTGGCAGGGAGCAATTTGAGTGATATTGCTCATATACCTGGATGTGGTCTTCCCGATCCCAAAGGGATACGGGACTTTGAAGAATGGTACATTTCTCTATTAACCAAAAAAGAGTTTATCAAAGATGTCTTTGCCAGAATGTCCGAAATTGCCTTAGAAAACTTAAAATTAGTTTTTCAGGCAGTTGGTAATAAAATTCAAGTCATTGTTATATCAGCAGCTGATTTTGGATCGCAAAATGGTCTATTTATTTCTCAAGATTTATACCGGGAACTGTTTAAACCTTTTCATCAAAGGGTTAATGATTGGGTTCACCAACATACAACCTGGAAAACCTTTATTCATACTTGTGGTTCAATTTATCCTCTTCTTCCAGATCTTCATGAAGCTGGATTTGATATTCTTAATCCGGTTCAAATTTCAGCGGCATGTATGGATCCGGTTCAATTAAAAGACCAATTTGGGAAATGGTTTACCTTTTGGGGTGGAGGAGTGAATACCCAGAAGACTTTACCTTTTGGGTCACCAGATGAAGTGAGGGAAGAAGTGAAATATCTTATCGAAGTCTTCGGGAAAAACAGCGGTTTTGTTTGGAATGCCGTGCATAATATCCAAGCGAAAGTACCAGTTGAAAATTTAAAAGCATTGTTTGAAGCGATTCAAGAATACCGTACTACTTTTTAATTGGGATATTTTTGATCCTCTTTCAGGTAAAAAATGATTAATTGGGATAAATATAATTGTTTTTTGTTTATTATATATATTTTCCTTGACAAAAATCTCATTCAGATGATAATTTTATACAAAATTTTAAAGAAGGGGGAAATTGCTTTGAAGAGATTATCATGGTTGGGAATATTTTTAGCAATTCTTTTATTAGTATCGGTTCCGGTTTTTGGCCAAGATACATTTAAAATTGGGGCAAACCTGGAAATGACCGGTTCAGTCGCTGCTTATGGTCAAATGATCAATGAGGGTGTTGAACTTATAAGGGATATTGTCGGAACCGAAGTGTTAGGGAAACAAGTTGAATACGTCTTAGTTGACAATAAAAGCGATAAAGTCGAAGCGGCTAATGCAGCTACCCGCTTAATCGACAAGGAAAAAGTTGTTGCGATTATCGGTCCAGCAATAAGTGGAAGTATGTTATCGGCCGGTCCAATTTGTGAAGAAAAAAAGGTGCCCCAGATTTCAGCGACCTCTACCAATCCTTTGGTCACTCAGGATAAGAAATATTCTTTCCGGGCAACTTTTATCGATTCTTATCAAGGGTTAGCTGCCGCTCAGTATGCTTATGTGGATTTAGGTGCAAAATCTGTGGCAATTCTATCCGATATTGCCCAGGACTACTGTGTTGCTCTCGGGAACTTCTTCAAAGATGCCTATGAAAAATTAGGAGGAGAAGTTTTGACCGTTCAACATTGTAAATCTGGAGACCAGGATTTTTCAGCCCAGTTGACTACTATTATGAATTTGAATCCGGATGTGATTTATCTTCCAAACTATTACACCGAAATTGCACTGATTTGCCGTCAAGCTCGTGATTTAGGATATGAAGGGAAAATGTTGGGTGGCGATGGTTCCGATGCTCCGGAATTAGTTGATATTGGTGGCGATGCTGTTGAAGGGTTTTATTTCACCGCTCACGGTGATACCGAAAAAGCTTTAACCGAGATCGGCCAAAAATACTTCGATGCCTATCGGGCAAAATTTAATAAAGAACCCGGTGTTTTTGGAGCTTTAGCAGCTGATTGTTATATAATCATTCTTGATGCCATCAAACGAGCTAACTCATTTGAACCAGAAAAAGTAGCCGCAGCAATCGAAGACACCAAAGACTTAGAAGTAACTACTGGAAAAATAACCATTGAAAAAGGCGATGCTTTAAAACCGGTTGTAGTGAAGCAGGTTGAAGGTGGTAAAGCGAAGCTTCTTGGAACCATCGAAGTCAAATAAAAATGGGAATAAAAAGGGACAGGTCTTTCCTGTCCCTTTTTATTTTTTAAAACCCTTTTTTTCTTTTTGTCTTTTGAGTAGAATATATCGGTATACTTTGATTCATTTTATTGAATGATGAGGATCTAAAAATGAGTTTTACCCAATTTTTTCAGCAACTAATGAATGGATTTTCCCTTGGCAGTCTCTACGCCTTATTGGCAATCGGTTATACGCTGGTTTACGGCATCCTCAGTTTAATTAATTTTGCTCATAGCGATGTTTTTATGCTCGGAACTTACTTTGCTTTTTATATGATTGCCATATTTATGCTTCCCTGGTGGCTTTCAGTTATAATTAGTGTGGTATTGTGCGCTATTGTTGGAATGACGATTGAGCGAGTAGCTTATCGTCCCCTTCGGTCAGCACCTCGTATTTCAGCCTTAATTACTGCCGTAGGAGTATCTTATTTTTTGGAAAATTTAGGATTAGTGGTTTTAGGAGCCAGACCGAAAGGGTTTCCTCGCCCTGACCTTATGAAAAATGTCTATGTTATTGCCGGTGCAAAAATTCAAGGGGTGAGTTTTTGGGTACCAATCATTAGTATCGGTATTTTAATGGTCTTACTTTATATTGTATATAAAACCAAAGTAGGAATGGCCATGCGGGCTGTAGCTAAAGATATGGAAACCACCCGACTTATGGGTGTGAATGTTGACCAGATCATTCTTTATACCTTCGCTCTCGGATCGGCATTAGCTGCTGCTGGAGGAGTCATGTGGGCTGCCAAATTTCCCCAGATCAATCCGTTGATGGGTATTTTCCCAGGGTGGAAAGCATTTACCGCTGCGGTGGTTGGTGGAATTGGAAATGTGGTAGGCGCTATGATCGGAGGATTTATTATCGGTCTTGCCGAAATACTCATAGCAGCTTTTTTCCCGAGCTTGACTGGGTATAAAGATGCCTTTGTTTTCGGCTTGTTAATTCTATTTTTAATCATTAAGCCAAACGGAATCATGGGCGAAACTCTAAAAGAAAAGGTGTGATTTGGGAAAAAAATGGGGAAAAGAGATTATATACTAACAGCAATACTCTTTGTCATCTTATTGTTTGGCTTATGGTTAGCCCAAAAATACCTGAATGCCTATATGATAAGAATATTAAATACTGCTTTTATCTATGTTATTGCTGCTGTTGCTTATAATTTAATCAACGGAATAGCTGGCCAATTTTCCTTGGGTCCGAACGGATTTATGGCTTTAGGTGGGTATACCGTTGCCCTGTTAATGTTACCGGTTTATCAAAAAATACAGGTTTATTTTTTAACCCCTTTAATTTGGCCTTTTAGTGTGATAACTTTTCCATCCTATCTCTTCATTCTTTCTTTAGTCCTTGGTGGTTTGGTTGCAGCCGGTGGAGCTTTTCTCATCGGTTTTCCCACCCTCCGATTAAGGGGAGATTATTTGGCAATTGCTTCCTTTGGCTTCAGTGAGATCATTTTTGTTTTAGCGAATAATTTTATCCCCTTAACCAACGGCGCTTTGGGCATTAAAGGTCTTCCGCAATATACCAATTTATGGTGGACGGGTGGATTGGCATTTCTCACAGTTTTTCTGATTCGGAATCTGGTGAATTCTAGTTTTGGGAGAGCTTTAAAAGCAATTCGGGAGGATGAAATAGCTGCCCAGACCATGGGCATCAATCCTTTTCGAATGAAGCTATTAGCCTTTGCCATAAGCGGTTTTTTTGCTGGTGTGGCTGGGGGTCTTTTTGTTACTTTAATAAGCACTGTTTCACCGACATTGTTCACTTTTGCAATGACCTTTAATTTGCTGATTATTATTGTATTAGGGGGTTTGGGGAGTATTACTGGTTCAGTTGTTACTGCTTTTATTTTTGCCTTTCTTCAAGAAATACTTCGAGAAGTTGAAGCTCCTCATACCATAGGTTCTTTTACCATTCCTGGCATCCCTGGAATGCGAATGGTGGTTTTTTCTGCATTGTTGGTTGTTTTGATGATATTTTATCGACGGGGGCTATTTGGAACCAAAGAATTATCGTGGGATCTGGTTTTTAGATTATTTAAGAAAAAGGAACCACAAGATGAACAATAAGATAGATACAATTCTCTCTTTAAATGGTTTAACGATGATTTTTGGTGGATTAATTGCTGTTAATGATTTTAATTTTCAACTTCAAGACGGAGATTTAGCCGGATTAATTGGTCCCAATGGAGCTGGAAAAACAACAATATTTAATATGATAACTGGCCAATATGTTCCTACTAAAGGGAAAGTCGTTTTTATAAATCAAGAGCTCAACGAACTTCCTCCCCATACTATCACTTCTCTCGGTATAGCCAGAACTTTCCAAAATATTCGTTTATTTGGCAACTTATCAGTGCTCGATAATGTTTTGGTATCTTTCCAAAAAGAACTAAAGAAAACCTTTTTCAGTGCCATGTGGGAAACCCCTGGATATATTCGTCAGGAAAAAGTCATGAGAGCAGAAGGAGAACAACTGTTAGAAGCAGTTGGTTTGCTTGGAATGGCGGGAGAGGAAGCCAAAAATTTGCCCTATGGACAGCAAAGAAGGTTGGAAATAGCCCGAGCCTTGGCCACTCATCCGAAACTTCTTTTATTAGATGAACCAGCAGCAGGAATGAATCCTCATGAAACCATGGACCTCATGAGTTTTATCCAGAGAATCCGCAAGGAGTTTAATTTAACCATTCTTCTTATCGAACACGATATGAAAGTGGTTATGGGAATCTGTGAAAGAGTAGCGGTAATGGATTTTGGAATCAAAATTGCCGAGGGAACACCAAATGAAATTCGTAATAATCCAAAAGTAATTGAAGCCTACTTGGGAGTGGAAGGATAATGAACGCTGAACAACCGTTATTAATGATAGATAGCCTCCATGTTTATTACGGCGGGATTCATGCCTTAAAAGGAATATCCTTAGAGGTTTATAAAAACAAGATTGTTTCTTTAATTGGTGCGAATGGAGCCGGAAAGAGCACAACACTGAGAACCATTTCTGGATTAGTTCGCTCGAAGACAGGAACTATCAAATTAAAAGATAGCTTAATTGGCGAGTTACCCACCCACCGGATTGTCGAAATGGGAATTGCAATGGTCCCCGAAGGAAGAAAAATTTTCCCAAACCTTACCGTTATGGAGAACCTCATTCTTGGGTGTTATACCAGAAAAGATATGGTTCAAATTAAAAATGATATGGATTGGATTTTTTCCATCTTTCCTCGATTGAAAGAAAGAACCTGGCAAAAGGGTGGAACCCTGAGTGGTGGGGAACAGCAGATGTTAGCAGTTGGTCGGGCTCTCATGTCTCGACCTCAATTACTGATGATGGATGAACCGTCATTAGGGCTTGCACCACTCTTAGTGAAAGAAATATTTCATATCATAAAAAAAATTAATCAGGAAGGAACCACCATCTTGCTCATTGAACAGAATGCTCGGGCTGCTTTGGAAATATCTGATTTTGCCTATGTTATGGAAACTGGTAAAATTACCATCAGTGGAGAAGGAAAAGGCTTACTGTATGATGAAAAGGTCAGAAAGGCGTATTTAGGCGAAGATTAGGGATGGAATCTTATATCATATATCACTTTACTACCTTAATACTTAATTCTAAAGATATCAATTTTCTGGATAGAGGAGAGAATCAACTTGGCTAGTCGTGATTATTTTGACAAAAGAAAGTTAGTACTTGGCGAGATTTCATTAGATGAACGCATTGATCAATGGGTATGGATACTAGATAAAAGAATTATTAAGCGCTTTGTTACTTTAAAGGAACGGGAAACCCTGGTTCAGGGGCTGATTTGTCAGAAATGTGGGGCAAAATGTAAGGGTTATTGCGATGTATCCTGATTGATCAATATTTTTTAAAAGGCCAGCTTGTTTAGTTCAATTCTTTCTGTTGCCGTCTGGTGAACGAAACGAATCACGTCAAGAAGTGGGATTTGGAATTTTTGAGCAATGGTTTTACATTCTTCGTATTCCGGGGTTATCCTAAAACCCTTTTGATGTTTGGCTATTTTTACCCGAACTTTCCCCCAAACCGTTTCTACGAACCGGTCTTCGCGAGCAAGGAATACCTTTTTAAATTGAAACTCTCGAAATCCCAAAGTAGTCGTTTCTTGAAAAAGAATATTTTTAACTCTCTCAAATAAGTCGGGTTGGATGATAACCGACAATTTAATAGCCGGACGTTGTTTTTTCATGAAAATTGGAGTAGTAAAGACATCCAGCGCACCGATTTCAAAAAGTTTATCACTCACATATTCAATGATTTGAGGTGACATATCGTCGAGATTGGTTTCGATTAGAATATTCTCCTCGGTTCGTTCATTTTCAGACAAACGTCCTAAAAAAAGCCGAAGGGTATTCGGGATTTCAAAATCATGGGATCCTGCTCCATAACCAATTTTTTCTATGACCATATGAGGAAGAGTTCCAAATTCGTTGGTTATGCCTGCGATTATAGCCGCCCCAGTTGGTGTGGTAAGTTCGTGTGGAATATGTCCTGATTTTATGGGTACACCTTTTAACAACTCAACTGTAGCAGGAGCTGGAATAGGTAACTTACCATGGGCAGTTTCGATAAAACCAAAGCCGGTAGGAATGGTTGAGGCAAAAACCTTTTTTATGTGAAAATAATTGAGTCCAATTATTGCGCCGGTAATATCGATTATAGTGTCTAGTCCTCCGACTTCGTGAAGGAAAACCTCTTCAGGATTTTGCCCATGAATACTCCCTTCTGCCTGAGCAATCTTCCATAGCAGGGATATACTTTTTTCTTTAATAGAAGAGGAGAGATCGGATTCTTGTAGGATACGAACCAACTCTTTAGCTGGTCGATGATGATGATGGTGGTCTGGGTGATGAGTATGATGATGGTGTTCTTCAGGATCGGTAATTATTACTTGGGTTGCTTGAATAGCTCTCTTGGTGACTTTTTCAGCTTGAATAAGAAAAGAAATTTTTAATTTGGTGAGTTCTTCTTGAAGCAAGTCAATGGGTAAACCCAAATCTACCAAACCACCTAAAAACATATCACCACTAATGCCAGAAAAACAGTCACAATAAAGAATCATGGTTTATTTTTCTCCTTCAGCAAGTTGATTAATAAGATGAGCCAGGTACCCGGCACCGAATCCATTATCAATATTAACCGTGGCAATACCAGGTGAGCACGAGTTCAACATGGTTAATAAAGCCGAGAGACCTTGAAAGTGAGCTCCATAGCCAACACTGGTGGGCACTGCTATCACTGGTCGTCCGACCATACCGGAAACGACCCCCGGTAAAGCACCTTCCATGCCGGCTACTGCTACGATAACGTTGGATTGCCAAAGTTGATCGAGATGAGAAAAAAGACGGTGAATCCCAGCGATCCCAATGTCATAAATCCGGTTTATATAACTCCCCGCAATTTCGGCGGTTACGGCAGCTTCCTCGGCTATTGGAAGATCGGCGGTTCCGGCGCTGATTATTGTAACGCACCCTTTTTTTTCGACCGGCTTTCGTTCTAAGACCAAAAGGTGAGCGGTTGGATGATATAGAATATCCGGTATTTCTTTCTGTACGGCCAAAAAATGATCGGGTTGAGCTCTGGTGGCTAATAAATTTGGATATTGTTCACTCATTTTCTTCAGGATAGTTAAAATTTGGTCTTGGGTTTTTCCCTGACAAAAAACCACCTCAGGGAATCCTTTCCTTAATGCTCGATGATGATCAATTTTTACAAAGTCGAGGTCTTCATAGAGAAGCTGACGTAATTGTTTTTCGGCTTCTTGTGGGGTAATTTTTTGGTTCCAGAGATCTTCTAAGGTATGAAAAAAAACCGAGATAACCATCACCCTCTTCATGCATCAAATTGTTTTATATTATATCATTCCTGGACACCTTACTTAATAAAAGAAAATCGGAAAAACAGTAGGATAAATGAGGTAATGCATGTTAGAATACAAGAAAAACGGAGGAGATGTTTATGAAGACTAAATTCATTTTTTTATTAACCATTATTCTTGTTTTTTCTATTCATTCTATTGCTTGTTCTCAAGACATGTTTAATAATACTTTGAACTTAGATAGTTTAAAACACCAGAAATATTTAATACGACAAGAAGATAAGGATGGTATAACCGAAGGATCTCTTACTGTTGATGTTGTACCGCAAGATGAAGCAAAGTACCAGGTGAGCATTGATTTTCTTTTAGGTGAGGATCATTTTACGAACTCTTTTATCGCTTCAAAAGATGATAATCAAAATTTATTTAATAATCTTTTTTTCTCCAATCCTATGGCTATGGCAATCGTTATGCCAGTTTTTGCAGTTCAGTTTATGTTGCTACCAGTTACTTTAATGGGCGGCGAGTTAAAAGAAGGTTTTCTATGGAGTTCAAAAGAAGATGATGAGGAATTAACCATACAAGTTCCTTCTTCTGAAGAACGTTTTGGTTTAAAAGCTTATTGGGTGGAGATACTGAAGGATAAACAAATAGCGGTTCGAATGCTCTATTCAAAGGAAGCCCCACTTCCTTTCGTCGTCGAAATTACTGATTCCGATACTCTTGATGAAGGGCTGGAATCATTGTATTTAGAGCTTCAAGAATGGGAAACTAATTAGTAGCAAACACCGTCACTACAAGCGGATGGAGAAGTGGAGCCATCCGCTTTTTTTCTTTTTGGTTTTGCTTGAGCAAGAGCGTTTTGAATAATTTCTTTTTCTAAAGATTCAACGGCAATTTTACCTTGCCATTTTTCAATGATTTTCATGTTTTGGTCAACTAAGAAGGCGGTTGGGAATTCCCAAAAACCCCAGGTCGCCTTTAAATTATTAAGCCCCATGTATACCTGTAAATCCAAGTTTAGAGATTCAAGAATGCGTTTTACTTCTCGCCAATCGCATCCAACACAGATGGGAATCAGCTGGAATTGAAGGTTTTTTTGAAGATATTGAGCTGCAAATAGTTCTCGATCACAAGAAAAACATTCCGGGGATAAAAAAAGAACAACAACCATTTGATCATCAACAGAAAAAGGTATTTCTTGACCGGTCAAATCGTAAAGATTGAAAGGAGGAACATCGCGCCACGCCGCCGCTTGTGACTGGGAAGAATTCATAAAATATGTTCCCAACAAGACTAATAAAAACCAAAAAATTAGATTTACGGAGGATGGCATTTTTTTCATGGTTTCTATTTTACTTTTTCATGGGAAGATTAGCAACTCCGAGAGAGAAAATGCTGATATTGATTAAAAAAGACAAGCATAACACCATCGATAGAATAAAAAAGTAAATTGGTCCAGGTGGGTATTCGATAAAAAGAGAATTATAAAAAAGTGTTTTATAAAATTATTGGTTTGAAAGATTTTTAAAATCACCAATTTTTTATAAAAACCATGAAAAAGTATAAAAAACCATTCATCGAAGGCGAATTCGTATATAATAGGGTATAAAAAAATAGTGGTGAAATATGAAGTGGAAAAAGTAGGTATTATTACAATCTCAAGAGAAACCGAAAGCCTTGGTGATGAGATCGCTACTCAATTATCAAAACAATTGAATTACGAATGCATTGATCGTGAACGATTAGCCGTGCTACTGCATGAAGCCCATCAAGAAGATTTGGATGAGAATATTGATCGACAGAAATTCCTCATTTGGGCAAAAAACGTGAAGGAAGTCCTTCTTAAACAGGCTAAAAGAGGTCCAATAATTTTTCTTGGCCGAGGAGGACAAACCATTTTTCAAAAAGATTCCAGGGCCTTTCATTTGTTGATCGTTTCTTCACCCGAACTTCGTTTGCAAAGAATTATGGAAAAATATCGACAGGATGAAGTAACCGCTTCCCATATTTTGGCTGAA
>Ga0334889_1000836_pt1 | contig 44331 bp, 29 predicted proteins | sample GraSluR1_MG_2_FD_207222 | JGI IMG/M metagenome (GOLD analysis project Ga0334889, IMG submission 207222) | Sludge microbial communities from methane-producing bioreactor in Wageningen University, Netherlands - Granular Sludge_8_08-R1 | ecosystem: Engineered > Bioreactor > Anaerobic > Unclassified...
GGCGGTACATGGCGCGGTCGTCAAAGACGTGCCAGCGCACTTCGTCACGCACGGGCTGTTTGCGCCAACCGTCCTCGTACCAGTAGTACTGGCTTTGGGGAAGGAAGGCGACATCGCCGCCGAGGCGGGCGGTAAGTATGGACGCGGGACGGACGGCCAGCGCCAACTTGGCAATGCCGTTTTCCGCGGTTGCGGCGGAGCTTTCGCCCAACTCGATCTGCACGCCGGACAACGGTTCTCCGTCGGTCAGAGAGGAAGCCCAGGCTGTCATCTCGCTGTGGTCGACGAAGGCGTCAAGCCCGATCTGGGTGACTTGCACCCAGGTTTGGATGATATTACGGCGGCCGCGGTCGAGGAACGCAAAGGTCGGGCGGTCGACCACGACGATGAGGTGGCCGGCCTTGCCGCCGAGGGCTGGCGTCAGATCGATAGACGTCTCGATCAGGCTGTCGTCTTCGCCCTGAACGGCGAAGACCTTGGACATGACCTTTTCACCGGGCGGTTCAGGGGCGTCCTCCGTATAATTGAACTCGCGCAGGTAGGTCAGGTAGGCGGGCCAGTCTTCCGGCGTGACCGCGTAGGCCTGGATGCGCAACCGCGGGTAGTTCACCGAGTAGAAAGTGAACAGCGGCTTCTGGGAGGAGGGGTCGAGGGTGATGAAGTTGGTGTTGGGGCCGATGAGGGCTTGTGGCGCGGCGCCGGTGGTGAAGGTCAGCACGTGGTCTTCGCCCAGGGTCTGGCCGAACACGTCGCGGATGGCCCCTGCCACGGTGACTGTGTATGCGGTGCGCCCTGACGTGGCCCCGCGCAGGCGGATCGTCGTCCCGAAGTTCTCGACGATCAGGCCGGGAATAGCGGGTTCGACTGTGATCAGCGCCTCGTCAAAATGCTCGGCGTCGATGGCGTTGTTGAAGTAGATTTCGAAGGGGGCCAGAGGCGGGCAATCCGTAGGGTCATAGCCGTAGCCGCAACGATGGGCGTCGATACGCAGCGCGGCGTAGGTCTGGAAGGTGAAGGATTGGACGCCAGACGTGGTGAGGGGGCCTTCCGCCGAGGGCGTGCCCGGCCCGATATTGACGGCGACGGTGGTGTCGGCGGGGAACAATTCATCGACGCGGAAAGCCAGCCAGCGGCTTTCGCCGGCGCGCTCGGCCAGCTTACGGACGGCCGGGTCGGCGGCGATCTCCTCGTCTGTGGCAAGGCGCACCGGGTAGATGCGGCCCGCGGCGCTGACGTGGACGGTCTCGAGGACGGCGGCGGGGTCGATGCGCTGGTCAAAGACGACGAAGAGAAGCGGGTCGCGCGGCTGCGGGCCGAAGCCCGGCAACCGGCTGGTCAGCGCGGGCGGCGGCGTGGTGAAGGTCCAGCGCACTCCCTCGGCCAGAACGCCGCCGGTAGCGGACTCGACGCCGGCCGGGATTTCGACGACGTACTCCGTCGCCATGGGGAAACGTTCGCCGGCCTCATCGCTGTACTCGAAGGAAAGCGTCTTGGTCCCGATCCACTTCCAGACGCCAGGCAGGGCGGGCGTGAGGGTGACCGGCACGTCGAGCGCAGCCAGTTCTTCGAGCGTGGCTAGGGGGACCATTGGCTGGCTGAAGGTGACATTGAGGAAGGGGGCTAGGGTGATTTCGCCCTCCGGCGCGAAGCGCAGCACCTCTAGAGGGCCGGTCTCGACATCGGGCGGCGGCGCTGCGTCCCCTTCGGGCGGGAAGGGTTGGTCAACTGTGGCGCCGGGGCGCGGGGGCGGCAGCGTTTCCGGCGGCAACCGGAACTCCGTCACGTCTTCGGCCTCGACGACGAGCGGCGGGAGACGGTCTAGGATCGCCAGAGTTCTGTCTGCGCTAAGCGGTTCGGCGGGGGCGAGCGGAATTTGCTCGACGGGTCCCGGCTGTTCGATGCCCTCGCTTAATACGAGTTGAAGGCCGCCGCCGGTATCGTCAGACGGCCATGCCTCATCCGTCCAAATGACCTCGCTGTTTTTTTGTACCATTGCAGGTACAGCCCTCACTGGCTGAATGGCGGGCGTAATCTGGGAGATGATCATGCCCAGGATAAGTGTAACGCCCAAGAGCGACGCGAAGCGGGATTTGCCGGTAAGTCTGCGCAAAGGGCGAAACATCGTCCCCTCCTTGTGTGGGAAAAAATCGCTAAGAGGCCAAGGCGCGTCGGGCGTCATGAGTCACGGATCATGCGTCATGGCGTACGGGCCTATGCGCCATTGGGATGGCGCAGCCCGGCAACTACCAGGTAGACGGCAGCGCGATGAAGATTGTTCCGGATATGCCGGGGACGATGAGGGCGCGAAGTTCGGAACTGTAAGGGCAAGAGAATAGGGGGCAGGCAGTAGGGAGTAGGGAGTAGGGGATATGGCTGCTCGACTTCCCTACTCCCTATTTCCCTATCTCCCTACTCACTGCTCTCTACTCTGTTACGGTTATGACGACGGACTCGATGCGATCTTCGGTCGTCAGGAGCGGCAGGATGTCCAGCCCGTCCGTCACTTGCCCGAAGAAGCCGAGTTGACCTTGGAACTCGGGCGGCGGCTGGAGCAGCGCCATTAGAATCTGGCTGCTGCTGCTCAGCACGGTTCCGTCCGGAAGCTGCTCAATTGGGATGTAGGTCAGCACGCCGAGATTGAGCTCGATGGCGGGGTTGAGCTCGGCGGCGATCTTATAGCCGGCGTCGTTAAGCGGGTTGTTGTCGGGCAGGCCGAAGATGATGGAGTCGTCCGGGCGCACGAGGCTGATGGGCGTATCGTCGTAGAAACCGAGGTCGGCGAGGATCACAAAGTTGTTGACGGCGATGGGCGCCTCGTCGTCGTAGAGCCTGACGGAGAGGTCGCCCTGGGTGGTGGCGATGGTTGCCTCGTATTGCTTGGCGACGTCGATAATCATTTCGGGCGGGGTGTTGAAGTAGTTGACGCGCTCTTCCGGCGCCACGGAAGCCAGCGGCCGCCCGGCGTTGTCCAGCGTGTCGGGCGCATAGGGCGTGGGCGTGGGCGTAGGCGTGGGCGTGGGCGGCGAGGGCGTCGGCGTAGGCAGCACGCTGGCGTCCGATTCTTCGATGTCGATGCCGTAGATGATGTCGGCCGGCGTCTCTTCGCCCGGTTCACGTCGCGTGATCTGGCCAAGTACGTCTTCGCCCTCGATCACCTTGCCGAAGATGGTGTGCATGTTGTTGAGCCACTCGGTCGGCGCGAAGGTGATGAAGAACTGGCTGCCGTTGGTGTTGGGTCCGCGGTTCGCCATGGCGAGGAGGCCGGATTGGTCAAAGACCAGGCCGGGGAAGAACTCGTCGGCAAAGGAGTAGCCGGGGCCGCCGGCGCCGGAGCCGGTCGGGTCGCCGGCCTGGGCCATGAAGCCGTCCAGCACGCGGTGGAAGGTCGTGCCGTCGTAGAAACCCTCGCGGGCCAGGAAGATGAAGTTGTTGACCGTCATGGGCGCGCGTTTAGCGAACAACTGGATTTTGATGTCGCCTTTCTCCGTTCGGATCGTGGCGTAGTAGTACTTGTCCGGGTCGATGGTCATTTCAGGCGGCGCGTCGTAGAGGCCGTTGCGGTCTGCCGGGACAATGGTCGCGATGGGGCCGCTCTCGCCGGCCGCGGGCGCGACAGCTCCCTGCGGGACAGGCGTCTCGGCGGACATGGCCGAAGGCGCGACGGGTTGCGAGTTGCACCCTGCCACGAGCAACAACGCCAGTACGACCCAGGCAGGCAGCCAGTGTCGCAAAAGTCCGGCGAGCGAGGGCGGACGGCAGGCTAGATTGCCGAGCAAGGACGGTTGGCGGGTGCGATGCCGGTTGGACAAATTTAAAGGGATATTCAAGAGATGCTCCTGACGCTTTCGGAAATAGGCTCGGGTTCGCGAACGCCTCCGTTGCGAAACTCGAGCTGCCAGATAGAGAAGAGCGCAATGACAACAACGGCTGACCCGGCGACAATCGCCTCGGGCAATGTTGCCTGTGTCAAAAAGATGCCCACCAGGCCAAGGGCGCCCGCCACGAGGTAGCAGATGAGCACGGCCTCGCGGCGGCTGCCGGTGAGCCGGGCAAGCCTGTGGCTGAGGTGATCCTTGCCTGGCGTGGTGAGCGGGTTTTTGCCGCGGCGCAGCCGGCTGATGAAGACCAACGTCGTATCGAAAATGAAGAGACCCATCACCAACACCGGGATCATCCATGTGACCGTGACGCTGTTGGACGGGAAGCGCAGTTTAATCGCCACAGCCGCCAGCAGAAAGCCGATGAACAGGCTGCCGGTGTCTCCCATGAATATGCGGGCCGGGTTCCAATTGTAGACCAGAAAGCCGGCGCAAGCCCCGGCGAGCGCAGCCGCCAGCGCGCCGACGAGGTATTGTCCGCTCATGGCGGCGAGCAGGGTGAAGTAGACGGCAGCGATCGTGGCGACCCCGCCGGAGAGACCGTCCATGTTGTCGAGCAGGTTCATGGCGTTGGTGATGCCCACTACCCACAGCAGGGTGAGGGCAATGTCCAGCCAACTGCCGAAGATGCGAACCTGTACACCGCTGTAGATGAGGATGCCGGCGGCGAGCAGTTGGCCGCCCAGCTTGACATAGCTGCCCAGTCCCCAGCGGTCGTCGACGACGCCCATCAGGCTCATTATGCTGGCGCCGACGAAGATGCCGACGACCTCATTGACATAATGTTTGTCGCCGAAGAGCAGCAGCACGACCACAAAGGCGACATAGACGACGGCTCCGCCCAACAGCGGGACAGGCGCGCTGTGGATTTTACGCGCGGCGGGCTTGTCTACCATGTCGTAGCGCAACGCCAGGCGGCGGATGACCGGCGTAGCGCCGATGGCGAGAAGCAATGCGCTGGCTGCAATCAGGAAATAGGAGTTCATAGCGTTGTCAGTTATCCGTCGCCTTTGAGTAAGGCAATGAACTGCTCGACAGCTTGTTTCTGGTCATCCGGCGTCAGCGCCTGCGCCTGCTCGGCGTAGCGCAGCGCTTCCTCGAAACGGCCGGCCTGCTGCAGAATCTGGGCGATAGCAAAGGGGTGCTCGTAGTTGTTCGGCTCCATCTCGGACAGGGCGCGCAGCGTTTCGACGGCTTTGTTCAGGTCCTGCTTAGAGATGTAGAGGTTTGCCAGCACGTTAAGCGCGGCTGTGTCCTGCGGGTCGAGGGTGTGAATCGCTTCGTACTGGCCGATAGCCTGGTCAAGCCTGCCGGTGGTCTGGTAGATCTGGGCGGCGAGCTGGCGCAGCGCTTTGATCTCGTTGGCGTTGGCCGGATTGGTGGCGGCGATGCTGTTTTCAGCCCACTGGATGGCTTGGTCTGTGTCGCCCAGGTCGCGGTAGAGCAGGGCGAGATTGCGCATGGCGCCATTGTTGGCCGGTTGGGCTTCAAGCACCTTGAGGTTGGCGTCCACCGCGCTTTCGAGGTCGCCGGAACGGGCATAGGCCACGCTGAGGAAACTATAGAGCGGGGCGTAGTTGCGCACCTGGTCGACGCCTTGCGCCAGCAGGTCGATGGCTTTCTCGTATTGTTGATTGCGCTCGTAGAAATCGGCCAGGAGCAGGTAGGTCTGGTCATAGGCTGCGTCGAGCGAGAGACTTTGCAGGTAGGCGGCTTCGGCCTGTTCGGGTTCGTTGCGGGCCAGGTGGGCGTTGCCCTTCTCGTTCCACAGATGGGCGGCATTGGGGCTGAGGTGGACGGCCATGTTATAGGCGGCGATGCTGCTGTCGAGCATCTCCTGGCGGACGGACGGGTCTTCGGGGACGAGGTCGGCCCATGTGCGATAGAGCCGGGCGAGATTGGCCGTGTGGTCGGTGTTGAGCGGGTTGACGCGCTGCGCCTCCTTTAGCACGACCTCGGCGGCGTTGAGCAGGTCGGCGCGGCCCATCTGGCTAACGGCTTCGGGGGTGAGGGTGAGCACGTCGTCGAGCGTCGGGCTGCCGGGCAGGCGGGCCGTCCCGTCGGCGGGGGCTTGTTTGGCCTGTTCGAGCAGGGCGCGGCCAAGGAAGAGCATGTAGTGGTCTTCGGTGCGGCGGGCGGCTAGTGCGCGGCGATACAACTCGACGCTGCTGGGCCAGTTGCCCTGGCTGTCGAACTGCTGGCCCTGTTTATAGATGATGTCGGCGCGCACCAGGGCGATGTTGACGCTGTTGACGGCGACGACCATGAGCACGGCCAGGAGTGCGCCGGCGCCCAGGCTGAGGGGAAGGTTGCGGACGGCGGGCAACCGGCGTTCGCGCAGCCAGGGCCAGGCATAGACCACAGCCGCGACGAGCGCCCAGCCCACGACGAGCCATGTGTACAAGGCGAAGTGGCCTGCGACTTGGGCGAGTTGGCCGTCCAGGTCGCTGCCGCCGGCGCCGGGAACCATGCGCGCGCCGTGGATGAGGCCGTAGATGAGCCAGCCGCCCCAGACGATAAGCGCGTGCAGCGCGGTTCCGCGCAGCCACCAGCCGATGCCGGGCGAGCGATTCTGCTGCAGCGCTTCGGCGGCCAGGCCCACGCCGGCGGCGATCAGCCAGGTGAAGAAGAGCAGGAAGAGGATAGCCGGGCTGCCGACGACTTGCCCGTCCACCGCACGTTCGGTGACGGCGTTGAACAGGACGCCGGCTGCGGCGTCTGCGCCGCGGGGGTTGGTGGTATAGACGAAGACCAACGTCAGGAAGATGAGCAGGTCCGTCATGACCGTGGCGGGCAAGGCGGGCAAGCTCGATCCGCTGCGGTCGGCGGCGGTCGCGCGGACGTTGCGGCTGCGACGTCTGCCGGCCCGACCCGTTGTGGGGGGCGGGTTATCGGCGGCGGGTTCGTCGTCGGGAAGCTGCGCGACGGCGAAGGGGCCGGTCGCGGCCCAGCCCATGCCCAACGTCAAAAGCAGCGCGGTTTGGATCCAGAAGTAGGTGCGCGTGGCGGCGATGGCGATGCCGAAGTGGATCTCGGTGAAGTGCGCGGCAAAGGTGGCGAGCAGGGTGATGAGCAGCAGTTTGCGCGGCAGGTCGCGGCGGTCGGGCCGGAAGTGCGGATGGAGGAAGGCCGCCAACGTCACATAGCCGCCCAGCCCGAGCATCAGGCCGGCGGGCAGAGCCACGCCGAAGAAACGCCAGCTTTGGTCGTACCAATAGAAGGCGAGGACGAAGATCAGCCCGCCCGCGGCGAGCAAGCCGCCGAACAGCCAGTTGTCGCGGCGGTTGATGAGCAGGCCCAGCCAGCGCAAAGTCCAGTAGAAGATGGCGACGAAGAGGGCCAGGTAGGCGAGAAAGCCGAACAGCCCGGTGATGACGAGCGAGTCCCACGTCTCGTTATGCGCACGGTCGGGGCTGGCGTTGCGCGCCTCGACATGCGCCAGTTCGGGCGGATAGAACGGGTTGTAGGCGATCCACATGGCCTCCGGGCCGTAGCCGACGAGGGGGCGGATGGCGTTGATCAGGTCTTGGCTGCCGTCCGGGAAGATCAGCGGCTCATGCGGCTGCACCATTTCAGCCGTGCCCTGCCAGATGAGGACGCGGACGCGGCCTGTGCCGCTGTCTGATTCGAGCAGGGTTGTCAGGCGACCAACGCCGGGCGCGTCGCGTAGCCCGGCGAAGATGGGCAGGGTATTGGCGGCGATGAGCAAGATGACGCCGGCTGCGCCTAGCGACACCCACAGGCCGGTCCACAGGCGGTGGCGCGCGGGGCGCAGCGCGCTGAAAAGCAGCAGCACGAACAGGTAAAGACCGAGAAATAGCCCCAGCCAGGGGCCGCGAGATTGCGTCCAATAGATGGCTAAACCCTGCACCATGAGGACGAAGAGATAGGCTCCGCCGGCTATGGCGGTGGGCATGTCTTGGGCGTCGGCGCCGTCATCGGGCTTGTAGCCGAGCAGAAAGGCGAAGCTGCTATAGACCCGCTCTAGCGTGAAGAAGAAGGCCATGATGAGATAGGCCGCCAGGAAGATGGCATTGCCGGCATTGGCGGCGACGCGCGTTTGTACGTCTCCGCCCCAGGGAAGCGGGTCGATGCCGTAATGCTGCACAATGCCGTATATGGCGATGGGCAGGCTGGAGAGGATGATGGCATGTTGGAGGCGGCGAATCTGTGCGGGCGTGCGCAGGTGGCCGGCGGCCAGCAGGGCGATGATGACGTAGCTGAGGAAGGTATACGTCCCCTGCAGGCGTTGGTACGAGCCCCACCAACTTACGAAGCGCGCCACGCTGAATAGCGTGCTGATAAGGTAGGCGGCGACGAGCAGCAGGATGGGCAGCAACAGCGGGACGCGCCAGAAACGCGTCGCGTGCGACGGCTGGCTGTCGGATGCGTCCGGCGCGTCGCCGGCGTCCTGTTCGCGGTAGGCGGGCAGCCAGGCGCCGCCGCCATTGGCGAGCTTGACCAGCCAGGCCAAGATCATGACGAGCGCGATGGTGCGGATCAGGCTGATCTTGTCCGGCTCGAAAACGCGGCTGGAGAAGACGTTGAAGAAGAGAGGTGCGACAACCAGCGCGGCCTGCCAGCCCGCTTCGAGCGCCGCACTTAACCAGGAATCGAGCTTGGATTTGTAGGCCATATCATCCCAGACGATCTGCTATTGCGCCATGCGAGGCCGTCCCATCTGCTGGGAAAGCCGACCATGCCGGACGCTTAATCCTACCGTAGGCATCTGGACGCGGTCAAAACGCAAGAGGCGGGCGGGCGCGAGTCAGACGTCATAAGTCAGGCGTCACGAGTCAGGGTTGACGGATGACTCGTGATTCACAATCTTTCGCAATTATGCATGATGGATACGGATTCCATTGCAACAAAAATATCATCCTCCTGTCAGCGGCAGGATGACTTCCCAGCCCGTGCGGGCGGAGCGGTAGATGGCGAGGACCAGTTCGAGCGACTTGCGCGCCTCTTCGCCGGTGGTGTGGGGCTCTTCACCGCGCAGGACGGCGTGCGCGAAGTCGCGGATCACTTCGCGATGGCTATAGCCGTAGACCGACGGCGGGTCCACGCGCTGGCTGGTGAGGATCTCCGCTTCCTGTTCGAGTTGGCCGTCGACCTTCCATAACGTGATGCGGTTCAGTGCGGTTCCGCCAATCTTGACTGAGCCCCGCTCGCCAAAGACGGCGACCGATCCCTCCAAGTTCTGCGGCCAGGTCAGCGTCGAGCCTTCGATGACGCCCAGGCCGCCGCCCGCGAAGCGTACGGAGGCGACGCCGACGTCTTCGGCTTCCATGTCGTGCGCCAGGGTGGCGGTGTAGGCGTGCACCGCGGCGACCGGCCCCATGAACCATTGCAGCGCGTCGATGTGGTGGATGCTCTGGTTCATCAGCGCGCCGCCGTCCATTGCCCAAGTGCCATGCCAGTCGTCCTCGTAATAGGACTGCGGGCGGAACCAGCGCACGGTGGCGTTGCCGAGGTAGAGCCGTCCGAGGCCGCCGCTGTCGATCAGAGCGCGCAGCTGTTGCATGGGGTGGTTGTAGCGGTTCTGCAGGACGACAGCCAGCGTGACTCCCTGCTCTTGCGCCGTGCGGATCATGTGGTCGGCGTCGGCCAAGTCGATGGCAATGGGCTTTTCGACGAGGACGTGCTTGCCCGCCTGCATGGCGTCGATGGCGACGGCGGCGTGCAGGCCGCTGGGCACGCAGATGCTCACGGCGTCGATGTCCGGCCGGTCGAGGAGGGCGCGATAGTCGGCGTAGGCCGCGCCGCCGTACTCCGCGGCGAACTTCTCGGCGCGCGACAACTTGATGTCGGCGTACGCCGCGGCTTCGGTCGAGTCTAGTTGGGCGATGGACTGGGCGTGACGCGGGGCTACGCGGCCGCAGCCGATGATGCCGAAACGAAGAGGCATGAAGATAGACTCCCTGATTCTAGGTCGTTAACGCTTCTTGGTAGAAGGCGACGATGCGGGTGAGCATGGCTTCTTTGGAGAACTCGGCGCGGGCGCGAACGGTCGCCGCGCTTGCCATTGTCCGGCGCAACTCCGCGTTGTCGAGCAAGCGCACGATAGCCGCGGCCAGCGCGTCCGGGTCGCCGGGCGGCACGACAAAGCCGGTGACGCCATCCTGGTTGACAAAGGATGTGCCGGTCCCTAACTCGGTGCAGACGGCGGGCAAGCCGCAGGCCAGCGCTTCCATCTGGACGATGCCGTAGGCCTCGGCGCGGTTGGTGGAGGGCAGCACGAATACGTCGGCGGCATGATAGGCGGCGACCAGCTCCTCGTCGGAGAACTCGCCGCCGAAGGTCACTTTGTCGAGCAGTTCCTCCGCTTCGGCCTGGGCGCGCCAGGTCCGCTCCATCGGCCCTGCGCCCACCAGCAACAAGTGGGCGTCGATGCCGTACATGGCGCGCAGCAGCACGTCGACGCCTTTGTAGTGGCGGAAGCGGCCCACGAAGAGCAATAGGGGCTTTCCGTACCGCTGTTTGAGTTGTGCGGCGGCTGCGCTGACGGCGGGCGTGGCCTCGAAGCGACTGAGATCGACGCCGAAGGGGATCACCCTGCACTTGGCGGAGACGCTGCTGAGGAAGGGCGATAAACGAATATAGGCCGGGTTGGAGACGGCGATCAGGTCGGCGCGGCGCAACACCAGGCGCAGCAGCGGGGCGTAGAGCGCGCCGAGCACGCGTTGGCGCACGATGTCGCTGTGATACGAGAGGACGAAGCGACGGCTGCGGCCCAGCGCCAAATGGCCCAACTCGCCGGGCGGGTAGGGCAGGTGTGCGTGCGCGATGTCGATGCCCTCTTCCAGGCGATAGAGCCAGGGATAGAAGGCCGGACTTATGGGCGCAGACGAGACATTGAGCAGCCGGCCCGTCTTGACCGCCGGCACGCCGTCGATGGTCTCCTGCACCGTGGCGCGGCCGGTGTTGGTCACGAGGACGCGAGCGTCGATGCCGAGGCTGCGCTGCCCCTCCGCCAGCAGGCGGATATGATTTTCTATGCCGCCGATTACCGGGGCGTAGTCTTTGTAGAGGTGAAGCACGCGCATGGCGGTTTCGCTAGCTCCTCTGTTCGACGGCACGGGCGGGCATGGCGGCGAACACGCGCCGTTCAGCAACTATCTGCTGAGCGAGAATACCGGCTAATGTGAGATTGAGCGCCAGCGGGAAATTGGTCAGCCAGCGGCTGGACTCGAACGAGTGCCACAACAGCCCGTGCAGGTTTGTCAACGCCAGCAGGGCGAGGACCGCAGCCAGCGCGGGCAGGCGTCTGTCCGCCAACAATTGCTCTGTCACGATGTAGAGGGGGATAAAGAGCAGGGCGAGCTGGTGATACCAAGCGTAGGGCGTGATCAGGTTGATGGCGCAGACGATCAGCGCGAACTCGTGACGCCACCAGGCGGGCAGCCGGCGCATGGGCCAGCAAAGCGCGAGCGTGGCGGCGATGACTGCCAGCGCAGAGAGCAGGTAGATGCGGTAGATGGCCTCGTCGTCTGCGACGTAGCCGCCCAGAAGCCGCGCCCACAGCCCGTTGAGACTCTGGTTGGGAGCCATGGCGAAGAGCGTGCCCGGCTCCCCCATCACGAAGAAGTTGCGCCAGTAGGCGGAGAGCGTGCCCGGCGAGAAAGTGATGGGCGCGGTCAGCATGAGCAGGGCTGCGGCTGCCAGGGCGATGAAGGCGGCGCGCCACTGCTTGCGCCAGAAGAGATAGAGCAGCAACGCCGCCGGCACAAGCTTGAGCAGCGCGGCGACGGCGATGCCGATCCCTGCCGCCAAGTCGTTGCGCCGTTCCAGACCCCAATAGCCGGCGGTAAGCGCCAGGAGGACAAAGCCGTTCACTTGGCCGGCGTGCAGAGTGGTGAGCGCCGGCACGAAGACGAGCATGAGGCCCAGCGCCAGGGCTGGTCCTTGCGGCGCGTGCGAAACCTTGCCCATCAGCCAGGCCGAAGCGGCGAAGGCAAGCCCGGAGAGGAGCAGCCAGAGCGTGCCGGCTATGCGGTCGTCCAGATAGGCCAGCGGCAGGACGAGTTGCGCAGTCAGCGGTGGATAGCGATAGGGCGGCGCGTAGTGCTCGACGCCATAGGCCTCCGCCAGTTCGGCCCATGCCGCAGCGTTCTCGCCTGAATAATCGCGCGCCAAGTCGTAGACGTCAACCCCGTCGCGCAGACCGGCGGCGGCGATGTAGTAGAGGTTGAAGTCGTAAAGCCTATCGCGCTGCCACTGATAGGCGATCCACCCGGCGTAGAGGAGCAGCAACAGCACGCCGAGGCCGGCAACGGACGAGCGGCGACGAAGCGTTTGGCTGAGACGTTCGTAGATAACAGACAATCCGAACTCCCTGGGCGTTGCGCCGCTTGGGCTGCGGGCGATTCGGGCCCTGGACCGCGCTAATCGACCAGGCTGCGATAGACCTCCAGGGTCTGGGTTGCGGTGCGCGACCACGAAAAGCGGCGAGCCTGTTCCAACCCCTTCTGCGCCGCGGCTTGGCGCGGCCCTGGGTCCGCGACAAGGGCGTGCAGCGTGCGCGCGATGGCAGCAACATCCTCCGGGTCAAAGTAGAGGGCTGCGTCGCCGCCGACTTCGGGCAGGCTGGATGTGTTGCTGCACGCCACCGCCGCGCCGCAGGCCATCGCCTCCAGCACGGGCAAGCCGAAGCCTTCATACCGGCTGGGAAAGACGAAGCATGTTGCGCCTGAATAGAGCGCGGGCGCGTCCGTCTCGTTGACCGGGCCCAAAAAACGCACGCGCTCGCCCAGTCCCAATGCCTCGGCGCACCGCTGTGATTCCGGGTGGGCCGCATCCCAATAACCGGCAATGACCAGGCGTGCGCCGGTCTCCGCGGCCATTGTAGCATAGGCCTCGACAAGGGTAACAAGGTTCTTGTGCGGCTTGTTGCTGCCGAAGTAGAGGATGTACTCGTCCGGCAGGGCGAACCGGCGGCGCACGCGTTCGATTTCTGCGGGGGGGCGGGGATGGAAGTTCGGGTCGGCGGCGTAAGGCGTGACGGCGACGCGCGCCGGGTCTACGCCCAGGATGCGAACCAGGTCGCGGCGCGACGCCTCTGCGCCGGCGATCACGCGAGCCGCGGCGCGCAATGCCAGGCGCACGGCGATGCGAAACAGGAGGCGCGCACGCAGGGACACCGTCTGCGGATAGAGCAGGGGGATGAGGTCGTGGATCGTCGCCACGGCGGGGATGCCGGGGCGGTATGGCATGAGATAGTAGGGGCTGTGGTAGACGGCGGGGGCGGGCATACGCCGCAGCAGGCGCGGCACGCTCCGCTGCTGGCCTAGGGAGAAGGGCGAATCGGGCGCAACGAAATATGTTGTGCTCGGCCAGGATTTCATGTATATTTGGAGCTCGGCGATCTGGGCGTCGTCCATACAGAGAATCGCCAGGCGTTCGCCAGGCGCAAGCTGCGCGGCCAGCGCCGGAAGCAGGCCGGTGACATAGCGGCCAATGCCGGGAAAATGCGGCGTGGCGGTGCGTGCGTCGACGACGTAGGTTCGCTGGGCGGTCATGCGGTCATATGCGCTAGCTTATCGCCCGATTGGGGGCAGCCGATCCAGGAAGAAGGTGACGCGTCCGATGGTCATATCATACCAGGTGGGGATGGTATCCTGTGAAACCTCGGCGTAGACAAGCCAGAAGCGGTATTCCACGAAGAGCAGGAAGTTCCAGGCCAGCAGCAACGCGCCGGCGACGTAGACGACGCGCCAGGACCAGCGCTGCGCGGCGTAGTTGATGAGGCCGGCAAGCCCCAGGGCGAAGATAGGCGTACAGACGATCAGCATGCGCGCGCCAAATGAGCCGCCCTGCCACCACCACGACCAACTGCCGATCAGATAGAGTTGGAGCGCAAAGCCGAATGAACCCCAAATGGCGAAGGTGCGGTCCTTGCGATAGGTGAAGGCGAGGCCGGCCAGTGTAAATAGAAAGACGGGATGCCAGACGAACAACCCGCGGCGCGCCGAGAACAGCACGCTGCCCAGCCACGGGCGGAACCAAGAGAACTCGCCCGCCGAGCTGTATGGATTGTAGAAGGGGTTGCCGTACATGACGCCCCAGGCGGCAAGCTGGAGGCTGAAGACCGCAAACGCGACCAGCGCCGCCAATGCACCGTTGCGCAGCGTGCGCAGGAACGGCTGCATATCGCCGCTGCGCAGCCCGCGCCAGATCGCAGGGATCTGCGCCAGATAGGGCAGGAGCAGAAACAGGCCGTCTTGCTGGCGGACTAGCGCCATGGCGCCGCCGATCAGCCCATACAGCGCGGCGATGCGCAGCCGGTTGTCGTCGCGGTAGCGCTCCCAGACCAGGAAGAAGAGCGCGCTTAGCATCAGCGAGAGGTTGTGCGACATGGACGGCTCGGCGGTCATGTAGTAGACGACGTTGCCCGCCGCCGCGACCAGCAGCACGGCCGTCAGAGCGCTGCGTTGCGAGGCAAGCCGGCGCACAAATAGATAGGTGAACCACAGCCCAAGCCCGCCGTAGAGTATGCTTCCGGTCAGGACAATCGCCTGGTAGAAGTAACCGTAGCCGTCGAGGTTGACGGCAAAGCCCGCCCAGTTCAGGAGAAGGGCGAGGCCGTGCGCCAGCAGGAAGAAGGGCATCCAGAAGAGGGCCGGGCCGATCCCGTGCGGATTGGCGACGGGATCGACGTCTCCATAGGCTGCGGTGCGCGCCGCGATCTCCTCGGGCGAATAGGCGAGCAGCGCTTGGAACTCGTCGCGAAAGTCGAGGTCCCCGTCGAGCACAAGCGAGGGCAGATAGGCATAGTAATTGACGCCGTCGGACCCCACTAGTTGGTTGTCGGCCCGCGGCAAGGGGATCGTCGCCCAGAAGGCCAGCAGACAGGCCAGCACGAAGAGCGACAGCATCAGCCGGGGGCGATCAAGCGGGTTGGGGATGACCGGTTTCACGCTTTCTCTCACTATCCGCGCTCCGGCGGTTGGGCATGGCCGCGCGCTTTGCGAACGACGGAGTGCCGCCGGCGGTAGGCGTCGAGCAGCCAGTCGGCGCCGGTTCTGCGCAGGAACTTGGAGACATGCGTGCGGGCGAAGTGATAGACGCTGTAGAGCGCGTGGCGGATGGGCTGTCCCATGAGCGCGGTCTTGATCTGGTATAGCTCGCGCGAAACGGGAAGGACGGCGCTGTCGGAACGCCCGCCAAGCTGCATGTTCGCCAGGACGTCGGGCAAGACGTGGAAGCGCACGCCGCGCAGATAAAGGCGCAGGATCAGGTCGTAGTCCATAGCGTAGCGATAGCGCGTCTGGAAGAGGCCGTGTTGTTCGTAGACGGCGCGGCGTACGAAGAGGGTGGGATGGTTGACGGTGGACTCCAGGCGTAGGTTATCTGGATTGGAGAAGAAGACCAGGCCGCGCTGGGGGCCGTTCCAGTACTGGAGCGCGCCGCAGATCGCATCTGCGCCGGTGGCGGCGAAAGCGGCGACAACCTTGCTCACGGCGTCCGGCTCGTACCAGTCGTCGGCGTTGAGGATGCCGATGATGTCGCCCGTGGCGAGGGCGATGCCCTTGTTGAAGGCGTCGCTGATGCCGCTGTCCGGCTCGCTGATCCAGCGGTCCAACGCCTCGTTATAGCGGCGCAAGATGTCGAGCGTGCCGTCGGTCGATGCGCCGTCGACGACTACGATCTCGACCGCGGGGTAGTCCTGGGCGAGCACGCTGCGCAGGGCGCGTTCCAGGGTGGCGGCGCCGTTGCGCACGGGCGTGACGATGGAGACGAGCAGGCGGTCGGGATCGCCGGCGGGCGGCATGTGACCGGCTGCGCGACGCCCGCCGCTACGGCGCTGGAGATGAGGCGGCCGCGCTTGGTAGTTCGATAGGGCCGGGGCAGCCTCTTGGGCGGCGTGTGCGGAGATCATGGCGGCGAACCCCTCTGCCGGGCTTCGAGCAGTTCTTCGTAGAGGGTGCGGTAGCGCTGCGCCTGGAGGGCAAGGGTGAAATGCTGTATGACCGTCTCGCGAGCGCATCCGGCCAAATCTCGCCAGCGCCCCGGATCCTCGACCGTCCAGAGGATGCCCTGGGCAAGGTCGTCGACCCGGAAAGGCCGCGCGAGGTAGCCGTTGCGCCGGTGCTCGATCATGTCCGGCATGCCGCCGATATCGAAGGCGACACACGGAGTGCCGCATGCCAGCGCTTCCATCACGGTATTGGGCAGATTGTCCTGCTGCGACGGCGCGACGAAGACATCCGCCGCTGCGTAGAGCGCGGCAAGATCAGCCTCGCTGTGGAACGCGCCTAGATGCCGTGCTGGAATGGAGAAGCGTGGAAGCTCCTGCTCGGCGACGCTGCCGAAGGTCACAAGTGTGCAACGCCCCAACCGTGGAGCAATTCGCTCGATGGCTGCAGGAAGGAGTTGCAGCCCCTTACGCGTATCCCGTCCAATCGCGGCTGCGCCGAACAGAATGAGCGTCGAGTCGTGAGGCAAGTTGAACTGCACTCGCGTCTCGGCTTTGTCTAGGGGCCGGTAGACGTCCGCGTCGATGCCGTAGGGAATGTGTTCGATCCGCATGGCGCCGAAGAGCGAACTCCGCCTGGCGCAGTCTGCCATCCATCGGCTCGGCGTCACGACGGTGATGGGAACAGGGCGCCAACTACGCGACTTGCGACTCCACACCCAACGGCTGAGGTCATGTTCGTGCTTCGAGCCGAGTTGCGGGCAATGTCCGCACGATTGGCGGTAGCGGCCGCAATTCTCGTCATAATGGCAGCCGCCGGTGAACGGCCACATATCGTGCAGCGTCCACACCAACGGCGCGCGGATGCGGGGCAATTCGGAGGGCGCCATAAAGCCGTCGCCGATCCAGTGCAGGTTGACGATATCCGGTTCCAGTCTGTTTACAGCCGCGGCGGTTGTGCGCGGCATCCAGTTGATGCTCCAGGGCATTCCTCGCTTGCCGTACAGCAGGAAAATGGGCAATTTGTCCAGGTAGGCGTAAAGCTGCGCGCCCCGCCGGCCAAACGGACCGAAGCTGCGCTGCATGATTCCCTGGTTCTGGCTCACCTGTCTGTCTACCAGAAAGGAGGAGCGAACGCCAAGCCCCAGCAGCCCGCTGTGTAGCCGTAGGGCGGCGCGTCCTGCCCCGCCGCCCTCTGTGACACTTAGGTGCAAGACCGATATCGGGCGGCGCCGGCCCCTTGCCAGATCTGTGTTCATGGTCGATAAGCGAAGATGTTCAGCAGCATGTCGAGGCTGCCTGATGGAAATTGCTGTAGGAACGGATCGGGGGGCGTGGAACCGCCGATCAACAGCCGAAAGCCTGCATCGATCAAGGTTGAAATCAGAATGTGGAGCGTTTGTTGTTGGCCGGCGTAGGAGTGATATTCAACAAAGAGCCGCTTCACCTGATGGAGTCGGTCACTGCAGTTCACCAAAACCTGCGTTTCCGCTCCCTCTATATCGATCTTGAGGAAGTCCACCTGGCGATCTAGAAGATCTCGCAGCGACACGGTCGGAACCTTGATGGCCGGCAACGATATGTCGCCAGAGGAGAGCAGACGTCCTGAGTCAGATCCCTCTGCATAGAACGCCATTTCGCCCTCACTATCCCAGACAGCTTGATTGCGCAGTTCAACGTTCTGCAGGTTCAGGCGGTGTACGTTTTCCTGTAGAACCTGAAAAATCGACGGATCGGGCTCAAATGCAACCACGGTGCTGTTCGGGTGGCGTTGCTTCAAGTAGAGCACGCTCAGCCCAATGTTCGCCCCACAGTCGATGAAGTAGGGGAACGGTTGATCCGCCTGGAACCTAAAGATGTCCTGGCCAAAGATTGCGGAATAGGCGGAAAGGAAGGTGGCTGCGTCTACAAACCGGAGTTCCGAGCCGCAAAGACTCGTCGCGCCGGGTTGGAAGCGCGGCGTCTGTAGGAGACGCCAGGCTGAGGGCCATCTGCCTGGTTTGGTGCGCAATGTGCGAGCCACAAAGAGCAAACGCGCAAAACGTCTGAGCATGCTGGCCTCTCGCTGAGAGGAGGGCGCTTCACTGTGCGGCGTTGTCATTTGACCTCTTTGATATGGCGGATGCGATAAGCCACGCGCTGCCACAAATTCGGCCGACGGAACAACGTACGCTGGGTGATCCAGTCCGCTGCGGCATCGCGGACGACGTAGGGCGGATGCTTCAATGGAAACGCCAGGGGGTGAACCTCCATATTGCCGAATGGCGAGTCGTCCCGCGTATGGGTGCCGTGGCTGCCGAAACCGATGTTGGAAACAAGGTTCACAGCAGGCAGGATCGACAGCCCGTTCTGAAGCCAACAAGCTAACGTCCACCGATTCGCCCAAGAGCTCACCCGTCCCGAATAGGTGGCGTCGAAAATTCGGGTCCAATAGCGTGAGGCGCTTCTGCTTTCAAAAATGTCGTCCAGCAGTTTTCGCTCTCGGATGTGGGGCCACGCGGCCATAGAGTGGTCATAGTGATGCCAAGCGCGATGCCAAGTCGCCCAGCCCCAGCAATGGGGATAGCGCGAAAAATAGTAGCTGTACTCTGCCGTCCGCGCGCCGAACTGGAAATTGTCGCCGGCAATCGCCATGATGCGCGTATCGGCGGCGTAGCGGTCCAGCAACTCAGTGCAAAAGCGAAAGAATGACGGGTGCGGCACGCAGTCGTCTTCGAGGATGATAGCCGTCTCAACCTGAGCGAAGGCCCAAGTCAGACCGCTGGCGACGCGGTCCGCCAGGCCCATATTGGCGTCTGCGTATTTCCGGCGCACATCACACGCCCAGTCCACGCCGTCGATGAGGGCGCGGGTTTCGGCGCAGCGTTCGGTGTCGGACGGGACGTGCGGACGCGGGCCGTCTGCCACGACGAGCAGCGTAGACGGCTGGACGGCCCGCACGGCCTCCAGCACACGGCGGGTAGTGTCTGGCCGGTTGAAGATGAGGAGCACGACAGGCGTTTTATTGTGGGAGCTTGATGAACTCATCATCTACGCAGGTATAGCTTCATGGGCTTGGCTTCTCTATGGCCTTTTTTATGGCGGTCTTCAACTCGACTATCCAGAGAGCCTTCCTTACTCGGTTGGCAAATGTAGCATCCGGCGGCGTGAATCCATGCCAAGGAGTCAACCGCAGGTAATCATAGTATAAGTCCTTCAAAGGATGGCGATTCATGTATTGCCAAGGCTTCGAAGAGCCGGTGAAGTGAACGATAGCCGGATTCCCCAGCGCATCCGCCAACTCTTCTGGGTCAAACTCGGCGTTACACAGTGCGTTATGCTGCAGCAAGACGGTCTGTACATTCCACTTCGGGTGCAGCATTAGCCATTGGTCGTAAAGGCAGGCATTGAGCCCGTCCTGATCCCATTGCCGCGCCCTGTCCGGATTGTCCCGTAGGAACGTCATCACGCCGGGGCCAACGCGTTTCTGCCGCCACGCAGCCAAATTCAGCAAGAGGACTCCAGCGTTGAAATATGGGCAATGGTGTGGGATGCTCAGCCGAGCATGTCCTCGAAAACCGGGATTCCGGACCGCAGCGAGAGCATACTCGTCTACTGGAGTGCGCCACAATTCAGCGATGTCGCCGAGCACAACCAGATCGGCATCCAGATAAATTACCTTGTCAATTGACCGGGGCAGCAGATTAGCGATTGCCAGGCGATAGTAGGTGGCAGAGGAAATGTGATGGCTTACCATGAAATCGCTGAAGTCATCCGGATTAACAACAAAGAAGTGAACCTCAGCGTTATACATCGCCGCCAGATCAAGGACCTTCTCCTTTCCCTCAGCAGAGATGCCGCCGTCCAAAATGTAGACTTCGCACCGGCCGTCCTCCTTGTGATTGCGAAACAACGAGCAAAGCATCACGCCGAGATGCTGCTCATACCCGTCGTCTATGGCGGCGACAATCCGGATCGCATCATTCATAACCCGGTCGCCTTGCTCGCTCGCCCCATATTGCAGTCCGCATCGTGTTGACGATTACCAGCGGGCGATAGAGCGCTATTGACACAATCACGCTGGAAAAGGTTGAGATCACAGTCGCCACAGCAGCCCCTATGACGCCAAACCGAGGAATGAGGACTAGGTTCAGCACGACGTTAGCCGCCGCGGACGTCGCAAATGAGAGAATCACCAGTTTTTGGCGATTCTCGATCACGATCCACCGGCCCCAGACTACGCCCCAAGAGGACACTAATCCGCTCCAGACATAGATGCGCACAATGGGGACTGCTTCAAGGAAATCCGCCCCATAGAGGACAATGACGATCCAGTAGGCCAGTACGCTAATACTGACGGCAGCGCCCAATGCGATGAGCAGGATCGCCCGGAACAATTTGGCTAACGCCCGATAGAAGGCAGTCTCGTCACGTTGACGCGCTTCCACCAGAAGCGGAAAAGCTGACGTCACAATCACCACAGGGACGAAAAGCCAGAGCTCAGACACCCGGGCCGCTACGGAATAGATGCCCGTTGGCCTATCGCCCAATATCTGGCCGATAAGGACTTGGTCGATTCTCATCGACACGACGATAGCCAAATTGCTCACAAGCAAGGGCCACGAATCGGCCAGAAGCCGCTGGGCGACGGCCAGGCGAAAACGCCAACGGAGGATGCTTTGCCCGGTGATATGGTATGTGATGACGAGGCCCAGCGCAACCAGCGCGGCTTCGGCTGTGTAAGCCGCTGCAAACCAGACTACGGGCGCGCCTGCCATGATCATGCCGATCTTGACGAGAGGAATGACGATCAGTGCGGCGAGTTTCGCCAACACAGCGTATCGAGACTGGATCTTGGATTGAAACCAGTAATCGATGGCCGAAAACGCGGTGAAGAGAGTGGATGCTGTAACGAGGCCGACCATCCATTGAATGTGCTGATCTCCGGGATTAACCCGCGCAGTAACGACGATAGCGCTGCACACCGCCAAGATGCCGGCTGCGAACTGAAGCCAGAAGGCTGAACCGAGCGTCTCGTCCTTGGCGCCGGGCGCATCCACGATGTCGCGCACGACGATATTGTTGAGGCCTAGAGGGGCGATGGCCGTGAAGAGCGTGGCAAACGCCACAGAGTAGGATAACTGGCCGTAGCGTTCCGGTCCGAGATAACGCGCAATGAGAATTCCGGTAATCAGCGCTGCGGCCATGACGGCCACGCGATCGAAGAAAAGCCAACCGGTATTCTGGGCGACCCGCATCAACTGCTCGCGCCCGGCTAGCCGTCTTTGCACCTCTTCGAGCAGCCACCCATGCCAAGACCTAAGCACGGTTCTGCACCAAAACGAGCGGGACGCGCACGAAGCCCACCGCCATAGCGTTATGCCGCGGCTGTGTGGGCGGCCAGCGCTTCGAACGCGGCGGCGGGGGTATTGGGGTTGCGCTCGGCGTTGCGTCCGGTGTTGTATAGGACGATTAGTTCCTGTCGCGCCCGCGTCATGCCCACGTAGAGCAGGCGCAGCCGCTCGGCGGCGACGTCGATGCGCGCCTTCCGGGTAGCCTCGCCCGGCGCGTACTCGTCGAGCGCGCCGCCGCCCATGTCCAGGAGCTTGAGTTGCGCCTGGGCCTCGGCCACAAGGTTGAGGCTGTCGCGGGCGTAGAACGGCTCACCGCGGTAGCTGTCCCCATCGCCGCCGCCGGGGAAGCTGTAATTGTTCACCGAAAGGAGATAGACACGGTCCCACTCCAGGCCCTTGGCCCCGTGCATGGTGGCGAGCGTCGTCACGCCGGGTTTCGGAGCATAGCCGGCGGCGTCTTCGCTGAAGTCCAACATGCGGCGGCGATTTTGGGCGATGAAGTCCAACTCGCGCGCCAGTTCGGGCAGCCGCCAACGGGGGTTGTCTTCGGCAAGCTTAGCGAGGCGCACGGCGAGGAAGTGGGCCAGCGCCAGGTCCGCCGGCTCGGCGAAGAGGTCATTGCCCAGCGTGAGCAGCAGTTCATCCACGGGCAGGACGGTGGCCTGGGTCCAGCGCTGCACGTCGGCGCGGAACGCTTCGATCAGGTCGCGGAAGCCCTCAATCTCGTGCGTCCAGGCGATGCCGTCCAGCCAATCGTCTTGTGCGGGGAAGAGGAAGTCCTCCGGCTGGCGCAACTGGCCGAGGGCGCGAGCGAAGAGCGTGATCGGTTCGGGAACGTCCGTCCGTCCGGCGGCCTTGTGAGCGCGTTGCGGCTTGGGCGACGTGGCTTCGACTTCGGCGCCGGCCTCATCCGAAAACTTCTGCGCGGCGAGCCGTTCGCCCTTGCGCGGCCACCAGACATCTTGCCAGACGTCAGCCAGAGAGCGAGCCGTCTGGGGTTTGGCGAGGTAGCCGAGTAGGGCGGCGAGGGCTTTGGCTGCGGCGCGCGTGGCGCTGCCGGTGCGCAACAGGCTGTCGTCGACGGGCAGATCGGCGTCGGCGAGGGCGGCGGCGACCCTGTCGATGCGGTTGTTGTCGGGCGCGAGCACGGCGACCGTGCGCTGCGGATTCTGGGGCAGCCATTTTCGCAGGCTCTTCACGACGACGTCCACCTCCTCCTCCGGCGAGAGGGCGCGGTCATAGAAGATGACGGGCGGGTCGCCGGGCTCCGGGTTGGGCTGCGGGTCGCCGGGCGGAGTGGGCAGGATGTAGGGCTGGGTCAGCGCTTCGTCGGACGGCAGGGCCGGGTGTTCTTGTTGCGACCAGTCGATGAGGCGATTGGCCGCGTCGACGATGGGCAGGGCGCTACGGCCGGAATTGGGCAGGTCGCGCGCCAGGTCTTGGTGGGCGGCGATAAAGCGGCGCAGGAAGCTGGTGTTGGCGCTGGTGAAGGTGGTGTTGATGGCCTGGTTCGGGTCGCCCACGCGCACCCAGTTGCCGTGCTTCGCGGTGAGCAGGCGCAACAGCTTTTCCTGGAGCGCGCTGCTGTCTTGGGCTTCGTCTTCCAACACAAAGGGCCAGCGGTCCTGCAGCCGTTCCAGGTAGTTCGGGTCAGCCTCTAGCACGCGCAGGGCGAGCATGATCAGGTCGTCGAAATCGACGGCCCCGCGCATCTCCAGACTGCGTTGGTAGTCGGCGTATACTTCCAGGCCGAAGTCGAGCAAGGGCCACGTATGCGACTGGCGGCGCAGATTCTCGCGCAGGCGGTGCAGGTCGAGCCTATCATCCTTGATCTGGCGGATGAGGGCGACGGCGATCTCGTCGGCATCCTGTTGCAGCCGGTTCTGGAAACGGGAGTCGCTGCGCTGCAGATAACGCGGCTCAATGAACGGGCTGAGGGCGTCGGGGTTGGTGCGCAGAAACTTCTGTACGGCGTCGCGGCGGATTTCGACCGCGGTGCGTTCGTCGACGATGTCGAAGTCTTCGCTCAACCCGGCAAGGCCGGGGCGCTCGCGCACGATGTCGTGAGCCAGGCCGTGCAGGGTGCGCACGCGATAGCCCACGCCTGGCAGCAGGCCGCCTTCTTCGGCCAGCAGGCGAGCGATGCGACTGCGGAAGTTCTCGACGGCGCTGTTGGTGAAGGTGACGACCAGCACCTCGCGGTCGTCGAAGGCGGCTGTGCGGGCGAGCTGCTGCACCAGTTTGGCCGCCAAGAGGCTGAGCGTGAAGGTCTTGCCGCTGCCGGGCACGGCGCTGACGCCCATGTAGCCGCCAGTGTAGGATAGGATCTGCTCTTGCGCCGGCCGCGGGCGGAAGGTGTCGGCCATGAGCTATCTTCCCATGATCTGCACGCCGCTGGCGGTCGCCTCTGCCATCCAGCCTTCGGCCGCACCTGCGCCGGGGACGAGCGGACGCACGCGCCACCAGGTGAGGTTGTCGGCGACTACCGGGCCGGAGACGATTTCGACGGCATCGCCGGGCATGACTTGGGCGACGACGTCGCCCGCCGGCTTGCCCAGGTAACCGGGCGTGGCGCGGATATTGACCAGGCTGGGTGTGATGTTGCGCACCTGTTCGCCGGGGCGGTAGGCGCCGAGGGCCGGCGTGTCGCTGGCGGCATCTGTATCGGGGGCTGTCGCCGGGACCGTGGGCATGACGGGCGGCGGCGTCCAAGCGGCCGCGCTCTGCCCGCCCAGGTCAGAGATGTCCAGCCGGTTCAAGCCGGTTAAGAAGACAGATGCAGTGCAGGTGAGCGAAGCGAGCAGCAGAAAACCGAGCGCGAAGCCGGGCCAAAACCAGTTGCGCGAGCGACGCGAGGCTGTAGGCTGCGCGTCGGGGGTCGGGGTGTCACCGAGTTGTGCGGTCATGGCGGATCAAGAAATGCCGGCCAAGCCAGAGAATGGGCAGCCGGCATTTTCGGAACGAGACGGGACGGGCGATCAACGAGGCCGATGCGACGTTATTCAGCGGACAGTTCGCCCAAGACGCGCAGCACGCCGACGGCGCCTCCTTTGGCATCGAGGCTGGAGTGCTGTAACAGCACGCTGCATGTTCGCCCGTCGTCCAGTTTCAGGGTCATTTTGCTGTCGCGGTGTAGTTCGACCATGGTCTTGCCGGCGTTTAACTGCCGGGTGCGGAAAAAGATGCGCTCCGGCGCGGCCTTATGGTTGTCGTTCATGCGGACTATGTCTACATGGTCAAAGACTGCCACCGGTTCCGTCTTGCCCGGCATATATAACATGGCTTTCATGGCGTCACCCTTGTAGATTCAGCCTGTCAAGTTCATTCAGCCGTCCGTGTGCGCCGGGCGCTGCGACGAACGGCAACCGGTTTGCGTGCGCCGTCATTGTAGCAAAGGCCGCCAGGGCGGGCAAGCAGGCGCGCTAGGCAGGACGATTATTCGTCCTGCAGCGAGAGCAGGTAGGCGATGATGTCAGCTATGTCCTGGTCGTTCAGGGTCTGTTCGTAGATCTGGAGCATGATGTTGGGCATGTAGCCTTCCACCACATAATCGTTGGGGTGGAAGATGCTGTTGTACAGGTAGAGCGCGGCCGATTCGCCTTCGACGCGCGTGGCGGCGGTCGCGCCGACGTTGTGCCAAGTAGGACCGGCCATGACCTGGTTGGGGTTGAGGGCGTGGCAGCCGATGCAGCCGTTGGTAAGGGTGAGTTGCTCGCCGCGCGCTGGGTCCGCGTCGGTCATGGCGGCGAGTACGTCATCGGGTAGGCCGGCCAGCGCCGGGTCCGCTTCAGCGGCGGCTTCGGGCGCCGGTTCCGTTGGCGTGGCCGCCGGCGTCGGCGTGCTGGAGACGCGGCTCGGCGTCGGGGAGGGAAGGAGGCCCCCGGCCTCTACCGTGGGCGTCAGGGCTTCCGTGGCGGCGGGCGTGACGGTTTCATCCGGCTCGGCTGTGGCCTCTACCGTAGGGGTCAGGACCTCTGTGGCTTCGGGCTCTGCCGTGGCTAGTTCGACCACCGGCAATGAGGTCGGCGTCGGCGGCAGGGGCGTGACGGTCGGCGGGAGCGCCGGTGTCGCGGCAAGCGTTACGGCGAAGTCGGCAGGACCAAAGGTGGGCACGCGCGTAGGGAGCAGTTCTTCGTCTACGGCGCGTCCTCCGCATGCGGCGAGGATGATCGTGATGCCAAGTGCGACTGCAAGCGTGCCTAACCGTCTCATTATAGTTCCCCGTTCTCGCTAAAACTGGACCGGCGGCGCCTGGGCGGCGCTCGCCGGCGTCTGTTCTGTGTCTCACAAATCAGCCGTCTGATTGTGCCCTGATCGGGGAGGGGTGTCAATTTTCGGCGTCGGCGGCTCTTGGCGAAAGGCGCGATCTCGATTGCCGCGGCATTTGGGATGCAAACCCCTTTTCTTACAGCGTTTCTTCGCTATACTGGGAATCCGCCGGGGATCAACCGGCCTGAACTTGTCGCATATTCGAGCAAGGATGGACGATAGATGAGTGTGGATGCAGGTGCGTTTCGGGAGACGATGGCCCACTGGGCGAGCGGGGTGACGGTGGTCACCGCCAGGGATGACGGCCAGCGCGTAGGCATCACAGCTAGTTCGCTTGCCAGCGTCAGCCTGAACCCGCCGCGCGTGCTGGTGTGCGTAAGCAAAAAACTATACACGCATGGCGCTATCGAGTCCGGCGGGGCGTTTGCCGTCAATATACTGGAGAAGAGCCAGCTAGAGTGGGGTATGCGCTTTGCGGGGTTAATGCCGGAGGTGCAGGACCGTTTCGAGGACATCGTGACGCAGGCCGCGATCACCGGCAGCCCGATTTTGCCGGGTGTGCTGGGTTGGCTTGACTGTACGGTGGCCCATGCCTATGACGGCGGCGACCATACGATTTTCGTGGGCGATGTGGTGGCGTGCGGCGCAAGCGAAGCAGGTTCGCCGCTGCTCTACTTCAACCGTCATTGGCGGGAACTGCACGAACCGGCGTTGGTCCTGGAGAGGCGCGGGGAGTAGGCGCCGATGGGGCTCTGAACAGATGGGGTCCGGAATTCACAGGGACGCGTGCGCAAGGCGCACGCGTCCCTGTCGTCTACATGGGATTGCGGCTAGCCGGCATTACTTGCGCGGGATCGCGATCCAAAGGATGACGTAGGGCAGAATGCCCGGTACGCCGCCCGGCAGCAAGAGCAGCAGGAAGAGGATGCGGAACCAGATCGGCTTGATGCCGAAGAACTCGCCCAAGCCTCCGCATACACCGGCGATGATGCCGTTTTGCCGGCGCAATTTGTTTTCGGCGGGTTCTGCCATGTTTGCTCCTTTCGGATCGCTCGTCACGAGTCATGCGTCACGAGTTATGCGTCAATTCAAATCACTCGCTAAGCACTACGCAATTTCTGTCGCCGAGTTTCGTTGCGCTAGCCAGAGTTGCTAGGCCGAAAGCCAGTAGGCCGGTTGCCCATCGGGCCAGGCCGCGGCGTAGCGCTCGATGATGTCGTCGAAGAGCTTGTCCCAGCGCGGGTCGACGACCAGGCGGGCCGGGTCTGCATCGTGCCAGGCCATCACCTCCTCCGCGCCGCGCGCATACGGAATCGTGGCGGCGAAGTCCGGTACAAGCCGCTTGACCTTGGCGTTGTCGAAGATGACGCTGTGGGCCTTATCGCCCAACAGGCCGGCGCCCCACTCCGGGTCGAAGGCGTTGATGAGCGGCGAGGGGACATGCACCAGCTTCGGCTCGACGCCGGCCGCGTTGGCGCAGATGTGGTAAATCTGATTCCAGGTGAGCAGTTCGTCCGAGGTGATGTGGAAGGCGTCGCCGATGGCGTGGTTGTTGCCGAGCAGGCCGACGAAGGCTTTAGCGAAGTCGCGGTGATGGGTCAGCACCCAGAGCGATGTGCCGTCGCCGTGCACGATCACGGGCTTGCCCTTGCGCATGCGGTCGACGACGGTATAGCCGCCATTGAACGGGAACATGGTGCGGTCGTAGGTGTGCGACGGGCGCACGACAGTGAAGGGGAAGCCTTCTTCGTGATAGGCGCGGACCAGCCGCTCTTCGCATGCAATCTTGTTGCGCGAGTAGAGCCAGAAGGGGTTGGCAAGCAGGGTGGATTCGGTGATGGGCAGGGCGTTGGGCGGCTTCTGATAGGCCGAAGCCGAGCTGATGAAGATGTATTGGCCTGTGCGCCCGCGGAACAATTCCAGGTCGGTTTCGACGTGATCGGGCGTGAACGCGATCCAGTTGACCACGGCGTCGAACTCAAGGCCGTGCAGGGCGCAGCGGGCGGATTCCGGATCGCGGATGTCGCCCTGCAGGACGTGTGCGCCTTCGGGGACGGGGCGGTCGGTCTGGCCGCGGTTGAGCAGGTAGAGGTCGATGCCCTTCTCTACGGCGAGGGGCGTGCAGGCCGAACTGATCTTGCCGGTTCCGCCGATGAACAGGACTTTCATGAGAACGTCTCCTTGTTGCGGTGATGCCTGGTTGCGGTGATGCCTATGCGTCTGTACACGATGGATGCGAACGGCTGGCGCAAGGCAGGGTCGGTTGCGCAGCCGCCATAAGCGTACCAGCTTAGCGCGCTGTTGTCACGCGCATGCGGGAGGCTCTACACCTCCCGCATGTTGATTTCCGTATGTTGCTCTTGTACCTTTGCAGCGGCGTCCGGAGGTCAGGCAGGGTCGGGCTGGGGCTGTACGAGCATGTGCCGGAGGTGCTGGCCTGTGTAGCTCTTCTCCGTCGCTGCGACGTGTTCCGGCGTGCCTTCGACGAGCACGTAGCCGCCCTTGTTGCCGCCTTCCGGCCCCATGTCGATGATCCAGTCGGCGCTCTTGATCACGTCGAGGTTGTGCTCGATGACGAGGACCGTGTTGCCCATGTTCACCAGTTCGTGCAGGACGTTCAGCAGTTTGTTGACATCCTCGAAGTGCAGGCCGGTGGTCGGCTCGTCGAGGATGTAGAGCGTGTTGCCGGTGGCGCGACGGCTGAGTTCCTTGCTCAGCTTGATGCGCTGCGCTTCGCCGCCGGAGAGCGTGGTGGCGGGCTGGCCGAGGCGGATGTAGCCCAGGCCGACGGCGTTCAGCGTCTCCATTTTGGTGCGAATGCGCGGAATGTTTTGGAAGAAGTCGAGGGCTTCTTCGACGGTCATGTCAAGGGCCTCGGCGATGGACTTGCCGCGGAACTTGACTTCCAGGGTCTCGCGGTTGTAGCGGCGGCCTTTGCACTCCTCGCATGGTACGTAGACATCCGGCAGGAATTGCATCTCGATGCGGATGATGCCGTCGCCCTTGCAGGTTTCACAGCGTCCGCCCTTGACGTTGAAGCTGAAGCGCCCCGCTTTGTAACCGCGCGCCTTGGCTTCGGGCAGGCTGGCATAGAGGTCGCGGATGTAGGTGAAGACGCCTACGTACGTGGCAGGGTTGCTGCGCGGCGTACGTCCGATGGGGCTTTGGTCGATGTCGATCACCTTGTCGAGGAACTCGATGCCCTCGATGGCTTCGTGCTTACCGGGCCGGTCTTTGGCGCGGTACATGAGCTGGGCGAGTTTCTTGTAGAGCACCTCGACGATCAGGGTCGACTTGCCGCTGCCGCTGACGCCCGTCACGGCGATGAACTTGCCCAAGGGGATACGCACGTCGGCTTTCTTGAGGTTATTTTCGGCCGCGCCGCGGATCTGCAGGTAGTTGCCGTTGCCCTCGCGGCGTTCGGGCGGGATCTCGATGCGCCGCTCGCCGCGCAGATAGCCGGCTGTGAGGCTGTCGGGGCAGCGCAAGAACTCGTCCCTCGGCGCGGAGCAGACGACCTTGCCGCCATGCTCGCCCGCGCCCGGCCCCATGTCCACAACCCAGTCGGCGGCGCGGATGGTGTCCTCGTCGTGTTCGACGACGAGGACCGTGTTGCCCAGGTCGCGCATGCCCATCAGCGTCTCGATGAGGCGGGCGTTGTCGCGCTGGTGCAGGCCGATGCTCGGCTCGTCGAGGATGTAGAGCACGCCCATGAGCTGGCTGCCGATCTGGGTAGCCAGCCGGATGCGTTGGGCTTCACCGCCGGAGAGCGTAGCCGCGGCGCGGCTGAGCGTGAGATAGTCCAGCCCGACGTTGACCATGAACTGGAGACGGGCCGCGATCTCTTTGAGCACCTGGTAAGAGATGGACCGCTCGCGCGGGGACAAGGGCGAAGCCTCCAGATCGCCGCTTGGCGTTCGACCATTGGCAGAAGACTCCATCCGCCCGTTGAGCGCCGGGACATCGGCGGAGGCTGAGTCTTGCGGCAGGCCCTGCAACTGCCTGACCCACTTGAGCGTGTCATCGACGGCCATCGAGGTGACCTCGTCGATACTGCGGCTGACGACGGTGACGGCCAGGGCTTCGGGGCGCAGCCGCTTGCCGCCGCAGGCAGGGCAGGGGCGCACGCTCATATACTCTTCGAGCTTGCTGCGCACATAGTCGCTGGTCGTCTCGCGCAGGCGTTTTTGCAGGTTGGGGATAACGCCGCTATAGCCCGTTTCGTAGTAGCGCGTCTCGCCGCCGGTGGAGCGGTATTCGATGCGGATTTTGTCCTGCCGGCGCGGCAGGCCGTGGAGGATGAGGTCGCGCTGTTTGGGGCTGAGCTCGCGCACCGGCACCCGGTAGGGGATGGCGTATTGGCGGCAGAGCGCGAACAGGATCTGCTGATAATAGCCGTCTTGGTCGTCGCCGTTGCTGCGCCGCCAGGGGCGAACCGCGCCGTCTTGGATGCTGCGTTCTTCATCCAAGATCAGGTCCGGATCGAACTCCTGCAGCGAACCGAGGCCGGTGCAGGTGGGACAGGCGCCGTGCGGGCTGTTGAAAGAAAAGGTGCGCGGCTCGATCTCCGGCAGGCTGGCGCCGCACTTGACGCACGAGAAGTGTTCGCTGAAGGTGCGGTCGCGCGGGGCGTCGGGGTCGGTGACGTCGACCGCGATCATCACGCCTTCGCCCAGGCGCAACGCGGTTTCGACGGAATCGCTGAGGCGCGTCAGATCGGTGCCTGGGGTCGGTTCAGTGTCGCCGTCTTCGCTAGGCTTGGGGTGGCGGACGACCAGGCGGTCGATGACGGCTTCGATGGTGTGCATCTTGTAGCGGTCAAGCTCGGGCGGTTCGCTTACTTCGTATATCTCGCCGTTGACGCGCACGCGCACATAGCCCTGGCGCTGCAAGGTTTCGAAGACGCTTTTGTGGATGCCTTTGCGGTCCTTGACGATGGGGGCAAGGATGAGCAAACGCGTGCCTTCGGGCATGTCCATGATGCTGTCCACGATCTGCGTGGCGGACTGCTGGGCGATGGGTTCTCCGCAGACGGGGCAGTGCGGCTGGCCGATGCGGGCGTAGAGCAGGCGCAGGTAGTCGTAGATTTCGGTAACGGTGCCGACGGTGGAGCGAGGGTTGCGTCCGGCGCCTTTTTGATCGATGGAGATGGCCGGGCTGAGACCTTCGATCTGGTCGACGTTGGGCTTCTCCATCAGCCCGAGAAATTGCCGGGCGTATGCCGAGAGCGATTCGACATAGCGGCGCTGGCCTTCGGCGTAGATAGTGTCGAAGGCAAGGCTGCTCTTGCCGCTGCCGCTGAGGCCGGTGATGACCACCAGCTTGTCGCGGGGGATTTCGAGGTCTACGTTTTTCAGGTTGTGCTCGCGCGCGCCGCGCACGATCAGTTTGTCAAGCGCCATCGGAACTACTCCTCGCATTCCGTCTATCCGATATGCGAACGTCTGTTCTTGCGCGTGCCATTGTACGCCAATGCCGCAATGTATGCCAATTGGCGTGATCCGCGTAGTAGACGCGGACGAAGCGCGCATTCTATTCATCACACAAGACGAATAAGGCGTCTGACAGGCTACTCGATTCGCCCTGTCAGACGCCTTATGGCGTTACACTAACGTCCGGCCCTATGGCCGGTCCGGGTTACGGCGCGGCCACTGGAACCAGGCCGGTTTCGAGGTCGCTGGGCAACTTGGCCATGATGTCGTCCGGACGTTCGACATTGGCCGCGGCCACACGCTGGCGCAGCCAGTCGTCGAAAGCCTGCGCGCGCTCTTGCTGCAGCACGCCCTCTTCCTTGGGCCGCTCGGCATCCTTCTCCAGCACCTGGATGATGTGGTAACCGAAGTCGGTAGCGACCGGTTCGCTGATCTCGTCCGGTTCGAGGGCGAAGGCCGCTTCTTCGAAGGCGGGGACCATGACGCCGCGACCGAACCAGCCCAGGTCGCCGCCGTTGATGGCGCTGCCGGTGTCGTCGCTGTATTCCTCAGCCAGGGCGGCGAAGTCCTCGCCGTCCGCCAGCCGCTGATGCAGTTCCTCGGCTAGGGCCAACGTTTCCGCGTCGTCGCGCGCTTCGGGCGTCGGCGTTGGCGCCGGCGCGCCTTCCGGCAACGGCGTCGGCGTGAGCGTCGGCTCCGGCGTGGGGAAGCCTTCCGGCACAGGCGTGGGCGTGGGCGCAGGCGTGCGCACGCTCAGCAGGATGTGGCGAGCGTTGACCTGTTCCTCGACGGCTGCGACCTCTTCATCGCCCACGATCTCTTGCAGCTTTTCGGCCAACAAGTTTGTGCGGACGATCTCGCGGTATTCGGCCAGAGACATACCGGCGATCTGCTTCAGGTTGGTCTCAAACTCGCCGAGCCCTTCCTGAAAGCCTTCATCGGTGAGGATGGGCAGCGTGGGCAGCGGTTCGGGCGTCGGCAGTTCCTCGGTTTCCGTAACTGCGCTGCTCGCGTCCACATCCGGCGTCGGGGTGGGGGTCCACTCGGCGGCGACCGCCGTAGCCGTTGCGTTGGCCTCGGCGGTTGCTGTGGCTTGCGGAATAGTCAGCGCTTGCCGGCTGGATGCCACCTGTTGGCGCAGCGCGTCTTCGACTTCGTCGTCGCTGACGGAGAGGCCGCGCGCCGCCGCTTCCTGGCGGATGACGGACTCATTGATCATCTGGTCGAGAACTTGAGTGCCCAACGAGAAGGGACTGCTGAGCAGCGCCTCGATTTGGGCAATTTGCGAGGCGAAGAAGCCCTGATTGCCGAACTGGCGTTCGAGGTCCGTATAGCGCACCAACTGGTTTCGCAGTTCGTTTTGTTCCAGGTATACGCGCTTCCAGTAGTCTTGCGTAACGATCTTCTCGTTCTCAATAGAGGCGAGCGTGCTGCGAGGCATAACGACAAACTGATACACAAGGCCTGCGATCACGAAGATCAGGGCGAGGCCCACGGCGACGCTCGTGAATAGCACAATCTTGCGATTGCGTTCACGCTCGCGGGCGCTGTGGCGTATTTGTTTGCGTGTCAGTTCCTTCGGCTCTTCCGCGCGATGTTTCTTTCGCGAGGCCATCGATTACCTGCGCTTTCGCACGATCCGGGTTTGGTCGGCTGTGTAGGGCAGCAAGGCCAGATGGCGCGCCCGCTTGATTTCGGTGACGATGCGCCGCTGCACCTTGGCCGAGACCTTGGTCTTGCGCCGCGAGAGGATGCGACCGCGGCGGTCGAGGAAGCGCGATAGCAGCGGGACATTCTTGAAGTCGATCTCTTCGATGCGCACATCGGAGCCGATGCGCCGGCCGCGGCCGCCGCGCTCTCGCTGTACGTAGTCGGACGGGCCGGACACGTAGCGCGTGCCGGATTCGTCGTCTTCGTCCTCATCTTCACCTTCGTACTCGTCTTCGTCCTCATCCTCATCTTCGTCGTAGTCGTCGTCGCGCGAGGGGCTGCGATCGACCAGGCTGACGGAGGGTTTCGGGGCGGGAGCTTCGGCGATCTCATCCTGTTCAGAGACAGTCTCGACGCCTTCTTCTTCGGGTGTGGGGTTGATTTGCTCAGTCATCTCTACTCCTGAATTCTTTCTGCGGATTACCGGCGAGCTGGGCCTATTCGCTTCTGCGGAACATCAGATAACGGATCACATCTTCGTTGAGGCGCAGGAAGCGTTCGATTTCGGCTGTGCCGTCGGGCAGCATGGTGAACCGCTGCATGACGTAATGACCTTCGAAGCGCTTTTTGATCGGGTAGGCCAGCGTGCGTCGCCCCCACATCTCGGTCGTCAGCACCTCGCCGCTGTGGTCGCCGATCACTTGGGCGACGCGTTCGTTCAGGCTGAGGATGCCGCTCTCATCCATCTCTGGCTGGATGATGTACACCAACTCGTATTCTCGTACTTCTTGATCAACCGCTTGATCGGCCATGCTTACGCAAATCTCCTTTTCTTGCGCTTTCTTTGGAGAAGTCCGCAGGACCGCCCTGCGAACAGAAAGAACGAGGGACCCGGCAAAGGCCCCCCGCTGCAGACCATCGTTCAGTTTAGCATAGAGGTGCGACGCCGGCAAATTTTCTGGGCAACGTAATTTCGTTGGGCCTAGTCTCCTCGAGATGAAGCGGGCATCAATGCTGTCACATCTGCAGCCAACGGCCCGCGCTCACCCGTTTCGACGTCAAACTCGACTAGATCGCCGGGCTGTAAGCGGACGTCGGGCGGCAGCGCCGAGCCGTGGACAAAGAGATCGGGTAGCCCCCTGCGCACTAGGAAACCGTAGCTCTTGCGCCGGTGGAACCACTTGACCAGCCCGCGTTCGCGGCTAGGTTCGGGAGCTAACTGGCGGCAGCCAGGGCAGCGCTGTGGGCGGGGCGATGATGGCCCGGCGCCGGCGGCGCGCTGTTCTTCGGCAGACCACAAGAAGGAGATGCCGCAGCAATCGCAGTAGAGAGTTTTGTCGCGCAGTCGATCTTGTTTCATGGCGTTCTCACAAAGCCGTTCTTAAAATTTTAGAGATGTTCTCGCACGTCCGGCGGACGGAGGGCAGGCGGCACGACGTCCGGTCAGACTTCCCTGATTTGACAATCGGCGGGCCTCCTGCTACCATTCGCCCATACTATACAGTTTGTAGGCGACACTCTGGCGACGTAGCCAAGTGGCAAGGCAGGGGTCTGCAAAACCCCGATCGCCGGTTCGAATCCGGCCGTCGCCTCCTTATAGCATAGCATCGACGCCAGCTGAAAGTACAGGCTGGCGTCGGTGTTGGATGGGGGCGGAAACCAAGAGCTCGAATGGCGAACGATTTTGGGCCGTGAGTCGTTAGCTGGTTGTTAGCGTGCGTTCGGACAGATTGTTTGCTGTTCTAGATTAAGGGCCGCCCCTACTACGCCGGCGCAATGCGACCGAGCGACGAATTGCCGGGCTAGGGGCGGGCCAGGAAGATGGATAGATGAGCCCCCCTTTGCATGTTTTTGTGCCGGTTCGGGTTATTGCGTTGGTTATTGCGTTGATCGTCGCGGCTTTTCTGGCCGCCGGCTGCTCGCTTGCCGGCTTTGCCCCGCCGCGCGAAGCCTACGATCTTGCCGCCAGGGTCGAACATGTGTTGAGCGGCGATGTAGCTGTGCCGCGCGAGGCCGTGGAAATGGCGGCCAGGGTCGAGAGCGTCCTCAACAGCGAGCAGGTCACCGAAATCACGCGGAACTATGATCAATATGTAGCCGAGTACCGGCAGCGCTACATCTTGGCGCCGCGGCCGGCCGAGTCGCCCTTGGCTGTCGCCGAGGCGTATCTGCGCATGTACCAGCCCGGGCCGCTGCCGCGCGTTTTCCAGACGACGACCGTCTACGACCGCAACGGCGTGCGCCTTGCCGAGATCTTCGACGAGGGGATGCGCACCTGGGTTGGCCTGGACCAGATATCGCCCCACCTGATCGATGCCATTATTGCCACCGAAGACGCCACCTTTTACACAAATCCGGGCATAGATATCCGCCGGGTTGTGGGGGCTCTCGTCCAAAACGCCGAGGCGGGCGAGATCGTCTCCGGCGCCAGCACGATCACCATGCAGCTGGCGCGCACTTTGTTCTTCTCGCCGGAGGAACGGTATGAGCAGAGCATGGAGCGCAAGCTGTTTGAGGCGCTGTTGGCGCAAGACCTCTCCATGCTGTACGCCAAGGACGAAATCCTGGAGATGTATTTGAATCTGGCGCATTTTGGCCGCCTGGCTTATGGCGCGGAGGCCGCTGCGCAGACGTTTTTCGGCAAGCCGGCTGCGGATTTGACGCTGGCTGAAGCGACGCTGCTGGCGGGCACGCCCCAAAAGCCCGGCGGCTATGATATGTTCGTCAATTTTGATCAGGTCAAAGACCGGCAGCGGGTGGTTGTGTCATTGATGGTGCGCCACGGTTTTCTATCCGTACAGGAGGCCGCCGCAGTTCTGGCCGAAGAGGTGGAGCTAAACCCGCAGCAGGGTCGCTCGGAGAGCCTGGCGCCGCATTTTGTGCAATATGTGATCGACGAGGCGGGCAGGCGATATCCTGGCGAGAACGTAGCGCGCCTGGGCATGCGCATCTTCACCACGCTCGACCAGCGGATGCAGGCGCGCGCCGAGCAGATCGTGGCCGAGCAGGTGGAGATTCTGAAGCCGCAGTTCGATTTGAGCAATGCGGCGCTGGTCGCGCTCAAAGCCGGCACGGCGGAAATCCTGGCGATGGTCGGCAGCGTAGACTTCAATGACCTGTCGATTTCGGGACAGGTCAATGTGGCGACGCGGCTGCGACAGCCGGGCAGCGCCATCAAGCCGGTGCTCTATGCCGCCGCGTTCGACGACAACTTGATCAGCCCGGCGTCGGTGATCTGGGATGTGCAGGCGACGTATCAGTTGGCGGACGATGAGGAGTATCGCCCGCGCAATTACGACGAGGCGTTTCACGGGCCGGTCACGGCGCGCTCGGCCCTCGCCAACAGCTACAACATCCCCGCGGTCAAGTTGCTGGATGCGACGGGCGTTGATCGCATGTTGGAGCAGGCGCGCGCCATGGGAATCGCCAGCCTCAATCGCGACACGACGTGGTATGGGTTGAGCTTGACTCTGGGCGGCGGCGAAGTGACGTTGCTGGACCTGACGACGGCTTTCCACACCCTGGCAAATGAGGGACGCTATGCGCCGCCACAGGCGATTCGATTCATTACGGCCGAGGACCAGGCATATAATACTGTGATCGAGACGCCGGTGAGTGAACAGGTCGTATCACCCGCGGCGGCTTATTTGGTTACGGACATCCTGAGCGACAACGAGGCGCGTACGCCGGCGTTTGGGCAAAACAGCCCGCTGCGCCTGAGCCGGCCCGCGGCCGCTAAAACAGGGACCACCACCGACTATCGCGACAACTGGACGATGGGCTACACGCGCTATCTGACGACAGGCGTGTGGGCGGGCAACAGCGACGGGCGACCGATGCGCCATGCCAGCGGCGTAACCGGCGCAGCGCCGATTTGGCATGCATTTATGGAGGCCGTTCTGTCGGACCCGGAATTGCTGGCGATCCTCGACGCGCCGGCCGATGCAGCGTTGTGGGAATTCACGCCGCCGGAGTCGGTCAGCAAGCTGCCGGTGCAGTGCCCTGCCGGTATCCGCTGTCCGGCGGAGGAGTACTTCAGTGAGGAGTGGTTGGCGCTGACCGAGGAGATGGGCGCCAACGGCGACGCGACAATCAACACATCGATGCGCACAATCTATGTCGACCGCGGCCAAGGCAACCTGCCCGTCGGCGCGTGCAGCGCGCAGGGAGAGGAGGCGCGCTTATTGTTGCGTCTGCCCAATGGGATCGGCCGCGGCCTGCCGTGGCTGGAAGGTGCGGGCGGTGACCGCATGGAAAGCGACCGCGATTATGCCAAGCGAATTCGCCAGGAGCAGACTGAGGCGCTGGAATGGAGCGAGCGCAACAGCCGCCCGCTCTATTTCGGGGCATGCGATCAGGCGGAGCCGATTGCCCGTAGTCTGTTTGGCGACGCCGTGTTGGCTGTGAGCGTCGGCGGCTTTACCGATATGATCGTGAGCAGCGAGCAGGGTCCGGCCCAGATCGGCGGCCCGGCCTACCTGGCGGCCGCGGCGCCGCCGCTGGCGCCGTCTTCGTCGAGCTACACCGTGTTGGGCATTGCCCACGACCGCAACTGCAACGGCAACTTCGTACTTGGTCAGGTATCGAATGGAGCAGGGCAGGCCGTAGCAGGCGTGCGCGTAGTCTACCAGGATGAGATGGGCAACCGGCAGGAGACCGTTACGAGCGGGCAGATGCCGGGGTATGGTTCGTTCCGCTTTGCCATCGTGGACGATAGCCCGCAGCATATTTCGATATCGTTGTACGACAGCAACGGCGCCGCCGTCAGTTCCGTGGCGCGTGTGCCGCACAAACAGGGCGGCCCGACGGACCTCGGCTGCCACTATGTGATTTGGACGGGGATGGACTGAGCCGGCGCAGCGTATTGGGCGGAAATGAAGACCGGTTGCCGGCGGGTTGCTGACGGTGGCCGGTTTTTTGTTGTAGGCGGGAAACAATTGCCGGCAACCGGCCGTTTTTCTGGACAGAGGGTATGCAGAGATTGTCATGCCTGCCAGAATGCTGCCGGCGTCCCAGAAGATTGCCGCGGCCTGGAAGGTCATAGTGTCGCCAAGCCGGTTCGCCGGGGTGAAAGAACAGATTATGAGGAAACAGCTGTTGCCACTAAAGCTCGCCGGCTGCAAGAAGCCGCCGGTTCTGCCGGTTGTATTGCTCGCGATTGTCATGTTGTTGGCCGGGTGTGGCGGTCTGAACCTGTTCGGCGGCAGGGCGGAGTTGATCGGGCCGCGCAAGGCCGAGGACCCTTTGGCCGCGGCCGAGGCCTATATGCGCCAGTACCAGCCGGGGCCGCTGCCGCGCGTGTTTCAGACGACGCGCATCTATGACCGCAAGGGGCAGTTGTTGGCCGAAACATTCGGCGAGGGCCGCCGCGTCTGGGTCAGCTTGGACAAGGTTTCGCCGCACCTGATCGACGCCACGGTAGCCGTGGAAGATGCGACGTTCTTTACCAACCCAGGCGTGGACCCAGGACGCATTGCCGGGGCCGCCATCCAGAACCTGCAAGAAGGCGGGATCGTCTCCGGAGCGAGCACGATCACCATGCAGTTGGCGCGCAACCTGTTCTTGGGCGTCGATCAGCGCTACGATCAGTCGTTCGACCGTAAAGTGCTGGAGGCCGGGCTGGCGCAGGAGTTGACCGACCTCTACGACAAGAATGAACTGCTGGAGATGTATCTGAACCTGCTCAACTACGGCCAACTTGCGTATGGACCGGAGGCGGCGGCGCAGGTCTACTTCGGCAAGAGTGCAGCCGACTTGACTGCGGCGGAGGCCGCTCTCCTCGCCGGCATCCCGCAGCAGCCGGCTTACCTCAATCCCTATGACGATTTTGAGGCGGCCAAGCGACGCCAGCGCATCGTGCTTGACATGATGGTGCGGCACGGCTATTTGACCGAGAGCAAGGCGGATGCGCTGTATGATGAGCCGCTTGAGTTGGCCGGGGATCGCGGGCTGGCGCCGAATTTGGCGCCGCATTTCGTGCAGTATGTGATCGAGCGGATGAACGCCGAACTGGGCGAAGGTTACGTGCAGCGGGCAGGCTTTCAGGTCTATACGACGCTGGACCTGAACCTACAGAACATAGCTCAGCGGATAGTAGCGGACTGGGTGGCCGAGTTGGAGCCGGTCTATGGCCTGAGCAACGCAGCCCTCACGGCGCTGAAGAACGGCACAGCCGAAATCCTGGCGATGGTGGGCAGCGCTGACTTCAAGAATGATGCGATCGCCGGCCAGGTCAATGTGGCGATCAGCTCGCGGCAGCCGGGCAGCGCCATCAAGCCGATCCTCTATGCCGCAGCGATTGAGGATAACCTAGTCAGCCCGGCCAGCGTATTATGGGATGTGCCGGTGACGTACACGGTCGGGTTGCCGCAGAACATCGGCGGCGCCGGCATGTTGGCCGGGGATGCGTTGACCTACCGGCCCAAGAATTACGATGAGACGTTTCACGGTCCGGTGACAGTGCGCAGCGCGCTCGCCAACAGCTATAACATCCCGACGGTGAAACTGCTGAACGTGCTGGGCGTGGAGCGCATGTTGGAAGTGGCGCGGTCGATGGGCGTCAGCAGCCTGAATCAGCCCAGCGACTGGTACGGTCTGAGCCTGACGTTGGGCGGAGGCGAAGTGACGCTGCTCGATTTGACAACGGCCTACCACACGCTGGCAAACGCCGGACAATATACGCCGCCGCAATATCTGATGTCACTTCATGACAGCCAGGGGCGTATATTGGAAGAACGGGAAAGCGTCGACCCGGTTCCGGTCTTGGCGGCGGACGCCGCCTTCTTGGTGACGGATATACTGAGCGACAACCGGGCGCGAACGCCCGCCTTTGGGGAGCGATCGCCTCTGGCGCTGAGCCGCCCAGCTGCGGCGAAGACAGGTACGACAAACGATTGGCGAGACAATTGGACGGTAGGCTATACTCGATATTTGACGGCAGGCGTGTGGGCCGGCAACAGCGACGGACGACCGATGCGCAACGTTAGCGGCGTTACCGGGGCCGCGCCGATTTGGCATGACTTCATGGAAGCGGCGCTGACCCAACCCGAACTGTTCGCCGAATTGGGCGCGCCCGATTCGGCTGCAGGCTGGGCTTTCGAGCCGCCGGCGGACGCGGTGCAATTGCCCCATTGCCCGCCGGGGCTGGCCTGTCGCGAAGGCGGCGAGTATTTCCGTCGCTCTTGGGCCGAGCGCGCCGGCATCGACGACCTGTTGTATGGAAGCGTGACGCGCACGGCTGCAGCCCCGGTGATCGTGCAGCAGGGCGAGGAGGTTCGTCTGGCGGGGTATTGCGAGGCGGAGGGCGCTGCGGAGCGAACGATGCTGGCTCTGCCCGGCACGTATGGCCTGCCCGATTTCGCCGCGTTGACGTTGGCGGTCGCTCTGCCGGTGGACGCCGAATTGCAGGATGCCGTCGAGCCGCCGTCCTATTCGCTTGAGCAACTGCACGCGCTGGCCTGGAGCTTGCGCAGCGGAACGAATGCCGTATTGGGGCCGTGCGCCGCTCTGAAGGAGGCCGTGCCCGCAGCCCTCGCCCTAGAGGCGCAGCCGGAAGACGGCGGGATGCGCGTTCTGGTCGACCTGGCCGGCGCGGGCAATCCGGATGTGTCGACGCTGAATGTTGAGGGCGCGGTAGAGTTGGCGTCGATCCAGGGCCCGTTGGAGGCAGGCGAGTGGGCCGGGCCGGGCAGCTTCGGTCTGGCTGCACCGGTGGCGCATGACTGGGCCTGCCCCGGGCAGTATGTGATGGGCCAGGTGGTGAATCACGACGGCGCGCCGCTGGCCGGGGTGCGCATTGTGATGCGCGACCCGTGGGGGAATCAGTCCGAGACGGTGAGCAAAGGCGGGCCGCACGACTATGGGCAGTTCGACTTCCCCATCTGGGCGGACGGTCCGCAGGATTTGGTCTTGACCGTGATCGACGAGTCGGGCAACCCCCTGAGCGCGCCGATCTCGATCCCGCACAAGAAAGACGCGGCTCCCGATGCGCCGTGCCATCATGTGATGTTGCGTGGAGACTAGCGGAGATGTCCGGCGAGGGAGGTGCGTATGCGCGCCCGGCATACGGATGAGACGATCATGCTAGACATGCGACGGGACGAGCGGTTGAAGCGGCTGGCGTTGGTCGCTATGGCGCTGGCGATCCTATTGCTGTCCGTTTGGCTCGATGCGCGCAGCGGACGGCCGGGTGCGTTGGCGCAAGAAAGTCCGTTGCCGACAGATACGCCCACGCCGACGGCGACTAAGGTCAAACGTGCCGTGAATGAGATCGTCGAGCCGCTGGAGACTGACGCCATCTTCGGGATCACGCGGATCGTGGGGACGGCGCTGGTCGATTCGTATCAGCGCTACGACATTCACATCTCACCGGCGGGCATGGACAATTGGCAGTGGGTGCATACGAGCTTTGCCATCGTTCACGACGATACGCTGGCGCGGCTGGACACGACGATCTATCCTGACGGGTTCTATGACCTGCGCTCGCGCGCCATCCGCAACGACGGCACGTTTACCGAGTTTTTCGTGCGCGGGGTGGAGATTCGCAACGCCAATCCGCCGACGCTCACGCCCGCGCCGAACGCCACGCCGACGCCGGTCTCGCCGCTGCCCACGCCCACGCCGGCGATATTGAGCCGCATCCCGGGCGGGCAGGGCTTCTATGCGCCGGATAACGGCGCCATCTTGCGCGGCGTCGTGCCGGTGCGGGCGACGGTCAACGGCACGTTGGAGCGGCGCTTTACCCGCTATGAGTTGGCGATCTCGCCGGCGGGTCTGGAGCAGTGGCAATTGTTGACTACCAGCAGGGACCAAGTGTGGCAGAACGTCATCTATGAACTGGACACCACGCGGTTCGGCGATGGCTTGTACGATCTGCGTCTGCGCAACGTGTACGAGGACGGCAATTACAGCGAGTATCACCTGCGCGGTTTGACAATTGCCAATGCAGGGCCGCCGCAGCCTGCCTTTTCGCCGGCTGCCGGCTTCACGCTGCCGCGCAGCGGGGCGGCTGTGTCGGGCATCGTCGATTTCGTGGGGACTGTGCCTGCCGAGAACCTGCTGCGCTGGGAACTGGCATGGTCGCCGGGACAGCGCGAAGAGTGGCATTTCCTGGTCGGCGGCGATCAGCCGGTAGCGAACGGCTTGTTGGCCCGGCTGGACCTGAGCCGGCTGTCGTCGGGGTTATATGATTTTCGGTTGCGTATCGTGCGTTCCGACTACAACTACACAGATCACCTAGTCCGCGATCTGCGCTTGGAGTCCCCGTAACAGAGGGCGATCCGGCCAAGCAGGTGAAGCGGATTTGGTCTGGACTTTTGGGAGAGGGTATAATGGCTTAATTGTACTCCAAAACGCCGGACGGTTTGCGAACCGGCGACGCGCAGTCGCCGGGCAGGGACGGGCCGGCATGCATAAGAAATATAGAGCCGGTTAGTTTGACAGACATTACACTGCGTCCGTAAGCGGACAACGAAAGATTCTGAGGTCAACGGAGGTAATGAGGACAATGGCACAACCAAAAATGGGGCGCATTCTATCTAGCCTGATGATTGCCGCGCTGCTCATTGCATCGTTTGGCGTGACGGCAAGCGCCACGGTGGAGAGCGCACCGGTCGCACAGCAGATCCGCGCCGAAGAAGTGCGGGGCGTGATCACCGGCGGGCAGTTCGCCGAGATCTGGCTGGGGCTGGAGCCGGTCACCCCGAATGAGCAGGTGACCGTCACGAGCACATGGGATCGGAACGACCCGATGTCGCAGGGGGTCGGCTTCTACGTACTGACTGAGCAAAACGTAACCGCAGTGCTCAACGGCGGCAAGGCGCGGGACAACAACCTGTCTGCCGCCAGCTCGCTTGGTCCTGGGTCCCTCGCCAATGAGGCAGGCGTTGTGTTCAATGCCACCGGCGGGGCCTATACGATCGTTGTGTTCAATGACTCGAACACGGACGCTGAATTCACGCTGACGGCGAAGAATGCGTTCATCACCGACGAGTCCAGTCAGGTGAGGGATCCCAACGCCTCTGCTGCGACGCCTGATACGGAGGACGAGGCGACTGAAGAAGCCGCGCCGGCGGCTGAGGAGGCAGAGGAGGCCACACCGGAGCCGGCTGCTACGCCGGAACCGGCCGCTACGCCTGAGGCCGAGGAGACCGCGGAAGCCGAGGCTGCGCCGGAACCTGAGGCGACGCAGGCCGCTGCACCCATGACGACGCCTGGGGTGGTGAAGGCGCAGGAGCTGAAGGGCGAACTGGCCGAGCAGAATGCGCAGCACTACTTCGGCCTGGAACCCAGCGAGCGAGACGGCACCATGAACCTGGTGCTTGCCTTTGACCCGCAGGACAGCTCCGAGCTAGCGCGGCGCATGAACTTCTGGGTGCTGGACGAGGCGGGCTTCAACCGCTTCCTGGACCCGAATACCAACGTTATCCTGAGCAATCTCGCCATCTCTGCCGGCAGCAGCCATCCGGATTTGGCGGCCAACGAGCGCTCGGCTAGCTTCTCCGCGTCCGGATTCGGCCCGTATATCGTGATTGTCTACAACAATTCGGCTGTGCCGGCTACCTATTCGTTGCGCGTGGACGGCGGCATCCTGACGGACGATTCGGGCCAGACGTTTACCGCTGCGGAAGGCGTTACGACGCCGGCGGCGGAAACGGAAGAGGCCGGCGCAGAAGAAGCGCCTGCCGCGACCGGCGAGACGGCGGCTGCGCCTGCGTCTACTGCGACGCGTGAGGGCGAGCCCGGCGGGACCTATACGGTGCAGGCAGGGGACACGCTCAGCCTGATCGCCCGCGATATCTATGGCAGCGTCGGTGCGTGGGAAGCGCTCTGCGCCTTCAACAACCTGACGGACTGCAACAGGATCGAGGTGGGCGACGTGCTGCAACTGCCCACCCAGGCGCAGATCTCTTCGGGCGCGACCGCTCCGGCTGCTGCGGCTACGCCGGCTCCGGCTGCGGCTGCTGCTACGCCTGAGGCCGAAGAAGAGGCCGAACCTGCGGCCACCACGCCTGTAACGGCGACGACCGGGATTACGACTACTGAGACTGTGACTGAGACCGAAGAGGCGGCCGCGGACGAAGAAGAAGCGGCTGAGCCGACCGTCGACCTCATCACCGTGCTAGAGGCGCAGGGCAGCTTCACCAACTTGGTGGACGCTCTGACAGCCGCCGGACTAGCGGATGCGCTCAAGGGGCCTGGCCCCTTCACGATCTTCGCGCCCACCGATGCCGCATTCGCTGCATTGCCGGCAGGGGCGTTGGATCAGCTCATGAGCAACCCCACCCAGCAGCTTACACAGATCCTACTCTTCCATGTGCTGCCGGGCGCAGTGTCGGCGGCGGACGTGACCGACGGCATGCAGGCGACGACCCAGCAGGGCAAGCCGGTTAGCTTTGAGGTTGCCGCCGGTTCGGTCAAGGTCAACGGCGCCAACGTCGTCGTGCCTGACCTTGAGGCGACCAATGGCGTCGTGCACGCCATCGACGCCGTGATCCTGCCTCCGCCCGACTGATCGGCTAGCAGCGGAGACGGGACGCGTTAACGTTCCAGCATAACCAGTGGGGTTGGGCACTCAGCGTCCAGCCCCATTTTTTGTTTAGCGGCCTCGCTCTGTGGAAACGCGCCACAATTTCGGACCGATCACGCTTGCCCCAATGCGCACATCCGTGCTACACTCTGGCTATGGCCGGCAGACAGACGCGTTCCTCCCATCCCGCCCCTTCAGCAGAGTCAGCAGCCGCTTCTGCAGCGCCGGCTCAAGCGGCATCCGAACTGGATGCGTGCGATCTGGCCGAGTTCTTCAGCGCCGGCGGCCCCCTGGCCCAACATTTGGAAGGCTACGAACTGCGGCCCAG
>Ga0334889_1000847_pt1 | contig 43960 bp, 33 predicted proteins | sample GraSluR1_MG_2_FD_207222 | JGI IMG/M metagenome (GOLD analysis project Ga0334889, IMG submission 207222) | Sludge microbial communities from methane-producing bioreactor in Wageningen University, Netherlands - Granular Sludge_8_08-R1 | ecosystem: Engineered > Bioreactor > Anaerobic > Unclassified...
CCCCAAATTCTACGCCTATAACGGCTTTCCCATCTACCTTCACCGTCTTGTGGGGGAGGCCATCACCGCCCTCACAGGCAATTCGCGGTGGATTCGGGATGTGGGCTCTATCTCCTATCTTGCCCGGATTGTAGGCACCCTCTGCTCCTCGCTCTCACTGCTGCTCTTCTACCGTTTGGGACGCTGGGGAGGAGGAGCTTGGGGAGGTCTTTTCGCCCTTACCCTGACAGCCTTCTCGCCGGGGTTTATCCAAACCGCCCACTACGGCGTGACAGAAAATCTCCTGCTTCTGGAGATCCTTCTCATCACACTGCTTACAGGATCCATGATCCGGAGCGAGAAAATCCCCTCTCTCAAAAGCTGGGCTCTTCTGGGAGTTCTCGGGGGGGTTGCCCTGGGAACCAAAACCACCGCGGCGGTGATGATCCTCTTTCCCTGGGTGCTCTTTCTTCTTCGCTATGCCAAGGGGGATCCCCTCAAGCATCTTTTCAAGGGGGTACTCCTGGGGGGCTCTCTTGGGGCCCTCGTCTTTGCAGTGGTAAGCCCCTACTCTCTGCTCCACCTCCAGGAGTTTCTGCGCATCATGCGCTACGAGGGAGGAATTGTGAAGGGTACCGTGGAGGTTCCCTACACCCTTCAATTTGTGGGTACCTCTCCCATCTTCTGGATCAAGAATCTTCTTTGGTATCAGGGCCCCGCGGCTACGCTGCTCGGCATAACCGGAGGAGTTCTTCTCACCCTCAGCATCCTCCGCAGAAAGACCTCACCGGAACTTCTCCCCCTTCTGCTCTTTACGGGGATCTACGCCCTGATCATCTGGAACTGGCACGCCAAGTTCATCCGCTATACCCTCCCCCTGGCGCCGGGGCTCCTTCTCAGCGCCTCCTGGCTGCTGGCTACGTGGCTGCGAAGATTTCCCCGGACAGGGCGGATTCTTGCAGCGGCAGCCCTTGCCACCACCCTTCTCTGGGGGAGCGCCGTGGGGGCTCTCTACTTCCGCCCCAGCACCCGCACCATCGCTTCGGAGTGGATCCATAAAAACATCCCCTCCGGAAGCGTCCTTCTTACGGAGTCCTGGGACTATCGCCTCCCCGTCTCCATCCCCGGCAAAACAAGATCTTACAAATGGCGCACCGTTCCCGCCCCGGAGAGAGACTCCCTACCAAAGGCGGAAAAACTCGCCGCCCTTCTTGAGGAGGGGGAGTATCTCATTCTCGCAAGCCGGCGAAACTGGGGGAATCTCCCCCGGCTTCCAGAAAGGTACCCCCTGATGCACCGCTACTACGAAGCGCTTTTTGAAGGCTCTCTAGGATACGAAGAGGTGGCCACCTTCACCTCCTATCCCGGCTTGGGAGGCTTTGTTATCAAGGATGAATCTGCGGAGGAGACCTTTCGGGTCTTCGATCACCCCACAGTACGGATCTTCCGCAAAAAAGACCAGCTACACCAATCAGCCCTACTGGAGGTGCTTGTACCATGAACATTGCCGTTATCGGCGCAGGAGCCACGGGCCTTACCGCCGCCCTGGAACTTATCCGGGAGGGGCATACCCTCACACTCTTCGAAGCCCATCTTCTTCCGGGAGGCATGGCCCGTACCTGCCTGGTGGGAGAGGAACCGCTGGAGATCTTCTACCACCACATCTTCACCAGCGACAGCGCCGTGCCGGAACTCGCACGGGAGCTGGGGCTGGAGGAGAGGCTCCGCTGGATGCCCCCGAAAAACGCCCTCTATGCAGGGGGGAAACTCCACTCCTTCACCTCCCCTCTGGATCTGCTCCGTTTCTCCGAACTCTCCCTTCCCGACCGGATACGGATGGGGCTTTTCGTGCTACGTACCCAGCGCCGCTCCTCCTGGAAGGATCTGGAGCATCTCACAGCCCGGGAGTGGGTACTCAAGGAGACGGGACCCCGCATCTTCGCCACTTGCTGGGAACCCCTGCTCCAATCCAAGTTCGGCTCCTGCGCAAACGAGGTGAGCGCCACCTGGCTCTGGAACAAGGTAAAGCTGCGAAGCTCCTCCCGTGGAAAGGGGCAGAAGCAGGAGCTTCTTGGCTATCTCGAAGGGAGCTTCGGCGCGCTGTACACCCGGGCTCTGGAAGAGCTTCGGCGGCAAGGGGGGCTCGCCTTTCTCGATACAGAGATAGCAGAGATCCGCCCTCGCGGAAAGGGAGTTCTTCTTACCACCGCCCGGGGTCACAGCACCCTCTTCGACAAGGTGCTCTACACGGGCTCCCCTCGGCAGCTGGCGGCTCTCTGCCCGGATCTTGCGGAGGAGGAGCGGAAACGCTACCGGAGCATCACCTCCATGGCTAATCTCTGCCTCATGCTGGAGATGGAGACCCCCCTTTCGGACTACTACTGGATATCCATCGCCGACAAGGGACTCCCCTTCGTGGCGGCCATCGAACATACCAATCTCATCCCCCGGGAGCGCTACGGCTGCAACATTCTCTACCTCTCTCGCTACCTCTCGCAGGAACACCCTCTCTTCAAAGCTCCGGATGAAGAGGTACAGGAGCGCTTTCTCCAGGGGGTAGCCCAAATCTTCCCCTCCTGGAATCCCAAGATGCTCCGAAACTCCCGGCTCTTCCGCTGCACCGACACCCAGCCCGTGGTGAATCGAGACTATCCGAACCGGATCCCTCCGCACCAAACCTCGGTTTCCGGGCTCTACCTCGCCTGCATGGATCAGATCTTCCCGGAGGATCGGGGGCAGAACTACGCCATCGCCATGGGACGCCGGGCTCTTCAGATTTTGGGTCTGCCTGAGAAAAGCCCGGAAAAGGAACGATCCGTAGCCCCAGAGAGAGGAACAGGTTCGCGATGAACATTCCCTTTCTGGTGCACTTCTCCCGGGAGTTTCTCGGTTTTCTCTCCTCTTCGGATATGCTGGTGCTCCTGCAGTGGTGGGGGTATCTGCTTCTTTCGGGGATGATCTTCTACCCCCTGGGGCGACGACTCTTCTCCTTCGCCTTCGACCGGGGGTACGCCTTTGCTAAAATCCTGGGGATTCTTCTCCCCTGCTGGCTGCTCTGGCTGGGCTCCTCCTTCGGATTCGGCGGCTTTACCTTTTTCTGGAGCCTGGGAACACTCCTTCTTTCGGGGCTCGCGGTACAGATCCTCTTTCGGAAGAGAGACCCCCTGCTCTGTGACAAAACGCCCTGGAAGATCATGGCGGCGGAGGAACTCTTCTTTCTGCTCGCCCTTACGGGGTGGGCCTTTATCCGAAGCTTTCAGCCGGATATTGAAGGGCTGGAAAAGTTCATGGATTTCGGCTTTGTCAATGCGGTGCTCCAGGCGAAGAGTATGCCTCCCACGGATATGTGGCTCGCCGGGGAGGCGGTGAACTACTACTACTTCGGTCAGGTGATCTGCGCCTATATCATTGCGGGGAGCCGGGTACTTCCGGAGTACGGCTATAATCTCATGATCGCCACACTCTTCGCCTTCACAGCCCTGGGCTCCTTCTCCGTTGGCGCAGCCATGGGGATGCGTATCCCCGCCCCCCGGGGAAATCTGGGGCTCTCCCGAAAGCGGCTTCGGGCCCTCGGGGCAGGGCTTGCGGCGGCGATTCTCGTCACCCTGGGGGGGAATCTCCACGGATTTCTCTTCGGGGAACTCTTTCCGAGGATGCAGAAGACCACCTACTTCGAGAGTACTGTAAAGAGCAGCTACTGGTACCCCGATGCCACCCGGTACATCGGGCATAACCCGGAGACCAAGGATAAAACGATCCACGAATTCCCCATCTATTCCTTCGTGGTGGCGGATCTTCACGGTCACGTTTCGGATATCCCCGTGGTGCTCACCTCTCTGGGGATCACTCTGAGTGCCTTCATCCGAGGCCCCGGCGTTCTTCATCTGCTTCTTACGGGGTTTCTTCTAGGGATCACCCTGATGACCAACGCCTGGGACTTTCCCATCTACCTCGCCCTCTGGGGGGGCGCCATGGTGTGGTACTTCTGGAAACGGGGGGGTTTTCTGCTGGGGATCTTTAAAGGGGGCTTTCTCGGCATCTTTGGAGGGCTTTTTGCCCTTGCCTTCGCAGCCCCCTTTCTGCTGCACTTTCAGAACTTCTCCCAGGGGGTAGAGCAAGTGATGAGCCGCTCCCCCCTCTGGCAGCTCTTCGTTCTCTGGGGAGATAAGGTCTTCATGGCCTACTGCTTCGCCCTTCTTCTCGGGGCGCTGCTCTTCCAGGCCTGGAAACGGGAGGGCTTCTACAAGGGGCTTGGCCGATGGTGGCGCCGGCTCCCCATGAGCGATCTCTTTGCGGCGGGGCTCTTTATCGGAGCCCTGGGACTCGTGCTGATGCCCGAACTTGTCTATGTGAAGGATATCTACGGAGCCACCTACCACCGCTCCAACACCATGTTCAAGATGGGGTACCAGGCGTTCATGCTCTTCGGTATCGCCTCGGGGTACGCCATGTGCCGCATCTTGAGCGTTACCCGGGATCTCTTCCGGCGCACCCTCTTCTGTGCCATCTTCCTGCTGCTCCTCGGAGCCCCTCTCTGCTACCCCTTTCATGCAGTGCCCGGATTCTACCCTCTCACACGAACCTCTCGGGGGCTCCAGGGGTTGGGCTTTATGAGCCCCGGAGACCGCGAGGCGGTACAGTGGCTTCGGGAAAATGCCACCTTTCAGGAGCCCATCCTGGAGGCGGAGGGGGACAGCTACACCAAATACGGGCGTATCTCCATGGCCACAGGGCTCCCCACTCCTCTGGGGTGGTACGTCCACGAATGGCTCTGGCGAAACGACAGCTCCATCCCCCGCATCCGCCGGGAGGAGGTACAGACCCTCTACAACACCCCCCGGAGCGGCAAGGCGGAAAAGCTCTGGGAGCGCTACGACATACGGTATATCATCCTCGGCCCCCTGGAGCGAGAACGCTATCCCAAGCTGGATAAAGAGGGGCTTGAAAGTCTGGGCACCCGGGTCTTTGATTCTCAGGGAACGCTGATTATTGATCGGGAGATCCCTCGGGATCCCGAACAAACGCAGGAGGGGACGAACGAATGAGCCCAATTTACAGTATCATCATTCCTTTTCTTAACGAAGAGGAGGTGCTTCCTGAAACGTGCAGACGGCTGGTAACGGTGATGGAAGGCATGAAAGAGCCCTTTGAGCTTCTCTTCATCGACGACGGCAGTACCGACGGCTCCGCAGCCATCATAGATGCCGCCGCCGCCAAGGATGAGCGAATCCGGATGATCTCCTTCTCCCGAAACTTCGGCCAGCAGGCAGCGGTGATGGCAGGGCTGGAGTACGCTAAAGGAGAGGCCATGGTGATCATTGATGCGGATCTTCAGGATCCCCCGGAGGTGATCCCCCAGATGGCGGAAAAATGGCACCAGGGATATCACGTGGTCTATGGGCAACGAGAAAAGCGCAAGAAGGAGACCTTTTTCAAAAAGTTCACCTCCCGGGCCTTCTACCGGGTGCTCAACGCCCTCTGCGACATCCCTATTCCTCTGGATACAGGGGATTTCCGGCTTATGGATCGGCAGGTACGAGACGTACTCTGCGGCCTTCGGGAGCACAGCCTCTTCTTCCGGGGGCTCGTGAGCTGGGTGGGATTCCGCCAGACCAAGGTGACCTTCGTTCGGGAGGGGCGCTTTGCGGGGGAGACCAAATACCCCTTGCGCAAGATGGTGAATCTCTCTCTGGATGCCATTACATCCTTCTCCTACAAGCCACTCCGGCTCGCGGGGTATATCGGCTTTACCCTCTCGGGGATGAGCTTCCTCATGCTCCTCTACGTGGTATGGGAGAAGCTCTTTACCGACCGCACCGTTCAGGGATGGAGTTCCCTCATGACCATGAGCCTCTTCTTTCATGGGGTCACCCTGATCCTTCTCGGCATTCTGGGGGAGTACATCGCCCGGATCTACGAAGAGACGAAAGACCGCCCCCGGTACATCGTGGAGCGAGAGACCTCCGGTAGAGGCAAAGGAGAAGCCTGACGATGATGTTTCGGAAAGGGCTGCTTTCCAAGGGGAGGCTAGGGGCGATTTGTGAATCCCCCCTACTTCCCTTTCTTCTGGTACTTCTGGTGGCGCTCCTCTTTCGGGGTTCCGGCATCTTCTGGGATCAGGGGCATCATCTACATCCGGACGAGCGCTTTCTTATGATGGTTACCAGGGATATGCGCACCCCCGCATCTTTCGGGGAGTATCTTGATCCCGCACGCTCCCCCATGAACCCGGTGAACATAGGGCACCCCGCCTTTGTCTACGGCACCTTCCCCCTGCATATCCTCTACACCGCGGGAAGGGTTACAGGGCGTTCCGGCTATGGCCCCCTGCTCCTGCCGGGGCGGCTCCTCAGCGTGGGGGCAGATCTCCTCGCCCTGGGCTTTCTGGGGGTTCTTGCCCTTCTGCTCCTTCCGGGAACCCCGGAACAGAGGCACCGGGGGGCCCTCTTCGCCATGCTCTTCTACGCCGTGGCCCCGTTACCGGTACAGCTCTCCCACTTCTTTGCGGCGGACTCCTTTCAGAACGCCCTCTCTCTGGGGGCTCTGGTGCTGGTACTGCTCTCTCGAAAATATCCCTCCATTAGTCTTCCGGGGATAGCTCTCGGGGGGCTCTGCATGGGTTTTGCGGTGGCCTGCAAAATCACCGGGGGGGCGCTGCTTCCGCTACTGCTCCTCTTTCTGCTTTTCCCGGTGCAGGGGAAACCCTTTTCTCTTGCAAGAAGCCTGGGAGAGGGGGTTCTCTTTCTTCTCGCCGCCTACCTCGGGGTGCGCCTGGGGAGCCCCTTCTACTTCGCCTCTGGGAATCTTCTTGACCCCCGGATCTCCCCGGTCTTTCTGAAGCACTTTCGGGAGATGCTGCACTGGCACTCGGGAAAGGGGTGGTTTCCCCCCTCTCTCCAGTGGCACGGGATGTCTTCCTGGCATACGGGGGAGCAGCTTCTCCGCTACGGCCTGGGGCTTCCTCTGGGGATCTTCTCTCTCGGAGGGGTTCTTCTTCTCGCTAAAAAATGGCTTGGAGGGCTCCGTCAGCAGGGGCTCTCTCTCTTTGCCGCTGCGGGACCTCTGCTACTGCTCTGGGGAGTAGCCCTCTTTACCTACCACTCGCTGGAGTTCACCAAGTACATGCGTTACGTACTCTTTGCCTATCCTCTTCTGGCGCTTGGAGGGGGGTACGCTTTGGCATATCTGGAAAGGGCGATTCATGAATCGTCCCTCCTTCGGGGAATTTGGGGACGAGTCGCTCTCGGAGCGCTGTTGATGGTGCTGCTTCTCTGGCCTCTGGCCTTTGTACAGATCTACACCCGGGAACACTCTCGGGTAACCGCCTCGAAGTGGCTTCTGGAGACCATCCCCCCGGGAGCCAAGATCACCTACGAGATTTGGGACGACTCCCTCCCCCTGCGAATTCCCCATATACCGTGGAAGGAACCGCAATTTCTGGGGCTTCCGGTCTTCGATCACGACCAGAGCAGCACCAAATGGCAGAAGATGAGGGAACAGCTCGCGCAAGCGGACTATCTGGTGCTCTCCAGCGGCCGGGGGTACGAGAGCGTAGCCAGAGTGCCGGAGCAGTATCCCCGGATGAACCGATTCTACGAAAAGCTCTTCGCCGGCGAACTTCCCTTTCGGAAGGTACGTACCTTCAGCTCCTTTCCCCGGCTTGAGCTGGGGCCCTGGAGCCTGGAGTTCGATGATTCCAGGGCGGAGGAGTCCTTCCGGGTCTACGATCATCCGGTGGTACATATCTTCGAACGAACCGGCCCCCTCTCGGGGGACCTCTACTGAAAAGCCCCCTCCTGAAACCAACAGATAACGTCACCTTCCCGCTACATCATGAAGGTGGCGTTATCTTCTTCGTCCTGTCCCTTCTAGAAAAACCACTTTCCCATGCGCAAAAGTCCCTGTTTCCAGGGAACTCGGTGGGAGACCCCCGAGGCGTTCTGAAAATCTTCCAGATGCTCCACATACCATCGGTAGTTGCGGATCAGGGCCTCCTGATTGGAGTATCGAGGGGCGTACCCCAGCACCTCCTTCGCCCGATCTATGGAGACGAAGGACTCCCGGTAGGCGGTATCGTAGATCCATTCGTAGAGAGGAGAGAGGCCGAACTTCTCCAGCAGCCGGAGGGCTCCCAGAGCGGGGCCTACGGGAATGGAGACGATGCGCTTCCCCTTCCCCGCCTCATCCAGCACCGCCTGAAAATCCTGTCTCAAGGTGCCGAAGGCTTCCGCCCCGATGTTGAACACCGAGTTTACCTTCTCCCCAGGGAGGGTGAGGCAACTTTCGATGGCCTCACAGAGGTCTTCCACGTCCAGAAACTGGTAGAGGTTGTCCCCACCCCCGAGAAGAGGGAAGTTATGCCCCGTATAGGCCCAGTCGTAGAGGAGTGCAAAGACCCCCAGCCGTTCGGGACCGATGAAGGATTTGGGGCGGATCACCGAAAGGGTCATTCCGGTGTTTCGAAATTCCTCACAGACCTCCTCCGCCTGAATCTTCGCCTTGCCGTAGGGCCCCACCCCCACCATGGGATCCGTCTCGTAGAGAGGGTGCCGCTCGGGAACCCCGTAGACCGCGGTGGAGGAGATATGCACGAAACGGCTTACCCCCGCCTCACGAGCGGCGGTAAGCACGTTTCTCGTCCCCTCCACATCGGTGGAGAAGATATCCTCCTCCTTGTAGAGCGGAAGGGCTGCGGCACAGTGCACCACCATCTCCGCCCCCTCCATGGCGCTGCGCACCTGCTCCATGGTACGGATATCTCCATCCACCATACGAATCTGATCCTTACAATCCTCGTAGGTAAAGGGGGCAAAATCGATGTTCGTTACTCCATAGCCGTGAGCGAGAAGATGCCGGATGAGATTAATTCCTAAAAAGCCAGATCCCCCGGTAACGAGCACCCGGGGTTTTGCCTGTACTGTCATAGATCAGCGCTCCTTTTATGAAAGTAAAATACTACCGCAGAAGAAAGAGCAGCAGAAAAAAACCGATCCACCCCCCCAGAAGGGCCTGGAAACAGCGATCCTTATAGAGAATTTTCGTGGGGGAGGTGCGGCGGAAGACCGTAACGTTCTGAAGATACCGCAGAATGGCGAAGAGGACGAAGACGAAGGAGTAGTAGACCCTGGAGGTTCCGAAGGCCTCCATCACCTCCGGGGAGAGGCAGTACATCAGGTACGCCACAAGAGTCACCGCAGAGGTTACCGTCATGGCAGTATCCACGAAGGTTCTGGAGTACCCCTCCACAGCACGGCGCAACCCCGGAATCTCCTCCTCCACCGCCAGATCCCCCCGGCGTTTCCCGAGTGCGATAAAGAGCGCCAGAAGAAAGGTCATGATCACGATCCACCGGGAGAGAGGCACCGCTGCGGCCACCCCACCGAAGAGCACCCGGAGGACAAATCCCAGGGCGATGCAGAAGATATCCAGCAGCGCCCTATGTTTGAGCTTCCAGGAGTAGAGAACGTTGAGCCCCACGTAAAAGAAGAGAAGCCCCAGAGCCTCCACCCCGAAAAGCGAGGCGAGAAGAAGCCCTGCGAGAAGAGAGATTCCTCCGATCATCATCCCCGAAGAGGGGGAGATCCTCCCGGAAGCGAGGGGGCGGAAACGCTTCTCCGGATGCCGTCGATCCGACTCCAGATCTGCCAGATCGTTCAACACATAGACCCCGCTGGCCACGAAGCTGAAAGCGAAAAAACCCCCGAAAGCCCGCAGCATCAGCAGGGGATCATCCATACGGAAGGCGAAGAACGCCGGAGCGAGGACAAAGAGATTCTTCCCCCACTGGGGGATCCGGAGAAGCCCCGCCAGATCCCGGAAGGTCATGAACCGCTCCGCCATCGGTAGACAGGGTGATCCGCCAGGGCGAGCATCTCCCGGTCTCCGTCGCTATCCCCGTAGGCGTAGATGGGGGAATATTCTTCGGGGTTCAGCAGCTCCCGAAGCCGCCGGACCTTCTCAGGCCCCCGGCAGTTGGGGGTTGCCAGAACCCCTGAGAGAACCCCCTCCCGCAGCTCCATCTCCGTAGCCAGCACCTGCTCCACCCCTCTAGCAAGGCACCAGGGCTCCAGCCACTCCTTAATGGAGGCAGAGATCACCAGCACCCGATCTCCCCGCTGCAGATGCTCCTCCAGCACCTTCAGGGCATGGGGGCGCACGATCCGGGGCATATCTTCCAGAGAATAGTTTCGGGCGGCCCGGGCAAACTCTTCGTAAGGAACCCCTTTCCAGAAATGAGACAGGAAATGCTCCTTCAGCTCTCCCCGATGGCTCCATCCCAAGGGGCACCCCAGAAGGGAAGGAATATGCCCGAGAGCCCAGGCATAGACCCGGGATCTTCCAAAATGAAGAGAGTGAAAATCGAAGAGAGTATCCCGATCGCTCAGGGTTTTATCGAAATCAAAAAGGGCAAGCCCCCGGGGAGAAGACGCGGAAGCGGCGCTCATGCAAAGCGCCTCTTCTGCCACTCCCAGGCGGTCTCCACCATGCTCTCCAGAGAGGGGTACTCCCGGCACCAACCGAGTTCCCGCTCCGCCTTCTCTGAAGAGGCCACCAGCACCGCAGGATCTCCCCAGCGGCGCTCCCCAGGCTCCACAGGCACCGTAAGCCCCGTGACCTTCTCCACTGCGGCGATGACCTCCGCCACAGAATACCCCTTACCGTTTCCGAGATTGTATTTCCGGCACTGCCCCTCTCCTTCACCTCGGAAGAGGGATTCCAGCGCCCCGAGATGCGCCGAGGCGAGATCCGCCACATGCACATAGTCTCGAATACAGGTACCATCCGGAGTGGGATAATCCGAGCCGAAGATGGTGATGCTCTTCCGCCGCCCCAGCAGCGTATCCAGCACCAGAGGGATAAGATGAGTCTCTGGAGTATGATCCTCCCCCGCCCGCCCTTGGGGATCCGCCCCGGCGGCGTTGAAGTAGCGCAGCATTACGCTGGAGAGGCCGTAGGCATCGCCGTAGCGGCGGCAAACCTGCTCAAGAAAGAGTTTGGTCTCTCCGTAAACGTTGGTGGGTATCAGGGGGTCCGTCTCCTGAATGGGGGTTCTCTCGGGCTCTCCGTAGACCGCAGCGGTGGAGGAGAGGACAAAGCGGTTTACCCCCGCCTCCCGCATGGCCCGGAGAAGCGACATGGTCCCCCCCACGTTGTTGGTGTAGTATTTTTCGGGCTCCTTCATGGACTCCCCCACCAGGCTGAAGGCCGCAAAGTGCAGCACCCCCTCCACGGGGTATCGGGCGAAGAGAGCCTTCAGAAACGCCTGATCCAGAAGATCCCCCTCCGCAAGCTCCCCGAAAACCATATCCCGGTGGCCCTTCACGAAGTTGTCCAGCACCAGCACAGAGTATCCCGCATCCTGAAGAGCGAGAGCCGCCGCGCTCCCTACGTACCCCGCTCCGCCGCTTACAAGTATGTATCCCACAAAGATCGCTCCTTTTATCAGTTCACACAATCAACGGTATTCCGTACAAAACGGCTATATCTTTCGGAAAAGTACTCCCATGGGAAGAAGCAGAAGAATAGTAGCAGCCCCTCCAAAGCCTCCATTACAGCCACTATCTCCCCCTCCTCCGGAAGCTCCCGGAGTGGGGGTGCTGGGGGTGATAGTTCCCGTGGGGAGGGGATTCGGCAACACCCCCAGAGCGTCCGCTCCGGGAGGAACCGTCAGGGTAGCAGCGCGGTAGGAGAGGGCGAGAGGATCCCGGAAGACGCCGTCACGGGCACCGTCGAAGAGGGGGAAGAACCCCACCTGCCTCTTTTTGGCGAGAGTCACTCCAGAGCGTTCGTCATCAAGAAGCACCATCCGGAACTGTACGGTGACACTCTCCTCCTCGGGGTTATACCCGGTTTCGAAGAAAAAGGGCCAGTAGTTCCCCGTCTCCCCTACCAAATCCACCGCTGTAGTATGACCAAACTGCTTGTAGGGGCGAAGATGGGCAAAAACCTTTTCCGTCACATTTTTGGGAGCCTTGAGGGAGTCGAAGAAGGAGGCTATCTGAGCATCCGAAAGCCCTCCGTACAGGGCCAGATCCTGGGCGGTAACCCTCCATGTCACCACCAGAGGAAGCCCGATACGATCATCGGGGTTGAAGCGCTGCGCCCCGATATCGAAGTAGCAGGCCCGGAAGGCTCCGGGGACGCGCTCCGCATAGGCTGCGGGGTCAGCCTCGCCGAAACGGTTATCTGTACCGATCTGGGCAGCCTCTATGGAGGACATCCCCTCGGGCATCTCCATCTGGGCTGGGACAATACGTGCTCCCGCCGCGGTCTCTCTAAGCGGATCCAGAGGGGCAAGATCGAGAGGGTAGTAGGGGATCACCGTAACGGCACAGGAGTAACGCCGAGAGAGTTCGTACCCCCCCTCCCCCGCTACGGTAAGATCGAAGGTCATCCCCGTGATAAGGTTCGACCGCAGAAGCTCCAGATATCCCGGAAAGACACCTGCTCCGGCCACCCCCCCACCGGCGAAGGAGATTCCCTGGCTTGCAAAACCGGGGGCGCTCAAACGCACCCCGTTCTTTCCCATGTTGAGAAAGCGAAGCCAGAGGGTGTCTGTGGTGGTGGCGAAAACATTCATGGCTACGTTCTCATCTTCCTGAGAGGAGAGGGTGAGATAGCGGAATGCGGAAGGGGGAGGGTCCTCGGCACCTGCGGCGTATCCGAGCACAAAGCTGCCGGGCTCCGTCACCAGGGCCAGGGAAAAGGGAAACGCTATCTCGCTCTGGAGAGTCTCGTCATCTCCCGAGATGGTGTAGTAGGCTGCTTTGAGAACAGCCTGAGAGATGCCCTGGGTTTCGCTGCCGAAATTCCAGGAGAAGGGGATATCCCTGGCGATATCTCCCGAAATCAGGCGCACCGCGGAAGCGGTAAGCCGATCTCCCTCCAGAGAGATCTCCAGCACATCCTGAGCCCCCAGAAGAGCCCCCGTATGGGTAAAGGAGAGGCTCCAGTTCCCCCGGGGGGAAAGGGTTCGCAGTAGCAGAAGGTCGAGATTCGCCGCATCCGCGGAGAGCGCCCCGAAATCCACCCTCCAGGATGTGCCATCCAGAGCGGCGGTAAAAGAATCGTGCCGGAAGGCGTTGCGCCGTTCCTCTCCAAAGACGCTTCCGGCTCCGAAAATATCCGTATTCGCCACCATGGGATAGGGGTAGATCGGCTGCGTCCCCCAGGCAGAAGAACCGAGAAAGACCCCCAGGCAGACGAACAGGAGGAATACTCCGCTTCGCAGATGTTTTCTCATAAAACTCCACTCCTTTACAGGTCATGAAATAAAAGTAGCACCCAGATGTTCCAGCTGTGGAAAACGTCTCCCATGTTACTACAATATGCCAAAAAAAGCGCTGCCGGAAGAGCTTTTTGCAAGCCCTTCCGGACAGAGAGGTTCCAAAAAATGCTCTTGGAGTCGTGCGCAGAAAAAACTTAGGAGATAGAGGACGAAAGAGTGCCGATCCCCTCTACCCAGGCTTCGATACAGTCCCCACGCTCCAGAGAGCCCACCCCCTTGGGAGTACCCGTAAGAATCACATCCCCCGGAAGTAGCGTCATAAACTCCGAGATGTAGCTCACGATATAGTCCACGGGGTACATCATCAGGCTGGTACGCCCATCCTGGCGCACCTCCCCGTTCACCAGAGTCTTCACCTGAAGATCAAAGGGGTCCAGCTCGGTCTCAATCCAGGGCCCCAGGGGGCAAAACTTATCCGCAGCCTTCGCCCGAACCCACTGAAGATCCTTACGCTGCACATCCCTGGCGGTAAAGTCGATAGCCACGGTGTACCCCAGCACGTACTCCAGAGCCTCTTCTCTGGAAACCTTCTGCGCCCTACGGCCCATCACCAGAGCAAGCTCCCCTTCGTAGTGAAAGTTTTCGGAGTAAAAAGGATAGGGGACACTCTCCCCCGGGTCCGCCAGGGTATTGGGGGTCTTGATAAAGAGCCCCAGGTTCTCGGGGATCTCGTTCCCCAGCTCATGAATATGCTCCAGATAGTTCCGACCCACACAGATAATTTTGGAAGGCTCCGCGGGAGCCAGAAGCCGAACTCCCTCGCGCGAAAAAACGTCTCCTGTCTCCTTGCCTGCGAAGGAAGCAAGCTCCCGAATCCGCGACTCTTCAAGAATTCCCCAGCGGGGAGATGCCTCATGAGGCACCGCAAACCGTACGATCTTCATATGAATACCCTCGCCTCCTGCATAATGACGTAAAAAATGGTGCTCCCGTTGAAACCCCAGAGATACGCTATCTTCTTTGATTTCCGGAACAAACAGCAACAGCGATGTTCTGGCAATCTCCGGGTTCTATAGTATAATGGCACACTAGATATTTGCATATTCGAAGACATTTTTTCATCCCTTTTTTCCCCAAAAAACCTCTTCAAAAAGAACAACAAGGATGTGCTGCCCTTGAATTTACGATGGAAGACCGCTCTCATACTAATTTTGGTGCTCACTCCCGTTATCGGGACTCTGGGCTTTGTTCTTCGTGGCACCATGCTTGAGGTAGAGAGAGAGGCCCGGCATCGGGAGGGGTTGTCGCTTCGGGAAAAAACCCTGAACGACCTGCGGCTTCGAGAGACAGAGCTTTGCCGGAGGGCCCGAAACGCTCTGCACCTCTTTCAAGAGGACGCAAACTCTCCGGAGACATCCTTCCTCGGCAGGAGTACCGACGAGAGGTGCTCTGTTGCCGCAGATTTTGCTCTTCTGATCACCCCTCAGGGGAAGATCCTCTGGCAGGAGGGAGCACCCTTCGGAGAAAGTCTTGTTCTCCCCCCCTGGGACGCCCTTTTGCACCCTCCCGTATCGGGAGAACTCTTTCTTCTGGCTACCACCCGAAACAGGACGTTTCTCCTGGCTGGGGCCCCTCGGCTTGACCCCTCCGGAGGAGAGTCCCCGGAAAGCATCCTTCTGCTGGCACGGGATCTACGATCCTTTTTCCCCTCCCCCAGAAGCGTCACAGAGCCTCCCTCATCGCAACCGAAGGAAAGATCCCTCCCGCTCCCCGAATATTTCCCCCTTCTGGAAGAGGGGAAAACCTTCTTTCCTCGGAACAGCTCCATCACACATGAGACTGGAGACATCAAAAAAACGCTACTCCAGGAGATTTCTCAAGGGGAACAGAGCTACTTTCTGCTGCGCAACTGGGATGAGACCCCCATCGCTCTTCTGAGCTTCTCCTCCTCATCAAGGGTGGTGGATCTCACACACCGCTCTCTTCGTGTGAACTATCTTCTGCTTTTTCTCCTGGGCGGACTCCTCTTTACCGGCCTGCTCCTGCTTCTGCACCGCATGGTAATCCAGAGGCTCCATTACCTTGGGGCCTTTCTTCAAACCCTTATCCGGGAGAGCCAGGTTACCCCCTCCTCCCAGAGGATCTCTCTGAAGGGGTCTGACGAAATCAGCCTTCTGGGAGAAAACATTAACACGCTCCTCGATACTCTTGAAGAGACCCGCCGCGTAGAGCGACAAAACGAACAACAGCTTCTGGCCCTGGCGAACAACATCCCCGGTGCGGTCTATCGGAGCCGGGTGGATCGGCAGTTTACGAAAATCTTCGTGAGCGACAACTTCGAGCGGCTCACGGGGTACAAAGCCAAAGACATTTTAGGAAGCCATCGGATCACCATCACGGATATCACCCACCCCGACGATCGGGTCTATCTGCTTACCTCCTTCTGGAAACAGCTTGAGGAGGTAGGATCCTTCTCCATCTACTACCGCGTTCTACGAAGCGACGGAGAGTACATCTGGGTTCACGACTGCGGCCAGGTAACCCTGGATGAGGTTACGGGAGAGCGCTTCATCGACGGGGTTATTCTCGACATGACCGAGCTAAAAAAGACAGAGATCCAGCTTCAAGAGGAGAAAAATCGTTACAAGGAGCTTGCCGACAGTCTTCCTCAGACCATCTTCGAGACAGACCTCACCGGAAAGATTCGTTTTATGAACCGTAACGGTTTTTCCAGCTTCGGCTATCTTCCGAGAGATCTCAAAGAACGCCAGATCTCCTGGCTTGATCTCTTCGAGGAGGATCATGCCATCGTCGCCCGGCGCTGCATGAAACGCCTCTTCGACGAGGACCGGGAAATCTCCACAGAACTTACCGCCCGTACAGGGGAAGGTAAAACCTTCCCTGCGGCACTCTACATCAATCCAGTACGGGAAGAGGGGGAGATTGCAGGAGTTCTTGGAATCATCATCGATCTCTCTGCCCAGAAAACCATGGAAGAGAAGCTGCGCTTTCTCAGCATGCACGACTCTCTTACAGGGCTCTACAACCGGGCTTTCTTCGAAGAAGAGATGCGGCGCATGGACAGCCGGCGTTTTGATCCTCTGGGAGTTATCATGTGCGATCTCGATGGGCTCAAGCTGGTGAACGACATTATGGGACACTCTTCGGGCGATCGGCTTCTCATCGCCGCCGCCTGCATTCTGCGCCAGACCTTCCGAAGTTCCGATGTCATCGCCCGAATAGGAGGGGACGAGTTCTCCATTCTTCTCCCCCAGTGCCCGGAAGAGAAAATGCGCGAGACCCTTGAAAGGCTTCAGAAGAACATCGAGGCCTACAACGCAGGGGCTGGCTCCATCCCCCTCAGCATCTCCGTGGGAAGCGCCTGCCGGGAAATCTCTTCAGAAGAAGGTGTCCAGATTTCCGCAGAGACCCTGATGAACGAAGCAGATTCCCGGATGTATCGGCAGAAGCTTCGTCAGAGTGCCCAGGTGCGAAGAAATTTCGTGGAAAAGCTGCACAGCAATTTCTGCAACGCTTCGATGCCAAACTCCCGGGGGCACCAGCATCATGCCCGAGACCTTCTGCTGGCCCTCTGGAAGCATCTGGAAAAGCCCGAGAGCGAAGAAGCGTACCTAGGGCTCTTCGCCCTCTTCCACGATATCGGCTACATCGGCATTCCACCCGAAATTGTGAAAAAAACCGCCCCTCTTACGGAGAAGGAGTGGCAGATTATCCGAAGGCATCCGGAGATAGGGCATCGCGTAGCACTGAGTTCCCCTGAACTCGCTCCGGTGGCAGATCTGATCCTCAAGCATCACGAACGACCGGACGGCAAGGGATACCCTCTTGAACTCTCGCGCGATGAAATTCCTGCGGCATGCCTTCTCTTTGCTCTGGTGGATGCCTATACATGCATGATTAATGATCGTCCTTTCCAGAAAGCCTGCTCTCCGGAAGAGGCTTTCCAGGAGATCCGCCGGCATCGGGGGAGCCAGTTCGATACTGCCTGCACGGATATTTTTCTAGAGTTTATGGAAAACCATCCCGAACTCCACAAAAGCGTTCCGAACAAGACAAAAGACAAGAAGCTATAATCGACAAGGATTCCAGGCATCTTTGAGGAAAAGAGAGAGCACAAGGAGGGATATCATGAGACAAACCACCGCGCTGGCCATTGATTTGGGAGGACATACGATCTCAGCAACCCTGGCGGAAGACGGCGTTCTCTGCAAGACCATCGAAGAGGATACCGTCCCCTCCCGAGAGCTTGCTGCAGTAACCCGGCAGATCGGGGATATCCTCGAACGATTCGGAACCCCCGAAATACCCCTGGGGATCGGTGTGCCGGGCTTTCTGGACTCCCCCCGAGATGTACTGCGCAGCTCTCCCAACTTCCCCACCTGGCGGAATGTCCCCCTTCGGGAATATTTGCAAAAGGAGCTGGGGCGCAAGGTGCTGGTAGAAAACGATGCCAACTGCTACGCTTTGGGGGAGGGGTTTGCAGGAGAGGCGAAGGGAATGAAGGACTACGCGGTATTCACCCTCGGCACAGGGATCGGAGGGGGGCTCGTAAGCGGAGGACGCCTCATCACAGGTGCCCACGGCATGGGCTCGGAATCCGGCCATATTTGGACAAATCACGAAGGATTCTGCGCCCCCGGCTGTGCCGGCAAAGGGCATCTCGAAGCTCTTGCAGGGGCGGATGGCATCGGCAAAATTGCCCGAAATCTCGGCCTTCCAGAGGATGTGAAAACCTTCTGGACCCTTCGAGAGAAAGATCCTCAAGCGCACCAGGCATGGGAGACCATCCTCACGCACCTGGCGGGGGCTATCGCCAGCGTTATCCATCTTCTCGATCCCAAGGTGGTGGTTCTTGGAGGAGGGATCAGCCGGGCTGCAGGACTCGTCCCCGCCCTGGAGGAAAAAATTCTTCCCCTCTTGGCCCTCCCCTTCCGGGAGGTGCTCAACCTCCGCATCAGCTCTCTGGGAAAGGAAGCCCCCCTCTTCGGAGCCGCTTCGCTCTGGCTCGGAAAGCCCTCCTAACCTTCTTCTCGAAAGAGGAGAACGTGGTACAATGGCCCGCACGCACCGTAGAGAGATCGTCTCCCCAGGGATGGGGTTTTCAGGAATACCCTGTATCCGCCTGCAAAGGAGTTCTCCTATGAAAAGCCTGGAAAAAGTTTTTCGTACTCGAAAAGAGTTCGAGATGCATATCCGCGTCATCCGGCATTTTCTCGCAGCCCATGTCTCTCGTCGCGGGGATCTCCTTTTTGTCGCCATCAACGAGGCGGTGAACAACGCCCTCTTTCACGGGAACCGGAACGATCCCTCAAAAAAGGTTCTTCTTCATCTCTCGCAAAAAGGAGAGGAGCTTCAGATTTCGGTGCAGGACGAAGGAAACCGGCTGGATCGGGACATGTTTTTTCGGCACCGATCGAGAGAGGATGCGGATCCTCTTTCCGAGCACGGAAGAGGGTTTATGATCATGGAGGGATGCTGTGATCGGCTTTTCTTTCCAAAACCGGGAACTATCTGTATGATTGTGACGCTGAACGAGAAAACCCTTGGAGCATCCAGACTCCCGGGGACAAATGCATACAAGGAGGAGGTTCGGTCATGAAAATGAACATGAATGTACAGGGAAACAGGATGGAAGTTCACCTTTCGGGCTACATGTATGTGGAGGATGCTACCCTCTTCCGGGAAGAGGCCATCAAGAAGATGGGTGAGATGGTCTCTCACGTGGAGATCCACATGGGAGAACTTCAGTTTATCGACAGCGCCGGTATGGGGGTGCTCATCTCCCTCTACAAGCGTTGTGCGAAGCGCGGAGGAACCATGGTGCTTCATAATCTTCGAGGAAGCGTCAAAGAAGTCTTCGAACTCACTCGGCTCGACCAGATTTTCACCATAAAATAGCTATACCAGGCCACTGCCCTAACGACCGCTTTGGCATCAGAACATCATCCCCCCGAACCCCTCGGGGGGTCTTTTTTCGCCTTCCTCAAAAGCTTCTGCCTCTTCGGCTATCTCCTTTGAGCCAGAATTCTGGTATAATCTGTAAGCTTGTACTCCTGTCTATGAGGAGGGAGGATACAACCCATGATCACCCTATTGGAAACGGGAACCCCTCTCAATCTCGCAGATCTGGTGGCCCTTGTTCGAGAAGAGGGCCGCACCCAGGCTTATCGCAGAGACGGATCCGTATACACCGTGCAACTCACCCCCAGAACGATAGCCAAGCGAGATGCTCTTGTGGCGGAACTTCTTCAACAGGGGCTCCCCAAAAGAAACCCCGAAGAAGACAGCTCCACTGAGCAGAAAAATGAGTAATTTGCAATTAAGGAGGAACATACGATAATGAACGCTGCCACTGCCTCCCAGCAGTACACCGCAGAGAACATACAGATTCTTGAAGGCCTTGAGGCGGTACGGAAACGCCCGGGAATGTATATCGGAGACACCGCAAGCCGGGGACTCCATCATTTGGTTTATGAAATCGTAGACAACTCACTGGATGAGGCTCTGGCGGGGATATGCAACAACGTGGAAGTCACCATCCATCCGGATAACAGCATCTCCGTGGAAGACAACGGCCGGGGAATTCCCGTGGACGAACACCCCACCATGGGAAAATCCGCCGCCGAGGTGGTTCTCACGGTACTCCACGCAGGGGGAAAGTTCGACAACAAAACCTACCAGGTCTCCGGAGGGCTTCACGGAGTAGGCCTCTCGGTGGTAAACGCCCTTTCGGAGTGGCTGGAACTTACAATCTGGAAAAACGGGCAGGAGTGGAAGCAGTCCTATCGCCGGGGTATTCCTTTAGCTCCCCTTGTTGCGGGAGAGGACACCGCCCGCCAGGGGACGAAGATTCACTTTCTTCCGGATAGCCTCATCTTCCCCGAAATCTCCTTCTCCTGGGATATTCTCTCTTCTCGCCTCCGGGAACTGGCCTTTCTCACTCCGGGAATTGCCATCATTCTGCGGGATCAGCGGCAGGAGAAAGAGACGCTCTTCTCCTACGACGGAGGAATCACCTCCTTTGTGGAGCATCTAAACCGAGGCAAAGAGACCCTTTTCGCCCCCCCCCTCTCCATTTCAGGAGAAAAGGACGGGGTTTTTGTGGATGTGGCCATCCAGTATAACGATAGCTACATGGAACGAATCTTCCCCTTTGCCAATCTTATCCACACCATTGAGGGGGGAACGCACGTATCGGGGTTCCGCACCGCCCTCACCCGTGGAGTGAACGAGATGGCCCGGCGGGAGAAGCTCCTCAAAGAAAAAGAAGTCAATCTGACCGGAGAGGACCTTAAAGAGGGGCTCACCGCAGTCATCTCCGTGAAGATACCGGAACCCCAGTTCGAAGGGCAGACCAAGACCAAGCTCGGCAACGGAGAGATCAAGGGAATTGTCGACTCCATGGTCTATGACGCTCTCCTCAACCTTCTGGAGGACCGCCCGGAGACCCTCAAACCAATCGTCAACAACGCCCTCAAAGCCCGCCAGGCCCGGGAAGCTGCAAAAAAAGCGCGGGAGTTGGTGCGGCGCAAATCTGCCCTCTCCAGCTTCGACCTTCCGGGAAAACTGGCAGACTGCTCCGGCAAGGATCCCCAAAACTCGGAGATCTACATCGTGGAGGGAAACAGCGCCGGAGGCAGCGCCAAACAGGGACGGGATCGCAGCTTTCAGGCCATTCTCCCGCTACGGGGAAAGATTCTTAACGTAGAAAAGGCCCGGCTGGATCGGGCGCTGAGTAACAACGAAATCCGCACCATCATTCAAGCCCTGGGGTGCGGGGTGGGGGACGAATTCGATATCTCCCGGCTCCGGTATCACCGCACCATCATCATGACCGACGCCGATGTAGACGGAGCACACATCCGCACGCTGTTGCTCACGCTCTTCTTCCGGTTCATGCCTCAGATCATCGAACAGGGGCATCTCTACGTAGCCCAGCCTCCGCTCTACCGGATTCAGGCGGGAAAAGCCATAAACTACTGCTACTCGGAAAAACAGCTCCGGGAGATCATCGCTGCCCTGGAGGGAAAGAAATATGTTCTGCAGCGCTACAAAGGGCTGGGGGAGATGAACCCCGAACAGCTCTGGGAGACCACCATGGACCCCGCAGGGCGCGTACTCAAGCGTGTGGAGATCGACGACGCCGTGGCGGCGGATGAAGCCTTCAGTGTCCTCATGGGAGACAAGGTGGAGCCGCGTCGGGAGTTCATCGAAAAACACGCCCGAGAGGTACGGAATCTGGACGTGTAGGGGCTAGTAGGCTGTTCCACGTTATAGTGTGCCCTTAGATGGGAGCCTCCGCTTGTGTGTCCCCTCGGCTCCCGAGTGGTCGAACCGCTCCCTTGCTTTGCTGCTCCGAACCGTCGCCACAGACGCGCCGTCCATGGCGCGATTGCGGCTTGCTGGCACGTCCTGTGCCAGCACCGGTTTTCCGCGACGCAAAGCTGCACTCGCCGACCACTATGTCGCTGCCGGGGACACACAAGCTCCGGCTCCTGCGGATCATTCAGGCTCATAATATAAGCAGGAATGATGCACTAGTTCTTAGTTGCTCGTTTTTAGTTAAAGGCAAAGGCAGAGGCAAAGGCAAAACCATGCGGCAACGGTGGTTTTTGCCCCATACCTTTGCCTTTGCTTTTCCTAGCAACTAGCAACTAGCTTTCCCCTCCTCGGAAAAACCTTCCACAGCTTGACAAAATATGTAAAGTTTGCTTTACTTTTAGAGGTTTTTTCCACTCCCTCCGGAAAAAACCAAATGCGTTTTTCCGACCTTCTCACGTTTTGCCTTCGGAAAATCTTCTTCATGAAGGCGTATTTCAGAGATCAAGGAGGTTTGCATGTACGTTCTTCACCGTACCCGCATCCGTCATCTTCGGATGCAGCGGGGTTACACCCAGAGAGAGCTTGCGGAGTGCGCGGGGATCACCCAGGAGTATCTTTCCGCCATTGAGCGGGGGAGCCGGGTTCCCTCTCTGGAGGTGTTTTTTCTTCTGGCGGAGGCTCTTGCAATTCCTCCCTCGGTGCTTCTCTGTAAAAAACGATCCCCCTGATTTTCAGCGGTACCGTTGGAGGCTGTTGGAGCCACTCTTCTTCAGGAAATAGTATTTCAAGCACAGCATTCGAGGCCTTTCCTCTCCATGAGGAAGGGCCTTTTTTCGTGCTTTTTCAAGGTTTCCCGACACGTTATTCTCGATATTATCCTCGACATTTTCCTGTCAGGATCTTGAGAACCACCAGTTCTTTGAAAGTGATTAAGAAGACGGGTATCATGCTCCCCGTAACAGGCGGCCCCCGAGGGAGGCAATAAAAAAATTTGGGGAGCCACATTCCGTAAAGAAAAGGCATAAAGAAGGGAGGTGAAATAACATGGCAGACTTTCATAACAAGAGTACGCGTATGGGGCTTCGGGTGCAGACCGGTACCAGTCTCGAAGGTGATCCTATCCTGACAACCCTCAGCTGGGGGGGCGTGGCGGATAACGCCGCCGCCGATGACATTGATGCAGTGGCCCAGGCTCTGGAGGAGCTTCTGGAGTTTCCGGTAGTGGAGATTCAGCGATCCGCGGTTGATACGGTGATGTAGTTGGCTGTCTCGGCGTATCGGCTCGCCGAACTGTCGGAAAAAGAAAAATGGCAATCTTAGGAATGCCATGAAATGAAACGGTAGAGGAAGGCAACGAAACGAAAAAGAAAGGAGGTGAAACGATATGGCTAAGACCCTTCGTCTGAAGTTTAAGACCGATAGTGACGCTTCGTGGGCGCTCTCTCTTCGGTATCCCAAGAACGGTATCACTCTCGCAGAAGCCACCACCGCCGCGAACGCCGTGATTACCGCCGGGATCTTCGTAAAGAATCCCCAGACCTTCGCAGGTGCGGAAGTCGTTGACAGGACTGTTACCGAGATCATTGTGTAGCGGTGTAGCTGCCTAGCGGCATAACGAAGCATCAAGCTGCAGTACCTGGTAGGAGATGGATCGTTTCCCCGGAGCCGAAACTCTCGGGCTTCGGGGATTTTGTATCTAGCAAGCAAGTATAAGGGGATCAAGAAAGGAGGAGCACCCATGGAGGAGTTTCTGAACAGCGCCATCCAGAGCGGCTTTTCCGTCGTTGTGGCGGCCTATCTGCTCATTCGCATGGAAAAACGCCTAGAAGCCCTGAGCGAGGCCATCCGGGATCTGCACGCCTGGCTCCGGACGGGGACGGAGTAGAAGGAAGAGAAAAGCCCTCAGCTGTCAGGAACCGGCAAAAGCTGGTCTCTGGCGGCTGAGGGCTTTTTTTACCCCATCTATCCTCTATACGCTATGCTCCGTGTTGATCCCCCATACTCTAACGCTCCATACTCTGCTCTACACCTCACAGATCATGATAGATCATAGATTATTGCTCATCCCCTATATCCCCGTACGCTCCATCTCCACGTCCTTGCGAAAGTCCTTATCCCCGTAGCGGAGGATGTCGTCTTCTCCAAGATAGGGGCCGTTCTGAACTTCGATGATCTCCAGAGGGATTTTACCGGGGTTGGAGAGCTGGTGCATCTCATGCTTGCCGATAAAGGTGCTCTCCCCTTCGTGCAGGAAATACTCCCGATCTTCATGCCGCACCTTGGCGGTACCGCTAATGACGATCCAGTGTTCGCTCCGGTGGTGATGATACTGAAGGCTAAGGCTCTTTCCCGGAAGCACCCGAAGGCACTTGATCTTTACCCCCTCCGCCTCGTAGAGAATACGGTACTCCCCCCAATGGCGGGCGCTTTCAGGAGCCTGCCAGAACTCCCGGCGATGCTGCTCTTTAAGGGTCTCCACGATCTGCCGCACCTCCTGAGACTTTCCCCGGGGGGCGATATAGAGAGCATCCGGGGTATCCACCACCAGCATATCCTCTACCCCCGAGGCGGCCACAAGCCGATCGTTGCCTTGGATAAGGCTGTTCCGGCAGTTGGAGGCCAGGATATCCCCTTTGAGGAGGTTTCCCTGCTCATCCCGGGGGCCGTAATCGTAAAGGGCATCCCAACTTCCCAGGTCGGTCCACCCCACGTTAAGAGGCACCACCCCCACCCGCTGCACCTTCTCCATAATGCCGTAGTCGATGGATACCGAGGGAAGCTCTTCAAAGGCCTCAAGCAAAGCGCCTTTCCCCTGCCGGATAAGGGTGCCTATCTCCGGGAGATGCTCCTCAAAGGCGGCGGCCATATCCTCCAGACGGAAGAGAAAGATCCCCCCGTTCCAGAGATACTCTCCGGAGTCGAGGTATTCCTGGGCCCGGAGGGTATTGGGCTTCTCCACAAAGGCCTCTGCCTCGAACCATCCCCCCCGGTTTTCTCCCTTCTTGATGTAACCATACCCCGTTTCGGGGGCATTTGGAACCACTCCAAAGGTGACAAGCCGCCCCGCCTCCAGCGCCGCAAGCCCCTGAAGAACCGCCTCGCGAAAACCCTCTTCATCCTTCATGACGTGGTCGCTGGGACAGACGAGGAGAGGCGTTCGGGGATCCGCCCCCTCTTCAAGAAGCGCCGCCACCCCCAGGGCGATAGCGGGAGCGGTGTTGCGCCCCACCGGCTCAAGAATGAGGAAATCCTCTTTCTCCTCCTCACAGCGCCATTCGATCTGCCGGATCTGATGCATAATCTGGGATTCGAAACCCTCCCCCCCCACAACCCGGATACGGCAACCGCAGAGGGGCTGCAACCGGCGAAGGGTGTTCTGGAGCAAACTTTCGCTCCCCCCCAGAGGGAGAAACTGCTTGGGCACCTCCTCCCGAGAGAGGGGCCAGAGGCGGGTGCCTCCCCCCCCCGCAAGAATCAGGGCGTGAATAGTATGGATAGTATTGTTCAAACCTGAACCTCCTTAAGAAAATCTACACCTCAGGTAGTATGGCTGGGAAAACGAGGATCTTCAATCCCCCGCCAAAGCAAGGGATTTGACATCGGAATCTCTCAAAAAGACCGTGGAGACCATCCACCCCACAAGGATAGCCTTGCCATTACGCCCAGCAGCCTCAATCGGAACGTCGGGCAAAAGCCACTCCTTCGCACAAGGCCCATACCGAACCCCATCCAGACAAACACCTTCATCCAGCAACGCCTGGGCACGCTCCCGGGTAATCTCCCTCGGACAGAGAGAGCCTTTTCTTCCTCTGTGCCAGAACTCTTTGTGTTTGGGGTTACCAACACAGAGATGGCGCAAACCCATGCAACCTACCGCCCACCCCGACCAATGCCGTAGTAGACAAAGCCCAGATCCCGCATCTTGCCGGGGTCATACTGATTGCGGCCATCGAAGATCAGGGGGGTTTTCAGCAGCTCCTTCATACGCTCGAAATCCGGAGAGCGGAACTCCGGCCACTCCGTGAGAAGTAGGAGCCCATGGGCCCCCTCCAGAATCTCGTAGGGATCCTCTCCGTACTCCAGCCCCTTCAAAGGTCCGAAGATTTTGCCGGCGTTCTCCATGGCCACAGGATCGAAGGCCCGCACCGAGGCCCCTCGCTCCAACAACCCCCGGATAATCGGTATGGAGGGGGCCTCCCGCATATCGTCCGTCTGGGGCTTAAAGCTCAATCCCCACACCGCGAAGCGCTGCCCTTCCAGAGAATCCCCCCCCAGATGGGCCAGAAGACGCTCCAGAAGATAGCTCTTCTGCCGCTCGTTAATCGCCTCCACCGCCTCCAGAATGCTGAAGGTATGCCCCCACTCCTGCCCCGCATGGATCAGGGCCTTCACATCCTTGGGAAAGCAGGAGCCCCCGTAGCCGATGCCGGGATACAAAAAGCTGGGGCCGATCCTCTCATCGCTCCCCATCCCCCGGCGCACCTGCTCGATATCGATCCCCCGAATATCCGCAAACCGGGCGAGATCGTTCATAAAGCTGATCCGGGTGGCCAGCATGGCGTTGGCGGCATACTTGGTAAGCTCCGCCGCCCGAATGCTCATCTTCATAATCCGGTTCTCCCGCATGGAGAAGGGAGCAAAGATATCCTCCAGATAATCCTGAGCCTTGGGACTCTCCACCCCCAGCACAATGCGGTCGGGCTTCAGAAAATCGTCTATGGCGGAGCCCTCTTTCAGAAACTCCGGACAGAAGGCCATCTCCACCAGATGCTCCCCCAGCCCCCGGGCAGCAAGCTCCTTCTTGATCCGCCGCCCCGCCTCCTCGGTGGTTCCCACGGGCACCGTAGACTTCAGCACCACCACCCGAAAGGAATCCATATACCGGCCGATATCCCGGGCCACCTCATAGACCTGGCTCAGATCCGCCCCGCCGTTCTCTGGAGAGGTGGGGGTTCCCACCGCCACAAAGAGCAGCTCCCCGTGCTGCACCCCCTCCTCAAAGGAGGTGGAAAAACGAAGGCGCCCCTTCTCCACATTCCGGGGCACCATGGTCTCCAGGCCGGGCTCGTAGATGGGGATCTCCCCCCGCTGAAGCCCCTGAATCCGATCCGCATCCTTATCAATACAGAGCACCCGGTTGCCGCTCTCCGCCAACCCGGTGCCCGTCACAAGCCCCACATACCCCGTACCGATCACGGTAATTCGCATCTATATTCTGCCTCCACATTATGTCAAAAATATAGCGTCCCGAGAGCCCCGAAACCATATGCCTGTTAAAACCCTTTGGTACATGGTACTCGGAAAGAAGGAAGAAAACAAGAGAAAGACAAGACCCTTCTCCACGCCCTTCTGCACCTGTTTTTTACAAGCCCAAAATCCCCGCTTTTGCAAAACTTTTTTCTCGGGGGGGGATTCTTGAATGTGGCTTCGCACAAGGGAATCCCTTACCCGGTTTCTCGGGGCATCGATAGAGTAGCAGGTAACTATGGCACAGTCGCCAGTCCATGATGGCGGCGGTCATCTGTTAATCGTAGAAGATACCGAGCCACCGGCTGAATTCCAGGTTCGTGATGAGCAGGTAAAAGCTTCGGCTCCAAAACATCTCCTTCCAGAGTGCCTCTCTTCAACTTAGAAAAACGCTCTACTCTTCCTCGATGATCCTCAGACCATGGGATGACAATCCAAGTGCAAAGGGGGCCTTCCCGCTGGCCTTCCTGATTCATCAATTCAACAGTGGATATAACGGAAAAAGGAGAGACAATCATTCCTATCGAAACGGAAATCCTTAATGCAGGGAAACCCACAGATAGAATCCTTTTTTAACACCAAAATATCCACGAAGAAGCTCTGGGAACTGATGCAATCCCGGCAGAACAATTGATACCGTCTCTATAATTAAAATGCAGAGCTGACAAATGCGAACCAGGTAGAACCACCCGTTCTTTGAACATCTTTCGAAAGCTTTGTATGCTCCCTTCAGGAACGGCTCTGATGCCGTATATTTCTTGAAGGGAGCATACAATATGTGCAAGGAGATGCAGTGGAGAGCGGCAGGCGAGACGGGCGAAACAGGAAAAACGGGGGAGACGAAAGAGACCACAGAGATACGGGAGGCTCTTCCCGCGGCGTTTCTCTCCTACATCATGAGGGTTGAGGGAGGGTACGTGAACCATCCGAAGGATCCCGGGGGGGCCACCAAATACGGCATTACCCAGCGGAGCCTGGAGAAGGCCCGGGGGATGCTGGAGGGGCTTCCGGACTCTGTGCGGGATCTTTCCTGTGAGAGGGCTTCCCGTATTTTTTATGCCTTCTACTATCTTCCTGCAGGGTGTGCCGCCCTCCCCTATCCGCTGCGGCTGGCTCATTTCGATGGGGCGGTACACTGCGGGGTACATCAGGGGGGGAGGCTACTGCAGAGAATGCTTAACCGGCTGGGCCTGGGGCTGGAACGTGAGGAGCCGCTGAAGGTGGATGGCCTGGTGGGGCCTCGTACGCTGGAGAGAGTGCTGCTTTTGCAGCGCTCGGGGGATTTCTGGGGTCATCTGGGGGTTCAGGGGCTTCTGCTGGAGCGCATGGAGTTTTACGGCTCCCTGGCCCGAAAGAACCCGAAGCAGTACGGCCCTTTTCTGGGAGGATGGCTCCGGAGGCTGGAGCTGCTGCGTGAGACAGCGGAAGAACGTTGGAAGTGTGAAGTGTGAAGTAAAAGCAAGGGCAAGGGCAAGGGCAAAACCACATCCTTCAGCCATTGAGGGTGAGAGGTTTTGCCTTTGATTTTACTGCCTTTATATTTTGTGTCCATTTTTCACTTTCCACTTCCTACTAATTTCCCTCTTTTCCGTGGTATCATAGAGCGTTGCTGCAGAACGCAGAAACGCCGTGTGGAGGGGGAAAAGAGTATGAGAGAGGCCGGATTTTCTCCGGAGAGACATGCAATTCTGAAAGATCGCTACGGCACCCTGACACCCCCGGAGTGCCGACTGCTTCAGTTTGCGGCGGTGCTTACGGAGCCGGTGTCTCGGGAGCTGCTTCTCTCTGTAGAGGAGCCCCTTTTTCCAAAACTTTCCCCGGAGGAGAGAGGTTCTCTTCTGGAGAGACTGATCTCTCTGGAGATGCTTGAGATCCCCAAGCCCTTCAAAGAGACATGGGTAGTCCCCCGGGAGATTCGGGAGTTCGCTACCCGGAGGGCTCTTGAAGAACACAACTACCCTCTCCTTCGTGATGCGGGGGAAGAGATGCTTCCGCTGCAACAGTTCACCCCCTATATTGGCTATCCCCGGGAAGAGGGGTGGAAGCTCTTCCGATGCATCCGCCGGGCCCTCTACTCCGGAGACTGGCGGAGCCTGGAAGAACATTGTGCCGCCTATGAGCAGATCTTCCCCTCCCCTCCTCAGGGACTTTCAAAAGACCCTCTCTTCGATATTTGCAACTCCCCCTTTGATGGTTCGTGGCTCTGCCGTTATCTCCCCCTGCCTCTCGTCTTTCGGGTGCTCTCCCGTAAGGAGTCGGATTTCTACCTTCGGAAAGATCTCTCTTCGGAAGATCCCCTCTGGGAGACCCTGAAGAAGATTCTCCTTCGGCTCCCCAAGGCATCCCAAGAGGTTCGCACCGCCTGGCACTCCTCCTTTTTTCGCATGCTCTGCAGCTACGCCCTTTTTTCGGGGGATGGAGAGATGCTTCGGGAGATACCCCTTCCGGAGGAGTGGATTGCCCAGGCATACCGGGCCGGGGAAACTCTTTTTTCGGGGGAGATCACCGAGAGCCTCACTCTTTGGGAAGAGGCTCTCCGCAAGCTGGAGCATCAGGATCGCCGGGCGCTCCTCCCCTTTCCCTACGGCTCTCTCTACGTACTCAACCTGCTGCTTGAAGAAGATCCCGAGCAGTGGGAAAAGGCACAGAGATACCTCAAATATTTGGGGAGTTTGGGAGAGGAGCCTTTGGAGAATCGGGATATTCTGCTGCGCCTTCTCGCCTTCCGACGGGGCTTTCAGCGGGAGGCGGAGGCTTTGGAGGTGCACTTTCCACCATCCCGGCTTAAGGAAAAACACCCCTTCACCCAGACACTCTTTTTTCTTGCCCTCTTCTGGATCGCCCCGGAGGCTCTCCCCCGCCGGAGCGAGGAGCTGGCAGATCTGCATCGCCGCTGCCGAGAGTGCTCTCTCCGCCGCCTGGAGGCGGAGTGTGCAGGGCTTCTGCACGCAGGGGAGCCCCTGGGATATCTGGAGATGGCCCAAGAGGGAGAGTCTTTTCTTGAGAGTATCCAGCACCCCCCGCTACGGAGCCTGCTCACCCTGAAGAGGGAGTGGCAACGCCTTCTGGAGGCTCTGGAGCTTCTGGGAACGCCTCCCGGAACCCCGGCCACGGCAAGGCTCAAAAAGAGGGAGAAGCCAGAGCGTCTCATCTGGCGTATATCACTGGAACATCCACACACCCCATCACCTGGGATAGCGAAAATCGCCCCGTGGATACAGAAGGAGATCTCCCGGGGGAAGTGGAGCCGTGGTACCCGGGCCAGCGAAAAGAGGCTTGAGGAGGAACGAGAGGGGGGGACTCTTCTCACCCCCCAGGATTGCAATGTTCTGGATGCCCTGGAAGCTCTTGAGCACCCCCGGCATCGGGGGATACAGGGGGGGGATCCTTTTCTCGAAACCCTTGAGGCACTGGAGGGGCACGAACATATCTTCTCCGAAGAATTCGTGGAGCAGCATCTGCAGCTTCAGCGAGGGGAGCCAAAGCTGCGGATACGCCAGGGAGAGGAGGGGTTCTCTCTGGAGTTTTCCCCCTTTCCCTCCCCGAGAGAGCGGGGGCGAGCGTATCTTCTTCGGGAGAAGTCTTTCGGGGTTCTGCTCTTCTTCCCCCTCTCCGGGTATGTGCAGAAGATGCTCCAGATTCTGGGAAACTCCCCGGTACTGCATGTTCCTTCCGAGGGGCGGGAGGCTCTTCTACGAACGCTGAAGGCCCTTTCAGGAAAGATCTCTATGGAGTCCGAAGTTGAGGGAGAACCGGGAGAGGAGGAGCCCCTGCGCGAGGGGGAGCACCGCCCCTGCATGCGGCTTACCCCCCAGCGGGAGGGACTCTCCTGTGAAATCCGCGTCTATCCTCTGGGAGAAGAGGGCCCAGGGTGCAACCCCGGCGAGGGGGGGAGCCTGCTGATCTTTTCTCGGGAGGGGAAGAACCTGCAGATCTCGCGAGATCTCAAGAGAGAAGAGGAGACTGCCCGGGGTGTGCTTGCCTGTTGCACCGTTCTGGAGCGGGGGTATCAGGAATCTCCCTGGAGCTGGCATCTCCCCTCTCCCCAGGACTGCCTGGAACTTCTTCTGCAGATTCGGGAGTGTCCGGAGCTTCTTCGGGTAGAGTGGCCCAGGGGGGAGTCTCTCAAAGTTACCCGCCCCCTCTCCTTTGGAGATCTCTCGGTACAGATCACCTCCAAAGAGGAGTGGTTCACCCTTTCGGGAGAGCTGATGATAGAGGAGAACCGTGTGCTCGATATTAAGGAGCTTCTCGAACTTGTGGGAAGATATCCGGGGCAGTTCATCCCTCTGCAGGACGGGGAGTTTCTCGCCCTTACACGGGAATTCCGGCGCCGCCTGGAGGATCTGCACACCTTCGGCACCCCCCGGGGAAAGGATTTTCTGCTGCACCCCTCCGCCACCCCTGCGCTGCACCCTCTCTTTGCACAGATCCCCAAAAAGGAGATCTCCCCGGAGTGGCGCGAGAGAACCGAACGCTTCGAAGCCCTCTCCCAGCTCACCCCCCAGGTCCCCTCCTCTTTTGAAGGCAAGCTGCGAAACTACCAGGAAGAGGGGTTCCGCTGGCTTACCCGGATGGCCTCTCTGGGGGCGGGGGCCTGCCTTGGGGATGATATGGGGCTCGGCAAGACGATCCAGGCGCTGGCAGCACTTCTCTATCTGGCGGGAAAGGGGCCCTCTCTGGTGCTGGCTCCTACCTCGGTATGTATGAACTGGCTTCGGGAGGCCCGGCGCTTTACCCCCGCCCTTACCATGAGCTATCTCGGCGAGGGGGATCGTGAGGAGATGCTTGCGGCCTCCGCCCCCTATCATCTGATTCTCTGCAGCTACGGCCTTCTCCAGCAAGAGGTGGAGGCTCTTGAGAAGATTTCCTGGAACTGTATCGTCCTGGACGAAGGACAGGCCATCAAAAACCCCCGCACCCAGCGCTGGAAGAACGTGATGCGGCTAAAGGGCAATTTCCGCCTCATCACCAGCGGAACCCCTCTGGAGAACCATCTGGGAGAACTCTGGAGCCTCTTTCGTTTTCTGAACCCCGGCCTTCTGGGATCGCTCAAGAGCTTCAACTCCCGTTTTGCCTTCCCCATCGAAAAGGAGGGAAACTCCCACGCGGCGAAACGGCTGAAGCGGCTTCTGGAGCCCTTTCTTCTGCGGCGCACCAAGAGCCAGGTTCTGGAAGAACTCCCCCCGAAGACGGAGATCCTTCTCTCTCTGGAACTCTCCTCTGAAGAAACCGCCCTCTATGAAGCCCTGCGCCGTAAAGCGCTGGATGAGGTAACAAACGCGTCTCTCTCCCCCGGACAGAGGCGCATCCAGATTCTCTCCCATATCATGAAGCTCCGCAGGGCCTGCTGCCACCCTCGGCTGATTCTTCCGGGAAGCGGCTCCGGAAGCTCCAAGCTCCAGGCTCTTGAGAAGATTCTCCTGGAGCTTGAGGAAAACCAGCACCGGGCACTGGTCTTCAGTCAGTTTGTGGATCATCTCTCCCTGGTGCGGGCCTTTCTCGATCGCATCGGAATTGCCTATCAGTATCTGGACGGAAGCACCCCTCTGAAGGAGCGCAAAAAACGGGTAGACGCCTTTCAGCGGGAGGAGAGCCCCTGCTTTCTCATCAGTCTCAAGGCTGGGGGGATGGGGTTGAATCTCACCGCAGCGGATTATGTGATCCATCTGGACCCCTGGTGGAACCCCGCGGTGGAGGATCAGGCATCGGACAGGGCGCACCGAATCGGCCAGACCCGGCCGGTAACCATCTACCGGATGGTAGCAAAAGGCACCATCGAAGAGAAGATCGTGGCACTGCATGAGCACAAGCGGCATCTCGCAGAGGATATTCTTCAGGGGCGAGAGCAGATTGCGGAGATCTCCATGGACGAGCTTGTGCGACTTTTACAGGGGTAGCTTTTCTGAAGCTCTTAGAGTATAATGATTTCAATTTAGAGCAGTACGTCATTCCCGCTTATATCATGAGCCTGAATGAACCGCAGGAGCTGGAGCTTGTGTGTCCCCGGCAGCAAGCATAGTAGTCGGCGAGTGCAGCTTTGCGTCGCGGAGAACCGGCACCGGCACAGGACGTGCCGGTGAGCCCCAGCTGCGCCATGGACGGCGCATCTGGGGCGACGGTTCGGAGCAGCAAAGCAAGGGAGCGGTTCGACCACTCGGGAGCCGAGGGGACACACAAGCGGAGGCTCCAATTCCAAGGCACAATATAACGTGGAACAACCCGCTAGTCTCTGTTTGCATGTGGAGATGGCGTCCACAGTAAGGAGGAGTACAACCTATGACAACCCAGGGAGAATCTTCTGCCCTTTTTGCACAGCAAATGATCGCTCTGCTCTCCCGGGCGGCTTTTTTCGCCCGCCCCCCCATATCCCGCTTCTGTGTGGGAGCAGTGGTTCGCGGAGAGAGCGGCGCCCTCTATATGGGGGCCAATATGGAGTTTCCCGGAGGATCTCTGGGCTCCTCCATTCATGCGGAGCAATCCGCTGTGATGCACGCCTGGCATAAGGGGGAGCGTCGGATTACCCATCTCGCAGTGAATGCACCGCCGTGCGGCCTCTGCCGGCAGTTTCTCATGGAGCTTCGCGATGGAGAATCTCTTGAAATCTTTCTTCCAGGGGAGGCTCCCCGGACACTTTCGGAGTTTCTCCCCCGGGCTTTCGGCCCCGGAGACCTTCATAAGTCTGCCCGCCTTCTGGACGAAAGCATCACCGCGCTCTCCAAGGAAGGGCTTCCTTCTGGTGACCCTGTGGCGGATGCTGCCTTTGAGGCGGCCCGGAAGAGCTACGCCCCCTATTCCGGGGGGTTTGCGGGGGTTGCTTTAGAGCTTGAAGGTGCAGGGATCGTGGCAGGGCGTTATGCGGAGAATGCCGCCTTTAATCCCAGCATGTCCCCTCTGGCGTCCGCTCTTACTCTGGCGCTTCTGGAGGGGCATGAGAACCGTAGCGTTCTTCGGGCGGTGCTGGTAGAGGCTGGGGATACTCCCATAAGCCATCGGAGAGCCTGTGAGGAAGTGCTCGCCTCCTGGGCTCCGGATAGTGAACTTGAGTGCTTTTCGGTTTCGAAAAAGGAATAAAGTTGTTGCAGCCTGCGCTACTCATGGTAGAATACCCGAGAGTTGGCAGCTTTTACACACAATTTGGCGGAGAAGGCCCCGAAGGGGGCGCCAAGAGAGCCGCGTTAAGCGGAAAACGGGGAGGTTTTTCTGTTGTCTACAGATCATACCAAAAACAATGTGAAGGCATCTGGGAATAGCGGAGAGAATTCGAGCGAACCGAAGCATCGCAAGGTAGGGATCACCGAGACCGCCTTTCGGGATGCGCATCAGTCCATCATGGCCACCCGGCTGCGCACGGAGGACATGCTTCCCATAGCGGAGGCCATGGACGAGGTGGGATACCACTCCATGGAGGTATGGGGAGGGGCTACCTTCGACACCTCCATGCGTTTTCTTGAGCAGTGCCCCTGGGATCGGCTCCGGCAGATCCGGAAGCGCATGAAAAAGACCAAGCTCCAGATGCTTCTCCGGGGACAGAATCTCGTAGGGTACCGGCACTACGCAGATGACGTGGTGCGGGAGTTTGTAAAGCGTGCGGTAGGAAACGGCCTGGATATCATCCGAATTTTTGACGCCCTGAACGATCTGCGGAACACCGAGATTGCGGCGGATCAGGTTAAAAAAGAAGGCGCGCACCTCCAGATGTGCATCTCCTACACCATCTCCCCGGTGCACAGCGTAGAGGCCTTTGGAAGGCTCGCCAAGGATATGAAGGAGATGGGGGCGGACTCCATCTGCGTGAAGGATATGGCGGGGCTGATCAGCCCGGTGGATGCCAAGAAGCTCGTCCACTCCATCAAGAAGCACACCGACGGCCTGCCGGTACAGTTCCACTGCCACTACACCAGCGGCATGGCCGCCATGGCCTACTTCGCCGCTCTTGAGGCGGGGGCGGACGTGGTGGACTGTGCCATCTCTCCCTTCGCCATGGGAACCAGCCAGCCCGCCACGGAGGCCATCGTGGCAGCTCTTATGGGGGGCGAGCTGGATACGAAGATCGACCTGGAGCATCTCCTGCCGGTATCCAACTACTTCAAGGAACTTCGGGAGAAGTATGCAGACCTTATCATGGGGATGTCCGGGGTGGACGTGAACGTGCTGATCTACCAGATTCCCGGAGGGATGTACTCCAACCTGCAGAGCCAGCTGAAAGAGCAAAACTCTCTGCACAAGCTTGAGGCGGTGCTGGAAGAGGTTCCCAAGGTGCGTAAAGCCATGGGATATCCTCCCCTGGTAACGCCCACCAGCCAGATCGTGGGAACCCAGGCCACCCTGAACGTTCTTCTTGGAAAGCCCTGGAAGATGATCCCCAAGGAGGTAAAGATGTACTTCCAGGGGTACTACGGCCGTCCCCCCGCAGAGGTGGATCCCGAGGTGGCAAAGATTGCCATCGGCAACGAGAAGCCTATCACCTGCCGTCCCGGCGAGATGCTGGAGCCGGAGCTGGAGGCCGCTCGGGAGGCCATTAAGCCCTATATCCTTAAACCCGAAGATGTGCTGAGCTACGCCATCTTCCCCCAGGTAGCCAAGGATTTTCTTCCCAAGCAGTTTGCCCGGGAAACCGGCACCGACGGCGGATTCGAGAAGACCGAAACCGACGGGGTCTATCCCGTATAGGGGTGGGAATGGGAGTTTACATGTCCCCTCCGCTCCGGTGTGGTCGAACCGCTCCCTTGCTTTGCTACTCCGGCCCGTCGCCTCAGATGCGCCATCCATGGCGCATCTGAGGCTTGTCGGCACGTCCTGTGCCGCCACCGGACCTCCGCTACGCAAAGCTGCAGTCGCCGACCACAATGTCGCTTCCGGGGACACATAAACTCCAGCTCATCTCATAAGAATATGCAGAGAGGCGGAACCCCTGGAGGGATTCCGCCTCTTCTTGTTTGTTCGTCACGCATCTCCCTCGCAGGAGATCACCCGGAGAGTGCGCCAGGCCCCTCCCCGATAGCGAAGATAAAAGGCACCTCCTATGAAAAAGACCATAGAAACGAGAATGGACCAGCTCGCTTCGGGGGGGACATGGAAAATGCGGATTGCCCCGATCACCGAAAGTGCAAGGAACCAGTGGGTTCCCACGGAGAGAATCATGGCCCAGAAGGTATCCCCCGCTCCCCGAAGAGCCCCGCTGAAGACAGTTCCCACCGCATCCGCCAGGACGTAGAAGCTAATGAGACGTACCATGAAAGTTGCGGTGGGGAGCATCGATTCAAAGGCGAGACTAGCCTCCCGAGGACGAAAAACCTGCACCAAAGTCTCCGGCATGGAGGCGAAGATCAGCAGAAGCACCCCGGAGTAGCAGAAGGCCAGTCGAAGCCCCCCCATGGTCACCCGATGGGCCGCATCGGGCTTTCCCGCCCCCATGTAGCGCCCCACAAGACTTGTAATGGCGATATTCATCCCCACCAGGGGGATAAAGGAGACCATATCCCAGTTCAAGGCGATGGTGGCGGCAGCTCCCACAGCAATGCCATAGGAGTGAAAGGCCATAACCATGCTGGTGAAGGCGAAAAGGTTAAGAAAAAGCTCCAATCCTGCGGGATATCCAAGGCGCAGCAAAAGCTTCATGATGGTTCGATCGAAGCGCAGCGCCTCAAGAACCCCGTAGGTTCGGCGGTTTTCTCTGCTAAGATAGGCTCCGAGAATCACCAAGAGCCCCGCAACGCCACCGATAAGCGTACCATAAGCAGCCCCCCGAACTCCCAGAGCGGGAAAACCGAGCTTTCCGAAGACCAGCACGTAATTTGCCCCCACATTCACCAGCATGGAAAAAAGGGAAGCCCCCATAACGATGGGGGTCTTGCCGATGCCACTGAAAAAGCAGCTCAACACATTCCGGAGCAGGGCGATCCCCGCCCCCATCATGACGATGTTGAAATAGGCCACCTGAAGCGCCACCTGTTCCTCAGGAACTCTGGAGAAAACGAAGAAGAGCCTCCCGAGAGGAAGCGTTCCGAGAAGAAGCAGTGCACCCAAAAGAGCGAGAATGGCCCCCTGGGTCACCACCAGAGGGCATTTCTCCCGCTGCCCCGCTCCGTAGTACTGCGCCACCAGGGCGTTGGCATACCCCGTGGTACCGATGAAAAAGGTCATGAAGAGAAAGCAGGTGAGCCCTCCCCCCATGGCGGCATTCATATGCACCCCTCCGAGGCGGGATAAAAAAAGCCGGTCTGTAAACATCATCACTGTTTCACAGGCCTGAGAAATGACCATAGGAAGAGCTATTCCAAGAAGTTCTCGGATATTTCCGGGGCCCTCCACAAAAGAACGCAGGATGTTTTTAAACCCACCATTTCGAAACGTATTTCCAGCAAACAGCTTCATTTTTACACTCCGTAAAAAATATATTATTTTGTCAGGGTTCTTGACCTGTACAGGGTTTATGAACAGACAAATGACTGCGCATCATACCACAATTTTCCAAAACACAAAAGGCCTCTCGGAAAATTTTCAAGAAAACCAGAAAGGCCTCAAGGTTTATTTGAAAAACGAAAGAGCTGTGGTAGTATTTTCCTGTACTGAATAGTGCGCCATTTCCAATATGTTTAAACTATCAACAGCATATTCCGGCATTGCATTTTTACTTTAGAGAGGTGACGTTCTGTGTGTATTCTCATAGCAGATGCTTTTTCTTCAGATCTTCCCGAACGACTGGGGGGATTCGGCAAAGCCTCCATCGAGATGGCGGATCTGGAAGAAGCCCGGGTTCTTCTGGTGCGGAGCAAAACCAAATGCACCCGGGAGTTTCTGGAAAAAGCCCCGAAGCTGGAGATTATTATTCGAGGGGGGGTGGGGCTGGATAACGTGGATCTCGACGCTGCGGAGGAACGGGGGATCCGGGTGTACAATACCCCCCGGGCTTCGAGCATCGCCGTGGCTGAGCTGGCCTTTGCCATGATGCTGGCGATCCCAACCCGGCTTGTGGAGGCCCATCAGAGCATGAGCGAGGGGCAATGGGCAAAGAAAGAACTCAAACGCACAGAACTCTACGGCAAAACCCTGGGGCTCCTCGGTATGGGGAATATCGCCACCGAGGTGGCCCTTCGGGCGAAGGCCTTCGGCATGAACGTGGTGGGATACGATGCCTTCAAGAAATCCAGCCCTGCTGGAGAGATGCTTAGATCTCCTGAAGAAGTTTTTTCCCAGGCGGACTACATTTCCCTGCATCTCCCCCTGACGGACGGAACCCGGGAGATGATCCGGGAGGATGCCATCGAAAAGATGAACGATGGCGTGGTGCTCATCAACACTGCCCGGGGGGATATCGTGAATCCCTGGGATGTGCTTGTGGCTCTGGAAAAGGGGAAGATAAGCTGGTATTGTACCGACGTATGGCCCACGGATCCGCCCCCCGAGGACTACCCTCTCCTGGGGGCTCCCCGGGTGCTCATGGCACCGCATATCGGAGCGAGTTCCAGGGAGAATCTTATGCGCATCGAGGATGAAATCGTGGGCATTCTGGAAAAACATGTCGAGGAGGGGTTACTGTGAGCAGTAGAAAACACAACTTTTATGCGGGGCCTTCTACCCTGCCGCTGGAGGTTCTTGAAACACTGCAGCGGGAATTCGTAGATTTTCAGGGTCATGGGCTCTCCATGATCGAAGCAAGCCACCGGAGCACCATGTACGATACCGTGCACAATCAGGCGGTGGAGCTTTTTAAGGAAATTTTTGCTATTCCCGAAAACTACAAGGTTCTCTTTCTCGGAGGGGGGGCCACGCTACAGTTCTCCATGATCCCTCTGAACTTTCTCGGCCCCGACCAGACCTGCGACTTCACTCTCTCTGGCTCCTGGGCAAAAAGTGCTTACAATGACGCGAAGAAAGTGGGTAAGGTTCGGGTGCTCTTTGACGGCGCCGAGAACAGCTACACCACCCTTCCGGAGGCCTCCTCTCTGGAGGTGGATCCCAATGCGGCATACCTGCACCTTACCTCCAACGAGACCATCGGGGGGGTACAGTGGAAGGAGTGGCCTGATACGGGATCGGTCCCTCTTATCTGCGATATGTCGAGCGACATCCTAAGCCGGGAGGTGCCGGTGGAGAAGTTTGCCCTCATCTACGGAGGAGCCCAGAAAAATCTCGGCCCCGCAGGGGTGACTGTGGTGATCATCCGGGAGGATATGCTGGAACGTTGCCCCGAGAACATCACCGCCTATCTGGACTACCGCATCCACGCGGCAAAGAACTCCCTTTACAACACCCCTCCGGTCTTCGGCATCTGGGTGATCCAGCTTGTGCTGGAGCGAATGAAACGCCTGGGAGGGATGAAGGCCATGGAGGAGCATAACGCCGCCAAGGCCGCAGAGCTGTACAACGCCATCGACGGAAGCGAAGGGTTCTACAACTGCCCCGTAGAGAAGAGGGTGCGCTCCCTCATGAACGTGGTCTTCCGACTCCCCTCGGAGGATCTGGAAAAGAGCTTTATCAGCCAGGCCACGGAGGCGGGCTTTTTAGGGCTGAAGGGACACCGGAGCGTGGGAGGGTGCCGGGCATCCCTCTATAACGCCATGCCTCTGGAGGGTGCCAAGGCACTGGCAGAATTCATGAGGGAGTTCTCCCGCAAGAACGGATGAAGAAGAAAACAATACGAGAATTCAAGATTTATAATTTAAGATCAAGCATTCGAGATGAAGGAGAGAAATCATGAGCAATCTTCAGGAAAAATGTTCCGCCCTCGGTATATCCATCCCCTCGGTGCTACTCCCCCAGAAGGACGACATGTTCCCCGTCTGGGCGGTGGTGGCCTGTGATCAGTTTTCTTCGGAGCGGGAGTACTGGGACAAGGTTGAAGAGATCGTGGGAGACGCCCCCTCCACCCTCCGGTTGATTCTTCCGGAGGCCTATCTTGAGGACGGAGATACCGAGGAGCGTATCGCCGCCATCAACGGCACCATGACAGAGTATATCGAAAAGGACGTTCTCGCTCCTCTTGCTCCGGGGTTTATTCTTGTGGAGCGTACCACCCCTCACGTGGCATCCCGGAAGGGGCTTCTTATGGCGGTGGATCTTGAGCGCTACAGCTTCGAAGAGGGGAGCCGTGCCCTTATCCGCCCCACCGAGGGGACGATACTGCGCCGCCTCCCCCCCCGGATGAATATCCGCCGGGGGGCCTGCCTGGATCTGCCGCACATTCTCTTTCTGGTAAACGATCCTGAAAAAACCCTTATTGAGCCCCTCTATCAAAACCGGGAAGAGCTTGACGAAGTCTATAGCTTTAAGCTCATGCAGGGAGGGGGGACTCTCCGGGGGTGGCACGTGCCGGAAGAGCGGCTTCTCCCGGTTCTGGAGGCCCTGGAAAAGCTCGTTCAGGAAGATCTTCTCTTTGCGGTGGGAGATGGAAATCACTCCCTGGCGGCGGCAAAGCAGCTCTGGGAAGAAAAAAAATCGGGAGGAGCCGCTTCGGACGACCCCGCCCGGTACGCCCTGGTGGAGGTGGAAAATATCTTCGATCCCGGCGTAGTCTTCCACCCCATTCACCGGGTACTCTTCGACGTGGACGGAGAGCATCTCTTCCAGTTCCTGACGGATCAGCTCGGAATTCAGGCGGAGCATGGCACCCCCGAGGCGGCATCCCCCTGCGATGGAACGCACACCCTGGGTTTTTTCCTGGGGAGCAAACGAGGGAAGCTGCGCTTCTACTCCGAGGAGCCCAAACTTACGGTGGAGATGCTTCAGGAAGCTCTCGATCTCTACCTGGAGAAACACAAGAGCGCTACCATCGACTATATCCACGGAGAGGATTCGGTGGCAGAACTCTGCCTCAGAGATGACACTCTGGGGCTTATCCTTCCTCCGGTGGATAAGGATATTTTCTTTTCCAGGATTCTTGCAGAGCAGGTCTACCCCCGAAAGACCTTCTCCATTGGGGAGGCTCTTGAAAAGCGCTACTACCTGGAGGCGAGGAAACTCGTAAGAGAATAGCGGGAGGTAGGGGCGATTCATGAATCGCCCCTACCGATCACCGGATTTCCGTGAATCGCCCCTGCGGACCGCCAGATTCTCCGGTAGAACCAGAATTCTATATGTTCCGAAAATTTTTCTTTCCAAAAATTTATTTATCCTATCCCCGCAAAAAGAAACTCCGCGCGTCATTTTGTTTATTTTTTTAAGTTTACCTCCTAAAACTCCACCATCTTTTTCCCAAAAAAATCATTTGTCTTTATTTGTGCTCTTTTGACAGGAAAATTTGAAAAACACGCTCCACACCGGCATTCCACAAAAAGGAGCGGCTCTCATCCCCCCTCTCCATGCAGGAGGGGATGAAAACTTTTCCCTCTTTATCCTCTTCCCCGGGGATCTTTTTTCTGCGGGAAGGAACGCTCTTTTTCTTTGGTTGTTCACTTTTATACCCCCGGTGATTCCATGAATCTTCTGGCTTTCCGGGGAGCGCTTGAGTTGACCTTTTTTTTGATCAAGAGGATAATAGTCAGGCAAAAAAGCACTATTTTACCTGTAACTTCCAGAAGGAACCTTTCCCGGATTCCATAGCGGAGTTCGGGAAAATTCTGTGAATATCAACGTGGGAGGGATTGCGGAAAATGACACAGTGCACGTGTTGTGCTACGGCAGGCCAGGAAGAACTCGCTTCCAGACTTATGCCGATGGTGGAGAAGTACCGCGGCAAGAAGGGGGCAACCATTCCTCTTCTGGCGGAGATCCAGAAGAGCTTTGGATATCTTCCAGAGGATGCGCTGCATTTCGTGGCCAAGGCTCTGGATATGCCCGCCGCAGAGCTTTTCGGAGTAGCGACGTTTTACTCCATGTTCCGGCTTGAGCCGGAGGGGAAGTACGTCATCCGGCTCTGCCGGGGTACCGCCTGTCACGTTCAGGGCTCTGCCCTGGTGGGAGCCCAGATTCAGCGCTATCTCGGCATTCCCGAGGGAAAGACCACCGAGGACGGCATGTTTACCCTCCAGTACGTGGCCTGCCTGGGATGCTGCAGCCTCGCCCCGGTGATGATGGTGGGAGACGAAGTACACGGAAAACTTACTCCGGAAAGTGCGGTCACGATTCTTGAAACGTACCGCAAGAAAGAGGAAGGACGGTAGCCCTCCATGCAGAAGACAATCGTTAAGGTAGGAATGGCGAGCTGCGGTATCGCTGCGGGAGCACGCCCTGTGCTGGAAGAGTTGCAGACCCTTCTCAAAGGTCGGGAGGATGTGGAGCTTCGGGAGGTGGGCTGTATAGGCCTCTGCTTCCATGAGCCTCTGGTGGAGATCGACCGGCAGGGGAAGCGGGTTATCTACGGAGAAGTAACCCCGGAAGTGGCGAAGCAGATCGTAGAAGAGGATCTCGGCAAGAACGCCCCCTTGGGAAAGCATATTATCTTCAGCACCGAGGGAGATGCTCCTGAGAATGCCATGCTGGGGAAACAGGTTCGCGTGGTGTTGCGCAACTGCGGCGTTATCGACCCGGTGAAGATTGATGAGTATATCGAACATGACGGCTACGAGGGGCTGAAGAAGGCCACCACCTCCATGACCCGGGAAGAGGTCATCAAGACCGTTCTCGACAGCGGCCTCCGGGGCCGGGGAGGTGCAGGATTCCCCACGGGGCTCAAGTGGAAGTTCGCCGCCGCCTCCAAGGGGGATCACAAATACGTGGTCTGCAACGCCGATGAGGGTGACCCGGGTGCCTTCATGGACCGCTCCGTGCTGGAGGGCGACCCCCACAGCATCATTGAGGGTATGGCCATCTGCGGCTACGCCATCGGAGCGGATCAGGGGGTTATCTACTGCCGGGCAGAGTATCCCCTGGCGATTAAACACCTGAATATCGCTCTGGATCAGGCGAGAGAGCGGGGCTTTCTCGGCAAGAACATTATGGGAACGGACTTCTCCTTCGACATCTACATCAAGGAGGGGGCCGGCGCCTTTGTCTGCGGTGAAGAGACCGCTCTCATGGCCTCCATCGAGGGGCAGCGCGGCATGCCTCGCCCCCGGCCTCCCTTCCCCGCCAACAGCGGTGTTTTCGGCAAACCCACCAACATCAACAATGTGGAGACCCTGGCGAATATCGCCTGGATCATCAACCACGGCGCAGAGGCCTTCAACAAGTACGGCATCGGCCGTAGCCGGGGGACCAAGGTCTTCGCCCTGGCGGGAAAGATCGTCAAGGGTGGCCTGGTGGAGGTTCCCATGGGAATGCCCCTGCGGGAGGTTATCTTCGATATCGGAGGGGGTATCCCCGGCGGCAAAGCTTTTAAGGCGGTACAGATGGGGGGACCCTCGGGGGGGTGCCTGCCGGAATCGCTTCTTGACACCCCTGTGGATTACGAATCCATAAACGCTACGGGGGCCATCATGGGCTCCGGCGGTATGATCGTCATGGACGAGACCACCTGTATCGTAGACGTGGCGAAGTTCTTCCTTAACTTTACCCAGAACGAATCCTGCGGCAAGTGTCCCTTCTGCCGCATCGGCACCAAGCGGATGTTGGAAACGCTCACCCGTATCACCGAAGGCAAGGGTAAGGACGCTGATCTGGATCTTCTTGAGGAGATCTGCGTGCAGATCAAGGACGGCTCTCTCTGCGGGCTGGGGCAGACCGCTCCCAACCCGGTGCAGACCACCATCAAGTACTTCAGGCATGAGTACGAGGCCCACATCCGGGAGCAGAAATGCCCCGCTAAGGCCTGTACCACTCTTATCCACTATACCATCAACGAAAAGTGCATCGGCTGCACCAAGTGCGCCAAGGCATGTCCTGTGGGCGCCATCAGCGGGGAACTGAAAAAAGCCCACGTTATCAATGATGACGTTTGTGTCCGTTGCGGCCAGTGTATCGCCGCCTGCCCCGTAAAAGCAATTTCCGTAGAATAGGAGACTGTAGATAATGGCCCAGAAAGAAAGAACCATCAAAATCACGCTTAACGGCCGTGAGGTATACGGGTATCCGGGACAGCGCCTTCTGGATCTCTGCGCCGAGTGCGGCGTGGAAATTCCCGCCCTCTGCTACGACCCCCACGTATCCATGTACGGCGGATGCTCCATCTGTCTGGTGGAGATTCAGGGTGCTAAGGCCCTCGCCCGAGCCTGTGCCACCACCATCAACCCCGGCATGGTTGTAAAGACCGATACCGACCGGGTTCGCAAAACCCGTAAGCTC
>Ga0334889_1000873_pt1 | contig 43228 bp, 35 predicted proteins | sample GraSluR1_MG_2_FD_207222 | JGI IMG/M metagenome (GOLD analysis project Ga0334889, IMG submission 207222) | Sludge microbial communities from methane-producing bioreactor in Wageningen University, Netherlands - Granular Sludge_8_08-R1 | ecosystem: Engineered > Bioreactor > Anaerobic > Unclassified...
TCCTCCTCAAGTGCTAAGTGTAACACTATTGTCGTTGGCGCCTTGAAAATAGAGCAAAATCTTAAGAAAATCAATGCAACTTTATTAATTAATTAGGCTTCAAGGGGGGATTCCCCCTAGTGGAGCTTTAAGGGTCTAATACCCCTTAAAGCGACAGGGGAGCAGGCTTTGATCTTGCAAAGCAAGACAAAATGCTGAGGGATGAAACCCCTCAGAAATGAGCTCATATCTATTACTAATACTAATTTGCGAATTTATTATTGTTCTCTTGCGGAGTCACTCATTTAGTTATTATAATAACAACCTATCTAGTTAACCACTTTTGTTTTTATTAAAAAAAACATTATTGGGATAGTTTAGAAATTTTTTTAAAAACTATTAAGCATTTTATGAAGAGAAATCAATACAAAAATATCACTATTACTGGGTTGCCTGGATCAGGCTCGACAACTTTATTATCCCTTTTAAAAAATGAATTGAAATTTAAAGGCTGGACAGGCTTTAGTGGTGGGGAATTTATGCGTCAGTATGCTGTTGAGAAGGGTTTGTATAATGATACTGACAGAATTCACCATGACGCCTCAGCTTATGGGGAAGATTTTGATCGACAGGTTGATCTTGGTATTAGAGAAAAACTGCAGACTGAAAAAAAATGGATTATTGAATCATGGCTTTCAGGATTTATGGCGCAAGGCATTAAAGGAGTTTTAAAAATCCTAGTAGTATGTAGTGAAGATTCTGTTAGGGTTGATAGAATTGTTAATCGTGATGGGGTGAGTGTCAAGGAAGCAAAGAATCATATTATTAATAGGTATCAAGTAAATTTAAAAAAATGGTCTATTATGTACAACAAAGAGTGGCAGGAATGGGTAGTGGCAAGAAACCTGGCTTCTCCAGATGAGCAGATTGATTTTTGGAAGCCAGAGCTTTATGATCTAGTTATAGATACCTACTCAAACAATCAACAACAAACATTAAAGTTAGCACTGAATGCCATTAAAAGTTAATTCAAGTTCGACAGTTAGATCCAATCCCCAGATTGTTTTTGTTAGTCTAGTTTTATTAAGTTTAATTTTATGGATTTTTTATCGGTTAATTTTTGATTTTCCAATAATTTTTGACGAGACAATAGGTAAAGCAATTTTTTTTGGTCTACCAATTTTGATTTATGTTAATGTTAATAGGGATAAAAATGTAGTTAAAACTATCAGTTTGAATAAAATTTTTCCTGGCTTATTAAGAGGATTGGCTTTTGGAGGATTATTTGGATTTTTTGCAATTATTGTTGCTTTAATAAGAAGTGGCCGCAACCTAGTCGCAGCCCCACTGTTTGTAGTTGATCAGTTTTGGTGGGAATCACTACTAGCTCTTTTAACTGCGTTTTGGGAAAGTTTATTCTTTTTTGGTTTTATGCAAACTATTTTAGGAACTGTTTTTAAAAAAATCAAACCAACTGAACAGGTTTTTATCATTAGTATTTTATTTTTATTATTTCACCTACCCAATATCGCTTTAAGATTCACTGGTTTTGATGCAAGCTTTTTAATTTTATTGATTTATTTATTTGGTCTTGGACAGGCAATAATTTTTTCTAAGGAAAAAAATGTTTACACCCTCATTATGACTCAAGCCATATGGGGCTTGGCATTAATGATTCATTTTTAGATTATTCTGGACGACTTTATTTAAGGCAAATATGAAGAAAGCTAGACTATTTTTAACAGCTGTTGCATTATTATTTGGATTGCTAATTGTTTTTGTGTCTTTGGTTTCAACTAATCAGGTTGTTTCATTTGAAGGCTCACAAGCAAGTAATCTTAAACTTTATTTTGGAGAGACGATTTTACCTGATCATGTAGTTTACCCCTTTGTGGCAGCAGCAGACAGAGTGTTGTTATGGGCATCTCCTCCTCAAGAGAAAATTAAACTTCAATTGGCTTATAGTCGCATAAGAATGGAGTATGCCCAGGCTTTATTACTTAAAGATGATTCAATTTTGGCAAATCATGCTTTAACTAAGTCTCAGAAATATGTTAGTTTATCAGCTTTAGGTTATTTAGATTACAATTTAGAGGATAATGAGCTTAAGCAGGAAATTATCAAACAGTTAGAGACTAACATAGCCCAATCTCAAGAAATAATTAAACAGTTCTCTGTTTGTCAAAGACCTTTAGCAGAAGAATTGAATAAAAATAATCAGGCTTTGTTGAACCAATTTTTATCAAACTAATTTTGTAAAGATTATTAATATCTTAATAAATAGAATTTAGTATTGACTGTTTTTGATTAATTTTATTATAGTTGACAATATCTCCAAACTGTGAGATTCTTAAAATCCTCACCACTGACAATATACAACATGTTGTAGGAATGAATATTTTTTAGCACAATATATTGTATTTGTTTCAAGCACCTTTTATTGAAAACTGAGTACAAAAAAGCTACATTTTTATGAACTGTCAATATTGTGGTCAAAATAATACAGTTGTCATAGATTCCAGAGATTCAGAGGACGGTGAGGCTATTCGCAGACGCAGAAAGTGTGAAGATTGTAATCGAAGATTTACCACTTATGAAAGAGCTGAAGGTCTTGATCTAAAAGTGGTTAAAAAAGATGGTTCTAAAGAAAATTTTAGTAGAGAAAAAATTAAGAGAGGTTTGATTAAAGCTACTTGGAAAAGACCGGTTACTATAGAGCAGATAGATGAACTGATTGATGAGGTTGAGCAAAAATTAAGAGTGATGGGAACAAAAGAAATAAAAACATGGCAAATTGGCAACTTGGTGATTAACAGGTTAAAAAAATTAGATAAATTGGGGTACTTGTTATTTGCTACTGTTTATAGAGACTTTGATAGTTTGGAGGATTTTAAGTCAGAAATTGCTAAGGTGGATCAGGCTGATGATTAAAAGCTTTCATAATTAATAGTCACTATCATAATTTATTAAATAGAAAGGCCAGCATGTCTCTTAAAAAAGCAAGCCCCGTGCGCAGAAAACAACAACTTCCCAAAAAAAAGATGAAGTTTACTAAAAGAAAGCTGGCGCAAGGTTTAGGCAGGGCTGTTGCTAAAAGGACATATCTTCGCACAGACAAAAGGGGGAGATTGGAGAAATGGTCTGAGGTTGCCAAAAGAGTTGCTTTGGGCAATACATCACTTATTCCTGAAAAAGAAAAAGAACATCGCAAGGAAGAATATGAAATTCTTCACAAACATATAGCCAATGCCTCACTGCTATTGAGTGGTCGACATCTCCAGCATGGTGATGAGGACCAGCCTTCTCGCAACATGGAGGTGTTTACTAATTGTAGTACAGCCTCAACTTCATATTTGCTTTTTTACCTTTTGCTTAATGGTTCTGGTGTTGGTCGATCTTATGATGATGATTTAATGGTTGTTGATTGGGATAATATGCCCTCTTTAAGGGTGGTTTTATCAGACGAGCACCCAGATTTTGAATGGGGAGAGGATGAAAGTTTAAAAGAAGCCAAGAAAAAGTATAAAAATGCTCATTGGTTTGAAGTGCCAGATACTAGAGAGGGTTGGGCTAAAGCAGTAGAAAAACTTGAAATTATGGCCTATCAAAGGCGTTTTAGAGATGATTTGTTAATTTTAGACTTTTCACAAGTGCGAGCTAAGGGTTCAAAAATTAAAGGAATGCAGAATCGTCCGGCTTCTGGGCCAAAGCCGATTATGAAAGCTTTTGGTAAAGTAGCAACGATTAAAAATGCTGGCATGAAACCTTGGATGCAAGCAATATTTGTTGATCATTATTTATCAGAGTGTGTTTTAGTTGGCGGTGCTCGTAGAGCAGCAAGAATTGCTGTGAAAACCTGGACAGATCCTGATATTCTGGATTTTGTTTCCATTAAAAAGGGTGGATATTTGTGGTCTGCAAATAACAGCGTGGCTGTAGATGAAAAATTTTGGCAACAAAACACCCATCACGCCAAGGCAGTTTTAGATGCAATTATTAAGGCTCAATACTATGATCGGACAGGAGAACCTGGATTCGTCAACCAACACAAGTTAGTGCAAAATGATGCTGGCTATGAGAGCTATACTGATGGGGAGTTTTCTAATAGTGCCAAGTACGACCCCTTTGCCGAGACTAAAAAAATGCTTTCAGAAACAGCTAAAAGAGCTAATGCTAAATACTATAGTCAGATCCCCAATCCATGTGGTGAAATTTCACTTAATTTACTGGGCGGTTATTGTGTGATTGCTGATGTAGTGCCATATTTTGCTCCTACGATCGATGATGCACAAGAAGCTTTTAGAGCTGCGGTAAGAGCATTAATGAGAGTTAATACAATGGATTGTTTGTATACCCGCGAAGTTAAACGAACCAACCGCATTGGAGTAGGAATGACTGGTATACATGAATTTGCTTGGAATCAGTTTGGCTATGGTTTTAGGGATTTGATTGATGAAAAGAAATCAAAAGATTTTTGGATGACTATAGCTCGGTTTAAGCGAGCTGTGGTAGATGAGGCTGAAAAATATGCTAAAAAAATGGGAACAAACGTTCCTCATACAAACACCACAATTAAGCCTTCAGGGACTGTTTCAAAACTTTTTTCTCTTTCAGAGGGAGCACATTTGCCCGCTATGCGTGAATATATTCGCTGGGTACAGTTTAAAGAGGATGACTCGATAGTTAAGCAATACAAAAAACATAAATATCCTTTTAAGGAACTAAAAAGTTATCCAGGTACGGTGGCTATTGGTTTTCCCACACAACCTGAGATTTGTAGGCTTGGAATGAATGGCAAATTAGTCACAGCTAGTGAGGCTACTCCAGAAGAACAATATCAATGGTTGATGTTATTGGAAAAATATTGGATTGTTGGAGTTGACTCAAAAGGCAAGCCGTTACCTGATTCGGGTAATCAAGTATCCTATACCCTAAAATATGATCCTGAGTCAGTTAGCTTTGATCAATATAAAAAGATTGTTCTTAAGTATCAGCCTTTGGTAAAAACTTGCAGCTTAATGCCTAAAATTGAGGAAACAGCTTATGAGTATCAGCCTGAAGAATCTGTAACAAGCAATGACTTTATGAAGGTTATAAGAGAAATTAATATTGCCAGTAACGGTGAAGGGGATTTGCTGGAAGATATTAACCTAGAACATCTGAAGTGTGAAACGGGAGCTTGTCCTATTTAGATCAATTTCAAGATAAATCTGTTTTGTAAAATATAAATTAAAGAGGCTGAATGGCAACTAACATTCGACCCTCTTTTTCTTTGTTATTAAGACTACGTTGATGAGAAAAAAAGATATCTGGATTACAGTGAGTACAAACGTTGTAATCAATAATATTTGAGGGCTTAATGTTTAGCTTTAAGAATTCATCTTTAATGAAACCTTTTAAGTTTATGTGCCAAAAGTTTTTCTTTTGAGAAATGTGTTTTTGCCAATTAGGCAAATCTACCTGTATTGGTTTCTGCTTAAAACGGTAGCAGCAGTTTTTGATACCAGGCCCAATCCATACTTTTAAAGTATTTAAATCAATTTTATAAAGGTATTTAAGATCGTTTAGCGTTAGTTCGATAATGTTTTGCAAAAGAGGTTTCCAGCCAGCATGAATAAGGATAAAATTTTTTTTTGATTTGTTGCTGGGAGTAATGAAAATAGGAAAACAATCAGCGACACTCATGGCGATACAGGTTTTTTTATTAGTACTGATAACAGCATCTGCCCAAATTTGTGATTGAATATTCATTTTTTTACTATTTAGATAAAAGCGATGAGCTTGATGCTGGTGGTGAAAATAACAAATATCTGAGTTGATTTTGTTTTTTCTTAGGAGTTTGATAGCTTGTTTGGCACTAGTAATAGAACCATCTTTTTTTTCTGAAAGAAAAATTTGGGAATTGCTAAAGGGAGAAAATTTTAACACACTCAGTTTTTTAATGATAAATAATTTACTTAGATTTAGTATACCTTAAAATAAATGATACTTTTTGTATTAAAAATAATATTAATAATAGTTATTGAGTCACTACGACCTCGTGTGATAAAATTCTGCAACTGTGAACAAAAAGAAAACCACTTTTTTTAGCCTCAAATGGATAAATATTATTAAAAAAAAATACAGAGAGTTTATTAAATTTTTTAATCAGAAATTTAAGTTTTATAAAAGAAAATTATTTAAAAAGCTTAAACAAGCCAGGGTTTTTACCAAAAGTTGTTTGAAAAAAGTTAAAAGAAAGTGGAAAAAAAATACTAATCAAAAAAAGAAGAAATTCATTCGCTTTTGGAAAAATTTTGTAAAAACATTTTATCGTATTTTTAAAATTAAAGATGTTCAGCAAAAACTTAATAAGTTATTTTTCTTTAAGTTGCCGTGGCTGTCTTTTATCGGTAAATTTAAGCTTTTAAAATTTTTCAGGAAATTAACTAAGCAGTCTGTTACTAGAATTTTTTCTTTAAAGATTACTAAGTTCTACCTTTCTTTGGTTGCAACCTTCATTATTCTTGGCTTTTCTTGGTTTATCTACCACAATATTTTTGCTGATCTTCCTGACCCAATTGACTTATCACAGCGACAGCCAGCTATGACGACTAGAATTTTAGATAGAAATGGGACACTGCTGTATCGAATTTACCAAGATGAAAATCGAACACTAGTACCTTTAGAAGAAGTATCTCAACATTTAATCAATGCTACGATAGCGATTGAAGATCAAACCTTTTTTCAACACCATGGTTTTTCATTAAAAGGGATATCAAGAGCTTTTTTCCGCAACATACAAAGAGAGCAGGTTGAGGGCGGATCTACCATTACTCAGCAATTAGTAAAAAATAGACTACTGGATCCTGAAAAAACTTTAAGAAGGAAGATTAGAGAACTAATTTTGGCTGTTTTAGTTGAAGGAACCTATTCAAAAGAAGAAATTTTATTAATGTACTTGAATGAAGTTTCTTATGGGGGATTGACTTATGGAGTGGAAGAGGCAGCTTGGCATTTTTTTGATAAATCAGCTAAGGATTTAACTCTGGCTGAGAGCGCTCTACTGGCGGGTTTGCCAGCAGCTCCATCGGTTTACAGTCCTTTTGGCCCAAACCCTGAATTAAGCTTAAGGCGAAAAGAAGAAGTTTTGAGGCGAATGGTGGAAGATGGCTATATAACGTTTGAAGAAGCTTATCGCGCTAGTCAAGAAAAGATAGAATTTCGTCCCGATATTATTAACATCAATGCTCCTCACTTTGTAATGTATGTTAAGAGATTGTTGGCCGATAAATTTGGAGAAACTATGGCTCATCAAGGCGGTTTGGAAGTTAGAACTAGCCTAGACTTGAATCTTCAAAAACAGACTCAAGAAATTGCAGCAAGACAAATTGATTTAGTTACTCATCTTAATATAACCAATGGAGCAGTTTTAGTGACCAATCCTCAAACTGGAGAGATTTTGGCAATGGTGGGTAGTCGGAATTATTTTGATTTTGAAAATGATGGTCAGGTTAACGTAACCATTAGACCTAGGCAGCCTGGATCAGCTATTAAACCACTAACTTATGCCCTAGCTTTTGAAATGGGCCATAACCCTTGGGAATTTATTGATGATTCTCCCATTACTTATCAAATTCCTGGTAGCAGACCCTATAGTCCGCGTAACTATGACGGTCAATTTCGAGGCAGAGTAACTTTAAGACAAGCTTTAGCCAGTTCATATAACGTACCAGCTGTTAAGCTATTGGCAAAATTAGGGGTGCAGAATTTAGTTGAAAAGGGCCAGGAGATGGGTATTAGCACTTGGTCTGATAGTAGCCGGTTTGGGTTGTCATTAACATTAGGGGCTGGAGAAGTCTTAATGACGGACTTGGCAAAAGTATTTGGTACTTTTGCCACAGGAGGCTATGCAGTTGATCTTGATCCGTTTATAGAGATAAGGGACCATCAGGGGGATTTGTTATATCGGAATCAGTGTTTTGATAATCCTGAATCCTGTCAGCAGCTTCGGGTTCTCGATCCAATAGTTTCTTATCAGATAAATGATATTTTATCTGATGATCATGCTCGTTCTTCAACATTTGGCCTTTTTTCATTACTCAATATCCCTCAGCAGCAAGTTGCGGTTAAAACAGGTACCACCAATGATAGACGTGATAATTGGGCAGTAGGCTACACCTCTGATCGCTTAGTTGGGGTTTGGGTGGGTAATAATGATAATAGTTCAATGAGTTATGTGGCCAGTGGTATGAGTGGAGCATCACCTATTTGGAATGAAACAATGAGATTACTGCTTGATCCAAATAACCCTCATCAATTCACTTTACCTCAAAATTTAATTAAGGTAAAAATTTGTGCTGTGACCAACACTTTGCCTTGCGACGGCTGTCCTTTGATAGTGGAGGAGATTTTTGTAGAGGGAGAAGAACCTACTCAGAGATGTGATCCTAGACATTTTTTTCAGGATGAGGAGTTTTTTCAGCCAATTGGAGAGAGAGATCGCATTTAGGGCTTTTCTTCCATAAGAACTCTGGCTTTTGATACTATGAGATTAACTACTTCTTTGATTGATAAATCACTAGTATCTATTAACCAAGCATCTGGAATTTTTTTTAGGGGATCAGCTGATCGGCATGAATCTCGCTCATCTCTTTTTTTTAACTCTTCTAAGACTTCTTCATAACTAACGTCTACTCCTCTGGTTAAAAGCTCAAAATGCCTTCTTTTTGCTCTCACTATGCCATTTGCAGTTAAAAATATTTTCAAGTCAGCGTTAGGCAAAACTTTGTGAGTAATATCTCTTCCTTCCATGATAACATTGGTGTTTTGAGCTATTTCTTGTTGTTTTTTGACTAATATTTGCCTAATTTTGGGGTGAGCTGCTATTTTAGAAGCCCCCTGACTCACTTCTTCAGTTCTAATAGCCCAGGAAACATCTTCCCCATTTAAGAGAGTTGTGGCCAACCTTCCATCTTTTTTATCTTTGGTTGGATTTTTAATAATAATTTTTGCCTTTTTGACTAAGGGGATTAATTTTTCTTCGTCTTTAAGATCGATTTTATTTCTAATACCCAATAAAGCAACTGCTCGGTACATAGCGCCAGTGTCTACATATAAGATGTTTAGCTTATCAGCAACCAATCTAGAGATAGTTCCTTTACCTGCAGCTACTGGTCCATCAATGGCTATTTGAAAAGGGTTATGTTTATCCATAATCTGCTCAATGAAACAAAGTTTATCTTGTTTATTTTTTTCTTTTCTTTGAAGATTTTTTTCTAGTTTTCTGGTTCTTATTTGACATCCACTCATCTTGATCAGCAGTGAGTAAACCTCCCAAACCAACAATAATTAGAATGATTGGCCACAAATTCCAAAATGTAGCTGGTAAAAGACCCAGATTGGAGCTCAGCAATACGAAGCCCATTAATACTAATGCAGCTGGCCAGAATATTTTTTTTGGCATATGTTTTTTTAATTAGTACTTTTCTTAATATTAAATCCTATCTGTTGTGATTTTGCAATTCGACCATGAATAAATTAATTTAAAAAAATTTAAAATTTACCACAATCTGTTAATGAAATTTATTTTTAATTGCGGGTCCATATTTTAACAAATACGTCTTGGTACTCCAATTGCCACAAATCATCTTCATCAACAAAGTTCATAAATTCTATGGCCCAGGGAGTGATGTCTTGAACACCGAAAATAATAGTTTGAAATTGATGGTGTTTTAACTGTTCCTGCCAGACTTCACGATTATTTTGCATGGGAATATAAGTTTTTTGGAAGAAGTCTTTGCCATAAGCCTCTGGTCGGTTGTCTACAAAAACTTTTAAATCTGGATGATGATAAATTAAGTAACTGCCTAAATCGTAGTTGTTAAAAATGGGACCTTGGATATTGTTGTCACTAATGTAGGCAGCAGCCTGATTTTGATTGGGTAAAAGACCCATTATTCGATTGGAAAAAGAAACGTGAGACATAATTACTCCTCCAATAGTTAAAGCCAGCATAAATAAATAAAATTGAGCTAAAATTAAGATTTTTTGAGTTTGATTTATTGTTATTTTTTTTAATGGTAAGTTGTTTTGATTACAAAAAGACGCAATAAGTTTAGCTAGGATAGGGAAAACAAAAATCACAAAAATGGGAATATTTCTGTAAGCCATGTAACCCATGATTAATCCAATTAAACAAATACTGAGCTCAAAAAAATTAAGTACCTTGCCTTTGATTATTAGGAGTAGGCCAGTAAAGCCTGCAATAATGGAGAAACTGAAAATAATTGGTTGCTTGATAACTCTCCAAAGAAACAATAAAGTTTGATTTTCTACCACAGAGTATCCATAATCTGTAAAAATTGTTAAGGGCTGCAAAAATCCCTGGATAAAATTTGGATTTATTAGTGACACAATAGCTAAACAGAAAAATAACCAGAAGATTGTTTTATTTGTATTTTTGGTTAATTTTGGATTTTTAAGAAACGCGGAATTACTCCAAAGTAAAAAAGGTAAAAGTAAGCCAAAAATAAATGAGATATGCGTATTGACCCAGATTAATTGCTGTATCAGCAGGAGAATAAACCATAGCTTTGAAATTTTATCTTGAGCAATAATTTTTTTAAGTTGATAGAGTAAATTTGCTAAAAACAATAAGCCCAAACTTTCTGGTCTGATTTCTGAACGCAATGACAACAGCATAACTGCAGGCAAGCCTAAAAATAAACTTAAAAAATAATTGGAATTAAAAGCCATAATTTTTAAAAAAACAAATAAAACTAAGAGTAAAATAAGTGTGTGGATCCAATGAATGCCAATAAAACCTAAACCTTGTTCTATTAAAAAAACAGTTAGCCCAAATAACCAATGATGATTGAAAAAATCCCGACCCGGATTTGTATAAGAGTAATAATTTTTTGATAGAACCTCTAAATTACCTGAAACTAACTCTCGACCATTGGCTATATGTCTTCCTAGATCTTGATTGGTTAAATTAATCGGTCTGGCTAATAAAAACCCGTAAAATAAGAAAAGAATGACATAAAAGAGGTAGTACCAATGAAAATTAAGTTTGGGCATCAGTTAAAAATTTATCCTATAGATATCAAAACTAGAGTTTGAGATGTTTTTGTTTAAATTTTTTATACATTTGTCTTTTTAAATCTCTTTCCTTAATTTTTCTGCGTTTTTCAAACTGTCTTTTCCCTCTACCGGCTCCAATTTTAATCTTAATTCGATTATTTATTAATAAAATTTCTAAAGGAACAATTGTTTGGGTTTTTTGATCAGCTTCTATGAGTTGATAAATCTCTTTTTTTGTTAGCAACAGTTTTCTAGTTTTTTTAGGATCATAGTTTTCAAGGTTGGCGTATCTGTAGGGGTTAATCCTGGCATTAATAAGCCAAGCTTCAAGACCAATAATTTTAACATAAGCACCTTCTAAACTTGCCTGTTTTAATCTTAAACTTTTAACCTCATGTCCAGTTAAGACGACACCAGCTGTCCAGGTTTTTTGGATTTGATAATCATAGCGCGCTCGACGGTTTTTTACTAAAAGCATGACCGTATTGTACCAGGAAAAATTTTTGGTTTGACAGTGATTTTGTGGACTTACTCAAGATTTACCAGATATACAATAGAGCCGCTAATTGCGTAAATTTGTTCCTCCTGCTCATTTACTATCATTTCAGTGACACTTGCAAGTGAGGGGCTAGTAATTTGTTTAATAAAATCACCCTCATCAGATAAAATGACCACTCTTGATTTCTGTGGGTCTAGGACATAAAGAAAGCTAGTAGTTGCATCTGCATAAATCCTAATAGAATTGCCCAAACTCTCTTCTAAACCACTGATATTAAATTCGATAGGTTCACCACGCTCTAATTTAATTATTGAGCCTGTGTTGTCTGAAAGCCAAATCCTGCCATCAATGGCCACTGAAGTTATTTGATCAAATTTTATATTTTGCTTATTGGTAAGCCAACCAATTGGCTCAGAGAGTCCTTCTTCTCTAATTATGTAACGATAAATATTTCGCTTGCTTGGATTAAAAACATATAGGTAGCCTTGGTATTGATTAATAAAGAGAGCATCTCGATCAGAGTCCCCCTCATTTTTTAACTCAGTCAAACCCGGAAAAGATTCAATTTGGGTCACATTTAGCGAGTGGATACCATTGCTCAAAAGAAACAACTGATCATCGGAGGCAGCCATATCTCTTATTTCTTGATCATTTTCATGAATTTTATTGGCTTGCTTTGAATTAATTTCTAGATTAATGATTTGTCTTTCCTCTTTATCTAGTAGGAAAAGATTTTGGTTATTTATAACAGCCCTAGAGATTAAAAAATTTGAGGAGATTTCTCTTAAATCAAAAAAAATATCAAGCTGTGCAACTTCAATTAGTCCTGATATTTCAGTATAAAATTCTCGTGCTTCCTCTAAATTTTTTTCAAAATAGCGTTGAGTGAATCGCTGATGTTCTAATTCTTTTTGTTCAGCAATCATTATTTCAATTGCTTCAGCAGTTTTATCCCGACTCAAGACAATATCATGGTCCATAGTGTTTTTTGCTTCATCAAGAAGATTTAAAGCGGGCTGAATGGCATTCTGGGCTTGAATTTGTTGTGCCTCAATATATTTTTTGATAAATAAAACAGATCCCACAACAAAAATTATTAACAAAACAATGAGATAAATTCTTTTTAAATTTTTTTTAGAACTTTTTGTTTCAAGGTAGACACCCCTGTTTGAAAAAATATTAAGAGCCTTTTTGATAAACTTTTGAGGTATTTGAAGATAGCTAGGAGAGCTAGTGAAGGAGCTTGCTGGGTTGCTTTGATTGTTTCCTGCTGGGACATTATCTGCTAATGAGCTGTGATTAGATTTTTTTTCTCTAGATTTTAGTTTTTTTTTACTAGATGTATATACTTTTTTTATCCAGGAAGCTAATTTTATAATATATTTTCTTAACATTTCTTTTATAGATAAAAAAATGGGTTTAAAGCTAATTTTTATTTTTATTTCCTTTTCTTTCTTCTTTTTTTCTTCTTCCTCTATTTTCTGAGGTTCTTGGGCCCGATTAATATTTTGTTCTATGGAAGTTGATTGATCTGAATATCGTTCATGATTGATGTCAATTTTTTTGGGTCTTTCTTTAGTTTGAAGCAGTTGTTCTTTTGAGGTCTGCTCAATGTTATTGCTTTGAGATGAGGTAACAACTTTTTCTTTTGGCGCTATATCCATAACTTTTTCTTCAACTGTTTTTAGTTTAACTAGTCCAATTGAAGTTAAAGAACTGTCAATCAATAGATTGATTTTTTCTTGAATTTTTGGCCTTAGATCTACGTGAGATGTTGTTGATTTCAATAAATGACGCAACGATTGTTCGATTTGAGCTGCTTGTTGGGTTAACAAAATTAATTCATCATTATTTTTTATCGAACCCTGAATAATTTTGAGTCCTGTATCTGATTCGATTACCTTTCCCATCTTATTCTCTCTTTTTAAAATAATTTTTCCCTGATATGCAGCCAAAACCATTAGTTGTGAATTTGATTGATTTGTTTTTAAATCAATTGACTCTGGAAGCCATAACAAAGCAAGTTGGAGTTGGGCTTGCTGATCTCTTAATTTGGAAAGTGTATCAAGTAGTAAATTATGCAGATGTCCGATTGAATCTGGTTGAGATTTTTTAATCTCTAGAGAAATTTCATGTCCAATGTTTTTGGCATTTTCTCCCTTAACCGCTAAAGAACAAATTAGTGTTTGGTCTTGATTGCTTATGAACCCAGACCAGCCGTCTACTAGTGGAGACCCGGTAATTGAAACTACCTTAGCTTTTATCATTCTGTGTCTATTTTAGCATTTTTGATTACTTAAGACTATCTTTTGGTGGTTTTGATAGGATGTCAAATGTAATGAATTTTAAGTTGTAGTTAAAGACTCTCACTAATAAGCCAGGAAGGCCTGCGGTCAAATGGAATTGATTTTGATTCTTTTTCACTTGGAGGATGTTGGAGTTTAAACGCAGCTGTTATTCCGATCATGGCAGCATTATCTGAGCATAAGCGTTTTTCAAATGGGATTTTAAGCTCTATTGAATAAGGTTCTAGAGTATTTCTAATCATTTGCCTAAGTTTAATGTTGCTAGCTACGCCCCCACCTAACCAAGCTTGTCTAAACTGCTTTATTTTGCCTGTTGTAGATAAAGCCTGTCTTTTAATTAATAGTTTATCTAGCTTATAGCAGAGATGCCTGAAGGATGCATATTGAAAAGAAGCAGCAAAGTTAACAATTGTTTTTTGGTCTAGTTTTTTTTGAGCCTTGAGCTCTTTTATTTTTCTATGAGCTGAGGTTTTTAAACCCGAATAACTTAAATCAAAGCTTTTTACTTCTGTCATAGGCAAGGGAAATTCAAAACTATTTTTGTCTCCTTTTTTTGCAAGTTTTTCAATCACTGGCGCAGCTGGATAACCTAAGCCTAAAATTCTACCGACTTTATCCAAAGCTTCTCCAAGAGCATCATCAATTGTTTCTCCTAGGATTTTATAATCTCCAATATGATTAATAAGGATAAATTGAGAATGTCCTCCTGAAAAAACCAAGCCCAAGATTGGGAAGAGGTTACTAAAGGCTGAGCTAGAGGTGTCAGTTGTTTTCAATGATTGTTTAAAAAGTTCTGGAGAAATGTTTTGAGGAGATTTTTGTTTGGAGATTTTAAAGGATATAAGCTTTTTTATAGGTAAGCCCCTTTTTTTTCTTAAGGCTAAAACAGAAAATAGATGTGCTTCGATGTGGTTGATCGCAATTAGGGGCTTGTGGTATTTTTCTGCCATACTTTGAGCAAATTTAATACCAACTTCTAAAGCAGGCGCTAGTCCTGGGCCAATGGTTACGGCTAAAGCATCTATGTCAGTAATTTTTATTCCCGCCCTTTTTAAGGCCTGCTCAGTGACAAGTTTTATTTTTTTTTGGTGGGCTTGTTTGGCTAAGGTAGGATAGACTCCACCATAGGCTTGATGCAAATTGACTTGCGAAGCAATGATGTTGGATAAGACTATCCTCCCCAGAGTGACCGCAGCAGAAGTTTCGTCACATGAAGTATCAATTGCCAAGATTAAAGGAAGTTGATTTTTTTTCATTATTTTTCAAAAAGAGTTAACTGCCTTTTATTTTCAGCGATTACTTTAATATTAATAATTAAGTCTGGATTAATTTTTGGTACTAAGGTGTTTGTCTGAGTCCACCATTCGATAGCGAGCACATTTTTTGACTTAATTAGTTTTTTTACCTGAAAGGTTTGCGCATCTAGGGGGTCATTAATCTTCCACAAATCAAGGTGAAAAAAATTGCCTTTAATTTGGTGTCGATTAAATTGGTACTCTTTTAAATAAGTATATGTTGGCGAGGTAATTTTTTCTTCAATTTTCAAGAATTTTGCAATGCCTTTGGCGAAAACAGTTTTGCCCGCCCCAAGTTCTCCGTTTAACCCAATGACCAAACCTTTTTCTTTGATTTTTCCCCAATTTTTTAAAAGTATTTTCCCTGCTATTTCTTGAGTCTCCTTATCACTCTGACTAATAAAATTTATAACCTTTTTATTCAATTTTTTGTTGAAGTCAAAATTTTGTTGACTACTATCTCGGATAGTTAAGGGAGTTGAGAGGGTGGTGTCTATTACAATTGAGGGATCGTTTTTGGGTAATTGGCCCGCATCAATAACAAGCTCTATTAGATTTTTTTGTTTTTGAGAAAGATTATTTAAAATGTCTTGTATTGAGTACGGCCTTTTTTTTTCAGAAGCATTGGCTGAAGTGGCTGTTATTGCACTGTTTAATTCTTTTACTAAATCTAAAATGAGCTGATAGTCTGGGATACGAATTCCAAGAGTGTTAAATTCTGAAGCTACTCCACGAGCCAAATTGCCTTTACTTTGAGAAATAATAGTAAAAGGACCAGGTAAAAACTTTTGGTATAGCTGCTGAGCTTGTTTATTGACAACTACATAATTCTCAGCCATTTTTTGATCACAAACAGCAATAGATAGTGGTTTTCCTTCTCTTCGAGATTTGTAGTGGAGTAGCTTATCAACGGCCCTTTGTTGGGCAGCATCAACTCCAGCACCGTAAACTGTTTCAGTGGGATATATCACTAGTCCACCTTTTTTTAAAACACCAACGGCTTCCTTAATAGTTTGCTTATAATTATTGGGCGTAAGTTTAATTATTTTCATTTAAGTTGATATATTTTATCACTAGTGCCTAGAGATCTGCGAAGATAGACGATTTTAGTTTAATTAATTATTGCTTTACTAATTTGCTATAATCTAAGTAGGATAAAACTAAAATGAAGATTAAACAGAGACAAAACCAACAATATATGAGTGATTTAATCAAAATGGATGAGTTAGACCAAGAAGTGAAATTTGATCTTTTTGTTCAATCAAGAAGAGTTAAGCAAATTTCTATTGCTTTAGATAAAATATTTTTTGACTCTCAACATATCAACACTTTGTGGTTAAAGCAAAACCAGGAATTTATTAGCGAGTTGCTAGAGGAATTATTAGAAGAATCTCTACTTGTTTTAGATGGAGTAAAGGTGGATGGTGAGTCACTTGATTTATCAATGAAATTAGTGAGCGATATATATCGCTCACTTGCTGTTGTACAGCAAATGACAGAAGTTGAAACTAATCTTTTAAATTAAGATTTTAATTAATAATCTGTCCGCTAAAAGTCTTGACAATTTTTTAGCAGTTAGTTACTATAACTGCTAGTAATCTTAATTCTGATTAATACCTAGCCAGCTTGTTCCGTTTAGTAGAAGGAACAAATCAGAATGGGGGTTCTAGGGGGATTCCCCCTAGTGGAGCTTTAAGGGTCTAATACCCCTTAAAGCGACAGGGGAGCAGGCTTTGATCTTGCAAAGCAAGACAAAATGCTGAGGGGTGTAACCCCTCAGAAATGAGCTCATATCTATTACTAATACTAATTTGCGAATTTATTTGAAGTATTTTTCAATATTTTACATTTTTAGTTATTGTTCTAATTTAACACTAATTATTTTTTAGAAAGGAACAATTTATGAAATCAATCAAGATATCTCAACTTAAGCCCAATAATGGCTATGTGCTTGTTGAACCTGTCCAAGCAGAAACAAAAACTAAATCTGGAATTTATCTTCCTGAGTCTGATGAAGATAAGCCTCAGCAAGGAAAAGTTTTGGCTTGTGGCGGTTCAATTTGGGAAGAGGGAGTTAAGGAAATTAAAAGCCCTGTTAAAAAAGGTGATGTTGTGATCTATAAAAAATGGGGTGGTAATGATTTTAAGCTAGAAGATGTTGAGTACCAATTTCTTAAATTTGACGATATTTTAGCAATTGTTAAGGCATAATTGTTTAACTGATCTTATAACCCTAGTTTAGAGACTTATATTAAAAATTACTCAATAATTAAAGGAAAAATATGGCAAAACAACTTAAATTTGGCGATGAAGCCAGACAAAAAATGCTCATCGGAATTAATAAATTAGCAGACGCTGTTACTACAACCTTGGGTCCCAAAGGGCGTAATGTGGCAATTGACCGATCTTGGGGAGCTCCTAACGTAGTTCATGATGGAGTAACTGTTGCTAAAGAAATTGAATTAGAGGATAAGTTTGAAAATATGGGGGCTCAATTGGTCAAGGAGGCGGCTTCTCAAACAAATGACGTGGCTGGTGATGGAACTACTACTGCTACTTTGTTAGCTCAAAAAATGAGCGCTAAAGGTATGAAATATGTTACTGCAGGGACTAACCCGATGATTATGAAGCGAGGTATCGACAAAGCAGTAGTTGCAGTAGTTAAAAAAGTACGCAGTTTGGCAAAGCCAGTTAAACAAACCGATTGGAAAAAAGTTGCTACTATTTCTGCCCAGAGTGAAGAAATTGGAGAGAAAATAGCAGAAGCTTTGAAATTAGTTGGCAAGGATGGAGTGGTGGAAGTTGAGGAAGGTAAAACTATGGATATAACAATTGAGCACAAAGAAGGCATGGAGTTTGATAAGGGTTATGCTTCTCCTTATTTTGTAACAGACAGTGATAATATGGAGGCGGTGATGGAGGATCCCTATATTTTAATTACAGATCAGAAAATTTCTAATATTAAGGATGTGTTGCCTTTGTTGGAAAAAGTAGTTAATGCTGGAAAATCTTTGGTTATTATTGCAGATGAAATTGAGGGTGAGGCTCTTACTACTCTGGTAGTTAATAAACTGCGTGGAACTTTTAAAGCCTTGGCTATTAAGGCGCCGGGTTTTGGTGACCGCAGAAAAGAGATGTTAGCAGATATCGCAGTGTTAACTGGGGCTGACGTTATTACTTCAGAGGTTGGCCGTAAGCTAGAAGATGCCACTTTAGAAGATTTGGGTAGGGCAGATACAGTGAGAGCTTCCAAAGACACAACCCGCATTGTAGGAGGTAAGGGTTCTCAAACCGATATTGACGCTAGGGTTTCTCAGATTGAAGCTCAGATTGAGCAGTCAACCTCTGATTTTGATACTGAAAAACTAGAAGAAAGAAAGGCTAAGTTGACGGGTGGAGTAGCTGTAATTCAGGTGGGCGCCAATACTGAAATAGAAATGAAGAATTTACAAGAGAGAGTAAAAGATGCTAAGGAGGCTACAAAAGCCGCCATTGAGGAGGGAATTATTCCAGGCGGTGGAGTGACTTATGTTCAGGCTGCTAAGGCTTTAGCAACTGTTAAGACTGAAAGTGAAGATGAAAAAACTGGTGTGGAATTAGTAAGTTCGGTTTTGGATGAGCCCATTAGAATGCTAGCTGTTAACTCTGGAGTAGATGCTGGCTGGGTTTTGGGTCAAATTAAAGAAAAAGATGAGCCTAACTGGGGTTTTAATGCTCTTACCAATGAGTTTGAAGATTTGACAAAGGCTGGGGTAATTGAGCCAGCTAAAGTCGCCATTGCTGCTTTACAAAATTCAGCCTCAGTGGCTTCAATGATCCTAACAACCGAATGTTTGGTTACTGATGCTCCAGAAGAAAAGGATGAACCTGCTATGCCTGCTGCGCCTGGTATGGGTGGTGGCATGATGTAGACTCATCTTAAAAAATAAAAATTAAGTTTTAAGGGCAGGGACTGAGGTTCCTGCCCTTTGTTTTTGGGTAATTTTTTTTATAATGTTAATATGAGCTCTGCCTTAAAATCCTCAACAAATAATTCTGTTTTAACCATTTTTACACAGTCTACAGCGGGATTGGGGCATTTAAGAGTAAATGATGCGCTGCACAGCTCTAGTCCCTTAGAGTTTAATCCTTTAGTTTTTAGATCCCATGGCTTTAGAATTACTTGGTTGAATCGAATAACTAGCTTTAACTTTTTTATTAGAAGAATCATGGAATGGATACAAAGAGGTGCTCCTCAAGACATTTTTACATTTTATTATCGCAGGTGTTTGAGGTTAAAAATTTATAATTTGTATCAGCAAATAACAATTTTATTAGATCAGTATTTAGAAACTCCTGAAAAAGTTATAATTATAACTACCAATTTTAACTTAGCTCAACAACTAGGTGCTATTAAAGATCAACTTGAGGAAAATAAAAAAACAAAGATATTTTTAGTCATTCAAGTTACTGATGCAAGTCCTCAGCATATTTGGATGGTGCCAGAGGCAGATTTAATTTTAGTACCTAATCAAAGAACTAAAGAAAATCTTGAGTTGTATCGATCAAAAAAGCAGTTTAAGCCGGTAAAGATAGAGGTTTCAGCCTATCCCCTTAATAGGGCTTTAGTGAAAAATTTTAGTACTGAAGAGTTTACTTCAAAACAGATCCAGCTTGATCCTCGGGCAAAATTCAGAGTTAATTTGTTGTTGTCAATTCCTGGCTCTGCTGTTGACTTAAAATATTATTCCGAATTGATTTTTTTCTTAAAAGATTCGCCCATAATTTTTCAGACTTTTGTAGTTTCTAGATATTCTTCTTATACAAAAAAGTTTAACCTTAGTTTAGTTAATGAAGATTTTATTCAAATTTATCCAGGACAAACAGATCAACAAACCGTGGCTGATTATTTGCGCCTCTATTTGTCAGAGGTAATTTCTTTGGAAATTACCAAGCCGACTGAACAATCTTTTAAGGTATTGCTAGATCCTGTTCAGAGAGGAGGGGTTATTATGTTGTTTGACAAGCCAATTGGAACTCAAGAGCGAGATAATTTAGAGTTTATGAGATCACATGATTTAATTCCTGATGAGCAGGTACAAGAAAAGCTTTGGAAGTTAGCTGAATCAGATCAACCTCCTTCTGAAGAGATTTTAAACAGAGCTAGTTTTTGGAGAGGAATACAACTCCCTGAAAATGCCAAGAATGCTGCTAACTTCATTAACTGGTTATATTATCAGGAGGTTTTTTTAAGAATGCTTAGATATAAACCAAATCTCGAAAATGATAGGCAAGAAGTAAACAGTCTGGGTAGTGATCTTTTTTGGCGAAAAATGAGCTCTTTGGTTAACGGCCGTGGATAAGAGTTGGTATAAAATTGAGTGGTTTGCCAAAAATACAAATTCACAACTCTTTGTAGAAAAAGTGTAGCAGGGGTGAGACTTGAACTCACGACCTTCGGTTTATGAATCCGATGCTCTAACCAACTGAGCTACCCTGCCTTATTTGTTTTTTAAATTGTTGCTTCTGTTTGGCAAAACGATTCAAAGAAGCTTAATTAAATTTAATCATTTTTGTGCACTTGATTATACCAGATCTTGTTTAGTATAATAACCTTTCTTAACAAACGCGGGATAGTGTACGGTGCACGCGAGGCTCATAATCTCGCAGACCAGGTTCGACTCCTGGTCCCGCAACAATATTTTGGGTTAAGACAACTTCTATTTAAATTCTCTGTTTAGTTATATCTTTTAGTGTTTATATTATGGGTTTAAATTTTGTGCCATAAAAGATAAATATGATCAATATTATGAGGATATTATTTGTTTGAAAGATACGAAAAGAAATATTTTTTTAAAAAATGTGGTTTAGGTTTAAAATTTTAAACCATTTTTGAATAGGAGTTTCTGGTTTTGAATGACTCAAATTTTCTTTTTCTGTTTTTATTTCAGGCAGCTTGATGACCACTTCATCTTCTTTTTGCATTAGAAGCTCACTACGAGTTAACTTTTCTACAGTAAGAGGAGTTTGGGATTTTTCAGATAACTCTTTAAGTTCTTCTACACTTTTTTCTTGCTGATTAACCTCCTTCTGAATAGTTCTTAAATTTTCTTGAGATAGTGTTAATCTTTGGAGCTTACTTCTTAGGTTGAAAATGAAAAAAATCACCAATAGTGTGATCAGGGCAACGAATAGTGGATGATATAATACTTTTTTCATGAGAATAATTTGCTTGGAAAAATTTACATTTTATGTTATTATAAGATACTTTAGTATGGTCTTATATTAATAAAATATTAAGTTTTCATTAAATTTTGAATCGATGGCTAAATTTATTTAGTTTTAAAAAGATTATTACAAAGATTTAAGACTATATTAATTAAATTCTATTTTACCCTAAATAGTATTATTGTAAGGACTAAGAATGCCTCTTAAATTAAATGAAGCTCAAAAAAGATATCAGACATATTTAGAATCCAATGGTAAAGCTAATGCCACAGTTATTGCTTATGTTAAAGATGTAGAGCAATTAGCAGAATATGCCGCCCAGCAAGAAAAGAATAATGTAGATGAAGTAAACTACGAAGATATTAGTCAATTTAAAGAGTTACTCAAAAACAGACGTTATGCCAGTAAATCTATTTCTAGAAAAATTAATTCTATCAAGTCATTTTTCCGTTATTTAGAAAATGAGGGATTAGTTGATCAAAATCCTGCTCAAGAAATTAGTCATCCCAAATTCGAGCAGAGTCCACCTAGATTTCTTCAAAAATTAGAATATAGGGCGTTGCGCGATACTTGCAGGTCAGATGCTAGAATTTTTGCTATTGTTGAGCTTCTTTTACAAACAGGTATGCGTATTAGTGAGTTGGCAAATTTGAAAATGGAAGATATAGATTTAGAAAGAGGTGTTGTTTACATCCAGCCCTACAAGAGTAGGGATGGTCGCAAAGTACCCTTAAATAAAGCAGCTAAACAGGCTCTAATCAACTATTTAAAAGTTAGACCTAAAGCAAAAGAGAAACATGTGTTTCTAACAAAAACCTGTCGCCCTTTTTTAGTGAGAAACATTCGGGCAGCAATTAATCGTTATTTTAAATTAGCAGGTATTCAAGAGGCTATTGTCAATGATCTTAGAAATACTTTTATTGTGGAACAGTTAAAGGCAGGTACACCTTTAGTTTATGTATCACAGTTAGTAGGACATAAGCGCATTACTACAACAGAGAAATATCTTCAATTGATAGATGACAGGCAGGAGATGGCTCCTGAAGTTGAAATCGAGGAACTATAGAGAATTTCTATAAGAGTGATTATTTTCCCCTTTTTTAAAAAGACTGCCCGAGCAGTAATAGGTCTGCTAGAATAAGCTTATTAAAACGAAGATGGTACTCATTTTTAAAATTAGAATTATTTATTATTTTTAATTCTGATTATACCCGCCAGCTTGTTTCGCTGAGTGGGACAAGAAAAATGCGCTCGGGGTAAAACCCCTCAGAAATGAGCTCATATCTATTACTAATATTAATTTGCGAATTTATTTATGTCAAAAACAACTAAACGTGTTTTTTCAGGCACCAGAGCCACAGGAAGATTGCATCTAGGAAATTATTTGGGAGCTGTAAAAGGCTATATTCAGCTTCAGGAAAACCCTGATTATAGCTGTATTTATATGGTGATGGACTTACATACAATCACTACACCATATAATCCTCAAGGGCTACCCGCTGCCAGTAGAGAAATTATCTTAGATTATTTGGCAGCTGGCTTGGATCCGCAAAAAGCGATTATTACTGCCCAATCCTCAGTACCCCAACATCCGTATTTAGCTTTTTTGTTTTCTTCAGTTATGACTGTTGCTAGAATGCAGCATTTGCCAACCTTTAAAGAAAAAGCTGCCCAATATCCTGATGATATTACTATGGCTTTGTTAAACTATCCAGTCTTGATGGCTGCCGATATACTGATTTATCAAGCCGAATTAGTGCCAGTGGGAATCGATCAGGAACCTCATTTGGAAATATCTAGAGAAATTGCTAGAAAAATGAATCAAAGATTTAAAACAAACTTTCCAGAACCACAGCGTTTTGCAACTCCAGGGGAGTATGTACCTTCTTTAAAGGGTTTGGGAAAGATGAGCAAATCAATTGAGGGCAGTTATATTAATTTGACTGATAATTTAGAAACGATAACTCAAAAATTAGCTGCTACTCCTACTGATAGCGGACAAGGTAGAGTTCAAGAAATAAAGCAGTCTAGTGAATCAAAAACGAGTACCTCTTTTAAAAAGTATTTTGACCAAGTTTCTCAGGAGGAGTCTCATGGAGTAGCGAGTTTGTTGCAATTGGTGAAGCTGTTTCAGGGTGAGGAAAAACTAAGACACTACGAGAGTCTTTATCAAGATAGGGGCATTAAATATTTGCAATTAAAAACTGAATTAGCCCGAGCTATTTTTGAAGAGTTGCAGCCAATTCAGAAGAAAAGGCAGGAGCTAGAAGCTAAGCCAGGGTATCTTGAAGAAATTGTTCAAGAAGGGGCCAAGCAGGCTCAGGTTATTGCTGAAAAAACATTAATAGAAGTTAAGAATAAAATGGGCTTGGGTTTAACTTCAAGGTAAATGTTTAATTTCTATTTAAAACAACTGGCAAAAAAATCTCAATGACAGATCAACAACTTCAAAAAATTAGGGACTATGCCAAGACTAAGATGGAAAAGTCCTTAAGTCGCCAACATGATTGGGATCATGTACAAAGAGTTGCCAACAACGCTGTTGCTATTGCACGGTCTTTAGAGGTAAAAGACATTGATTTGAATTTACTTAGGGCAATTTGCTATTTACATGATATTACTTATTCTCAACATAAACCTTCTTTAAGAGTTTACTTTAGAGAAGGAAAAATTGCTTATAATTTACTTAGTAGGCAACTTAAGCCCTTTAATTTAAGTCAAAAAGACAAAAAAATTGCTCTAAATGCTATCAAGAGGCATCCATTTGCTTTTCCTTTTCGTCGATTAAATAAGAAACAGGATGTTTATACTAAAATCTTGCAAGATGCTGATTTTGTTGATACTTTTGATCCTTCTCGGGTAGCTAATTTTATTGATGCTAAACAAAGCCAGGCTTTTTTTATAAAAATAATCAAACGTTTTTGGAATGTTGAAAAAGAATTAGAGAACTCCCGTCAAAAAATTGAAAAATATCTGAACTTTTCATCGCTGTCAGACTTAGTTGAAAGTATCAAACAAGGGAAAAATTAAGGTTCTTGCTAGATTCAAGCTGTCAAACTAGGAGTGAGTTAGAGGCCGAAAATTATACCAAACGTGTTAAAATAAAGCCTCACAAAATTAAAGAGAGATTAATTTGTAAAATGTATATAAATTAAAGGGTTAACAACAGTTAGGAATTTATTAATGACAAATCAAGTAGATAATCACAAGCAGTCCGCCATAGAAAAGGATAAGAATGATTCGACCGATCAACCTAAGGTCCAAAAAAAAGAAGATCAGAAAAAGCAAGATAAGAATAGATTAAAGAAATTTCCCCAATTGGCGACAAAAAATAAAGGCGGCAAAAATAAAAATCATATTAAGCAGTTTGAGTTTAAAATTGATTTAAATCAGTTTTTTAAAAAAGGTTTTGTTTATTTAATTTTATTTTTCTTGTTTTTGCCGTTTATTCTATCTTTATTTACTGGTGGTGTAGAAACTATTAGTTTGAGTCAGGTCGTAAGAGATGTTAGAGATGAAAGGGTGGAGAAGATTATGGTGGCTGGTGATGAATTGCGAGTTTTGTATAAAGATGAAACTAGGAAGATTGCTCTGAAAGAAACGGGTCAAGAGGCTTTAAATGTATTAAGTTCAGCTGGTTTGGATATTACAGAAGTTGACTTAACAGTTGAAGATGTAAGTTTGGGGCAAATGTTTTGGGAATTAGTGCTTAATTTGTTACCGCTGATTGCAATCATTGTTGTCTTTTTGCTGATTATGCGTCAAGCCAGGGGGGCACAAGATGGTTTGTTGGGATTTAGCCGTAGTAAAGCAAAAGTTTTTATAAAAGGTAAACAAGATGTAAAATTTGATGATGTGGGAGGCATGGATGAGGCAAAAGAGGAGTTGTTAGAAGTAGTTGATTTTTTAAAACATCCAAAAAAATATCTAAAGGTTGGAGCCCGGACCCCAAAGGGTGTACTCTTGGTTGGTCCTTCTGGTACAGGTAAAACATTGTTAGCCCGAGCGGTAGCAGGAGAAGCTAATGTCCAGTTTTTATCTATAGCCGGCTCTGAGTTCATGGAAATGTTGGTTGGAGTTGGTGCTTCTAGGGTGAGAGATTTGTTTGAAACTGCGAAAAAGTTGGCTCCATCCATTATTTTTATTGATGAGATTGACGCCATAGGGAGAACTAGGGGTATGGGGTATGCTGGTGGACATAATGAGCGCGAGCAAACCTTAAACCAAATTTTAGTAGAGATGGATGGTTTTGAGCCCAATGATAATGTAATTGTTATGGCAGCTACCAATCGCGGAGAGTTATTAGACTCAGCCTTGGTAAGACCAGGTCGTTTTGATCGCAGAGTTCAAGTTAATTTACCTGATCTTGAAGAAAGAAAACATATTATTGGCATTCATGCTAAGGGGAAACCTCTTTCTGCAGATTTGAGTTTTGAAAGTATAGCTAAAAGTACAGTTGGCTTTTCAGGAGCTGATATTGAAAATATGTTAAATGAGGCAGCGATTAGAATTGCTAGAGAAAATAGAGATCGAATTACTATGGAAGATGTTGAAGAAGCTTCCCTAAAAGTTAAATTGGGACCAAGTAAAAAACGTCTGCAGGATGAGATTGAGCGCGAAATGACAGCCTATCATGAAGCAGGGCATGCTATTTTAGCTCATGTTCAGCCCTTTTCAGATCCGGTTCATAGAATTTCTATTGTTTCAAGAGGAAGGGCTTTGGGTTATACCTTTACTCCTCCTGAAAGAGACAAGCTTCAAACCACTAAATCTGAATTAGAGGGAAAAATAGTTGAAATGTTGGGAGGAAGAGTAGCAGAGAAAATTAAGTTTAATGAACTGACAGTAGGAGCCAGCAATGATATTGACAAGGCTACTCGTATTGCCCGCGCTATGGTAGTTGAATATGGCATGAGCGAGTTAGGCCCAATGAACTTTAGCCCTCAATATGAAAATGAAGATTACGACAAGATGTGGGGTGAGCCACATAGAATTTCACAAGAACTTCAGAAAAAAGTTGATGAAGAAATCCAAAAAATAATTAATAAGACTTTGAAGAAAAGTGAAGAGTTGTTAAAAAAGTATGAAAAAGAATTAACAAAAGTGGCTAAAAAACTGTTGGATCTTGAGACTTTGGATGGCGAAGAGTTTGAGCAATTAATGGGTTTTAAAAAAATAAAGTTAGAAGATCAGGCTTAAGTTAAATCCAATTAGTATGTCTAAAAGACCAATTTTTCTCCTTTTTGATGGTCATGCTGTGATTTATCGTGCTTTTTATGCTCTGCCAAAATTAACAGATCCTCAAGGCAGAGTGGTAAATGCAGCCTATGGCTTTTCCAGAATTTTGTTGGCTGCAATTAATGAATTTAAACCCAAGTATTTGGCTGTCACTTTTGATCACCACAAACCCACCTTTCGTCATAAAGAGTTTGAAGACTACAAGGCCCAACGGCCAGAAATGCCTGATGAATTACAACCGCAGATTCCTTTAGTAAAAGAGATTGTTAAAGTATTAAATATTCCGCAGTTTGAGATTGAGGGTTATGAAGCCGACGACTTGATTGGTACATTAAGTTATAAGCTTGACCATAATCCGCAGGAGCTTAAGGCAGATAAGAAATTATTGTCAATAGTAGTCACTGGTGATAAGGATTTGTTTCAGTTGGTTGATGATAATACTCATGTTTGGTTGCCAGGAAGAGGCAGAAAAAAGGATACAGAATATGATCGGGAAAAAGTGATTCAAGACTTAGGAGTTAAGCCAGAACAAGTAGTTGATATGAAAGCTCTGATGGGTGATCCTTCTGACAACATTCCAGGAATTAAAGGAATTGGTCAAAAGACAGCAGTTAAGCTATTGAATGAATATTTTACTTTAGAAAACTTGTTTAAAGCTGTAGACAAAATTAATTCAGGGTCAGTAGAGCCAAGTGGGTTGCTTAGGGGAGCTTTGTTAACAAAGCTCCAAGGAGGAAAAGAAGTTGCGCTGTTAAGTAAAAAGTTAGCAAAAATAGACCAAGATGTTCCACTTAATATTGACTTATCTCAATGTAGGGTTGAAAGTTATGATAAGGCAAAAGTAGTAGATTTATTTAAGGAATTAGATTTTAATTCTTTAGTAACTCAATTACCTGGAGATCAGTTTGAAGTTGACGTTCAACAGGCTTTATTCTGATTATATACCCCGCCAGCTTGCCCTCTCGCTAAGCGGGACGGGAGGAATAAATCAGAATGGGGGTTCTAGGGGGATTCCCCCTAGTGGAGCTTTAAGGGTCTAATACCCCTTAAAGCGACAAGGGAGCAGGCTTTGATCTTGCAAAGCAAGACAAAACGCGCTCGGGGTGAAACCCCTCAGAAATGAGCTCATATCTATTACTAATACTAATTTGCGAATTTATTTTGATTACCAAGTTATTAATTTATTATAAAGAAATTTGTGAAGAAAAAAACTTTTAAAATTGCTTTAGTTCACGATTTTTTACGGGAGTATGGCGGAGCTGAAAGAGTTTTAGAAGCTTTGCACGAAATGTTTCCTCAGGCACCTGTTTATGTAGCCTTTTTAGATAAAAAAGCACTAGGCCCATACTGGGTTCGGTTTAAGGATTGGCAAATTAAACAAACTTGGTTTGCTAAAATCCCTTTTCATAAAAAACTGTATTCACCATTACGGATTTTAGCGCCAAAAGCTTTCTCTAGACTTGACCTTTCTAATTATGATTTGATTATTTCTTCTTCAAACGCTTTTGAAGCTAAGGCGGTTAAAACTCAACATAAAAACCAGATGCATATTTGCTATTGTCATACTCCTCCTAGAGCGCTATATGGTTATTCAACTATGTCTGCTTGGAAAAAAAACTTTTTAATTAAATTTTTTGGACAGTTAATCAATCATTATATGAGAATAATTGATTTTAAGCATGCTCAGGATGTAGATAAATTTATTGCCAACTCTCAAGAAACCCAACAAAGAATTAGAAAATTTTATCGCCGTGATTCTATTGTTATTTATCCACCGGTCAGCTTGCCCCTGAGTAGCGAACAGCTATTAAAGATCAAGCAAGAATCACCTCAAGATTATTATTTTTATATTGGTAGACTAGGCTTACAAAAACATCCGGAGTTAGCTGTTCAAGCTTGTTTGAAATTGGGGGTTAAACTCAAAGTTGCTGGTATTGGTCAAATGCTGCCCCAATTAAAAGTAATTGCTCACAACAATAAGAATATCGAGTTTTTAGAAACGGTGAGTGACGATCAGTTAGCTAGGCTTTTTGCAGGAGCTAAGGCCCTTTTATATCCTGTCGAGGATGAAGATTTTGGCATTGTGCCCATTGAGGCTATGATGGCAGGTACTCCGGTAATTGCACATCGATCTGGTGCTTTAAAGTTTACAGTTGAGGAAAAAGTAAATGGTTTATTCTTTGAGCAGCTAACCATTACAGATTTAGTAAAAGCTATAAAAGAATTTGAAAATATAGGGTTTTCACCAAAAAAGATTCAACAGATTGCTGGTCAATATTCTAAAGAAAAATTTAAACAGAGTTTTCAAGAATTAATTCAGGGGCAAGAGATTTCTAAAAAAGCTTAAAGCATTATTAACTCTGCATGGACTACTGTATTGGGAGTCATTGTTATTTCTGTTTGTAGGGAATTTTCTGTTGCAGTTGCTGAAATTGTTTGCCTTCTTCCGTCTAGATATTCTAAATTTAAAATATAATTTCCTGATTCTATGTTGATAAAGGTAATTGGCACTATTTCACTATTGCCGTGATGTTGATCAGCGTTAGCAATAATTAGTTCTATATTTCCCCTGTCGTTGCGGGCAGCGATAGCTTTTACCCAAGTACCCTGTCCTGTTAGTCTTAGTTGTTGACCGCTGATTCTATCTAGCATTAGTAAGCCGTGATATCTAGGTTTAGGTTGAGATCCAAAGTCTTGATGGGTAAGTAGGCCCCACCTCCCCCAATAAACTTGGTTGTTTGGGTCTTTTCCATCTTGGATTTCAAAAACAAATGCCTTGTCAGCTAGCTGATTAAGAGTGATTGCTCCAGCCACAACATGGGCTGCTCCATAAGCAGAGTCATAACCAGGGTGATTGGCACTATCCAAACCCCATTCGGTAACATGTAGTTCTAAACCAGCGAGCTGTGGATAGCGAGCCAACCAGCTTTGAATTTGGGTTAAGTCTTTCTCTAGAATATTAAGGTTGTGTGAATATCTATGCCAAGAAAAAAAATCGTATTTCAAATTGTTGTTGATGGCATGTCTAGCCATAGCATCAAACCAATTTTTATATAAAGTAGTGGTGCTGGGTCCTCCTAAATAAAAGTTTTTTACTTGAGGGTTTTGTTGAGCGTTTCTTGCACCCAAGGCAGCATGAGTATACATGGTTAGATAATTTTTTGCTCCATAATAATTCCAATCCCCAAAGAGATCTGGTTCATTCCAAACCTCATAATAAACATCTTCAACTGCTCTGGTTCCTGAAATATATTCAATTGTTTTTTGAACAGTTAGCTGCCAATCATTCCAGTGATAAGGGGCTTGAACTATATCTCCTTGTGAAATTACAGGAGGCATATAGCTTAAGGAAATATAGGGTTTAGCTCCAACCTCTAAAATATCATTTAAAATTAAGTCAAATTTTGTGAAGTTAAAGTAAATATTTCCAGGAGAGCCTTGCACGATATCATAAAAATCATAAATATGGTCGATACGAATATATTTTGGGTTAAGTGATTGGACCAGGTTATTAATGGGAGCCAGTCTCCAATCATGGCTTTCACCTCCTTGAGCTAGGTTTCTCCAGGATTGATTGATAGGGCCAATTGTGGTTTGTGTGTCAACAATAAAATTGGCTCGTTTTCCCGTAGCTTGTGAAATTATTTTTTGAATTGAGTCAAACTGTGAAACACTGGCAATAACTCCGATAGATAAGAAAATGAATAAAACACCACCAATTAGACTTTTTCTTCTCTTATTTTTTAAGTTTGACATTTATGCTTGATTTTTTACCCATTTATCAGTAATTTTAACTTATGGTCTAAAAAAATATTTTAACTCTGCTTGATATGAGCACCAACCTTAGTTTATAGTAAATTTGATGCTTAGAGCAAGTATTTTCAATTTTTTATCAAATAAAACCATAAAATATTAACTATATTTAAAAAACAACATTCTGCACTCATGAAGAAAATTATTAAACTGCCCATTTTATTAGCTTTTCTTTTTGTACTAACATTTATTTCTCACTGCTTTGCCACTGGTGCTTTAGCAGCAAGACTACTTTATGAACCCAGTAGTGGAACTTTAACAGGCCCAACCCAAATTAGAGTCATTGTAGATACACAAGGTGAGTCTGTTAAATCTGCAGTTGCTGTAGTTACTTTTGATACTAGCTATATTCAAATAACAGATGTTGCTCCTGGAGATTTTTTTACCACAGTAACTTCAGAAACTAGCACAGGGGGTGAAGTAGTTATTACTGGTACTTTGGAGTTAACTCAAACAGAGGGAGTAACTGGAAGTGGTACTTTAGCCACACTAACAGTCAATCCGCTTTTAAACACACAGAACCTTGTTCTTGGTTTCCTCTGTAGTAGTGAGGGGATGGATGATTCGAATATTATGAGCACTGAAGATGAAAATTTGCTGGCAACTGATGAACAATGTGAGCAGAATATTGAAGGAAGTTATGTCATTGAAATTGAGGAGGAAGAAGCCACAGTTTCAGCTACTACAAAAGGTGATCAGCCAGTTATGCCAGAGGAACTTCCTCAAGCAGGATTTAGGAGTTGGTTAAAATGGATTACCTCTGGTCTAGCCTTAATCGGCATTGGTTTACTTTTGCTCTAAATCTAAAATCATTAAATTTTAAAGCTAAAATCGCTATTGTTACTGATTAATTCTTGACAATTTAGCAGACTCTCATTATTATTGCTAATAATAAACAAAATCTTATATACGAACCATTGTTCCTTTGCAGTTTCGTAAATAATTTCAGTAGTTGGTTTTATTAAAAATTACTAAACAAAAACCAGTTAATTAAATGATTAATCTTCAACCCAGACAAATCCAAATCTTAAGAGCTGTGATTTCAGAATTTATCGAGACTGCTCAACCGGTTGGTTCAGACACAATTGATAAAAAGTATAATATTGGTGTTTCTCCAGCTACAATCCGTAATGAAATGGTTCAGCTAAGTAAGCAAGATTATTTATACAAACCCCACTCTAGTGGGGGCAGAATGCCAACTCCCAAGGCCTTAAGACTGTATGTAAACGAATTAATGCGTGAGGAAGAACTGTCTGTTGCGGATGAGGTTAGTGCAAAGGAAAAAATTTGGAATAGTCGCAATGAATTAAGTGATTTACTACAGCAGACTTCAAGTGCTTTGGCATCCAGGGCGAAGGCTATTGGGTTGGCTATAACAGAAGAGTCACAAGTTTATCATTCCGGCTATGCAAACTTGTTGGAGATGCCTGAATTTTATGATATTGAGGTTATGAAAAGAACCCTGTCAATTATTGAACAGGCTAGGCTTTTAAATGAAATTTTTTCTAAAGCTGAAAGCTATGACAAAATTCAGATTGTTTATGGTAAAGAGTTGGGTGAGAAGGAACTTGAGCCGGTTGGTATAATGTTCATTTCTGTTAACGCCTTAGGACATCATTGTCGATTAGGAGTATTGGGTTCAAAACGCTTCAATTATTCTTATTTAGTGCCTATGATGAAGTATTTTAAGAGCTTAATTGAACAAATAGTTTAGAAAGAGTTTTTATGAAAGACGGTAAAAAGCATTTAAAATTAAATAAATCAAACAAATATCAAAATCAACTTCAGCAGAAAATAGAAGAACTACAGGGAAAACTGATAGAAGTTCAGGAAAGAGAAAAAAGATCACTGGCTGATTATCAGAATTTACAAAGACGAACTCAGCAGGAAAGAGGCCATGTAGCTAAGTTTGCTAATCGAGAATTAATTCAATCCTTATTGCCGATATTGGAAAATTTGGAAACAGCTACCCAGCAAATTAAAAACAAAGGGTTGGATATGATTTTAGATCAGCTAAAACAGGTTTTGCAGCAATATGGAGTTGAAGAAATAAACGCTTTGGGTAAAGAGTTTGACCTTGAAACGATGGAAGCAGTTGAGACTAATGGAGAAGGAAATTTTGTTACCGAGGTTATAAAAAAGGGCTACAAACTTAAAGGAGAAGTTATTCAGCATGCCCAAGTAATTTTGGGAAAAAAGTAAAAATTTAAAAATGAATAGATTTAACCAACAACCTGGTTGGCAGCAACTGATACCAAATACTAAATATTAAAAATAATAAAAGGAGTAAATTATGGCAAAATCAAACGAAAAATCTAAAGCTAAAGGAAAAATTATTGGAATTGATTTAGGAACTACCAATTCCGCAGTAGCGGTGATGGAGGGAGGTTCTCCCAAAGTCATCCCTTCAGCAGAAGGGAGAAATACATTTCCTTCTATCGTAGCATTTAAAGACGATGAAATTATTGTTGGAGATCCAGCAAAACGACAAATGGTGCTTAATCCCCAAACCACCATCGAGTCTGTGAAAAGATTCATCGGTCGTAGGTTTTCTGATCCTGCTGTTAAAAAAGCAATTAAACATGCAACTTATACAATCAAGGAAGGAAAAGACAAATCTGCTGTAGTAGAAGTGAATGGCAAAACCTATACACCTCAAGAAATTTCGGCTCAGGTTTTACTAAAGGCTAAACAGGATGCAGAAAGCTATTTAGGTGAAAAAGTGACTCGGGCTGTTATCACAGTTCCAGCTTATTTTGATGATTCTCAGCGTCAGGCCACTAAGCAGGCAGGTGAGATTGCAGGTTTTACAGTTGAAAGAATTGTTAACGAGCCTACTGCAGCCTCATTGGCTTATGGGCTTGATAAGAAAACTAATGAGACTATTGCAGTTTATGATTTGGGCGGTGGCACTTTTGATATTTCAATTTTAGAGATAGGAGATGGCGTATTTGAGGTTAAATCAACCAATGGAAACACTTTTTTAGGTGGAAATGATTTTGATCAAAGAGTCATGGACTGGATTATAGAGGAATTTAAGAAAGAGAATGGTGTTGATTTATCTGCTGATAAACAAGCCCTGCAAAGGATTAAAGATGTAGCTGAGAAGGCTAAGATAGAATTATCTACAGCTCAAAGAACCGAGATTAATCAACCCTTTATTACTCAAAATAAAGAAGGTAATCCTCTACATTTAACTATGACTTTGACTAGGTCCAAGTTAGAAGAGTTAGTAGATGATTTAATTGAAGGTTCGTTTGGTCCGGTTAAAAAGGCTCTTAAAGATGCTGATATTAAAGCCAGTGATGTTGACCAAGTTATCTTGGTTGGTGGTCAAACTAGAATGCCTAAAATTCAAGAAAAAGTGGAAAAATTCTTTAGCAAGAAGCCTCATAAAGGAGTAAATCCTGATGAGGTAGTGGCGGTTGGAGCTGCTGTACAGGCTGGAGTTATTGGTGGTGACGTACAAGATGTGGTGTTGTTAGACGTCACTCCGTTGACTTTGGGAATAGAAACTTTGGGTGGAGTGAGAACATCGTTAATTGATCGCAATACCACAATTCCAACCAGTGCTTCTAAGGTGTTTTCTACTGCGGGTGATAATCAGACCCAAGTTGAGATTAATGTATTACAAGGTGAGCGTGAAATGGCAGTAGATAACAAATCGCTAGGCAGATTTATTTTGGACGGTATCCCTCCGGCACCAAGAGGAGTGCCTCAAATTGAAGTAAAATTTGACATTGATTCAAATGGCATCTTAAATGTTTCAGCTAAAGATAAAACAACTGGCAAGGAACAGTCTATTACGATTAAAAATACCACTAATTTGAGCGACGATGAAGTTGAGAAAATGAAACAGGAGGCTGAAGAGTATGCTGAGGAGGATAAGAAAAAACGAGAGTTAGTTGAGGCTCGAAATAAAGCCACTAGCGTTTCTTTTGAACTAGAAAAACAGCTTAAGGAATATGGTGATAAGTTAGAAGAAGCTGATAAAAAGAGCTTAGAAGAGTCGGTGGAAAAATTAAAAGAAATGGCTGAAAAAGAAGAAGCAACCAAAGAAGAGTTGGATCAAGCTGTTGAAAAGACTTTAGAGGCAGGACAGAAACTTGGTGAAGCTATGAGAAAACAACAGGAGGCAGCGGCTAAATCAGAAGGCGGTGAGGAGAGTAAGTCAGAAAAGAAAGCGGAAAGTGAAGAAAAGAAATCAGGAGAAGATGTAGAAGAAGGTGAAGTCGTTAATTAATAATTTTGTGTTAGATATAAAACAGCCCCTTAATGGGGCTGTTTTTGTTAAGAAATTAGAGTTTAATCAAAAATTTAATAATTATTGTCTCTTTTAATATCCTCGACTATACTTCAATATATGAAGCTTTCAGTTATTGTTCCAGTTTACAATGAACAGGAAACTGTTGATCTAGTTTTAAAAAAATTAGTTAAAGAAGGAAGTGCTAGTGAGATTATTGCGGTTGATGATGGTTCTACCGACAATACTTGGAAGAAAATTAAAAAGGTTAAATCAAAAAAAATCCAGGCTTTCCAAAAGGAAAATGGTGGTAAAGGCAGTGCGGTTCGTTATGGTTTAAAAAAAGTAACCGGTGATTATGTGTTAATTCAAGATGCTGATTTAGAATATGATCCAGTAGATATTAAATATTTAGTTGAGGCAACCAAGAAAGATAAAGTTGAAGTAGTGTATGGATCTAGGTTTATCGGTCCTCATTCAAATTTACTCTTTTGGCATCGGCTGGGTAATTCGCTGCTTAACTTTTTTGTAAATATTTTATACAACACCACTTTGTCAGATATGGAAACTTGTTATAAGTTGGTTCCGACTGATTTAATGAAAAGCCTAGATTTAAAAGCTAATAAGTTTGATTTAGAACCTGAAATTACTTGCAAAATTTTAAAAAAAGGGGTAAATATTTTTGAGGTGCCGATTAGTTATGTAGGTAGGTCTTTTGAAGAAGGTAAAAAAATAACTTGGAAAGATGGGTTTAGTGCCTTGTGGGTGATTGTAAAATTAAAGATTGCCTAATGTTATGCTGAAAAAAATATATAGAAATTTTTTACAATCTAACTTTTTTTTTAAACTAGAACAACTCACACAACTTCACTGGGTTCAGGTCTGTTTAATTTTGTTGTTAATTTTAATTCTCAGATTTTTCCCACTATTACAGGGTCAGACTTTATATTTTGGCGACAATTATTCACTGATGGTGCCGGGCAAACTTTTTACTGCCCATTGGTTAGGGCAAGGCATTTTGCCCCTATGGAACCCAACTATCTTTGCTGGCTTGCCATGGATAGGGGATGTTAATCAATCTGTTTTATATCCATCCACTTTATTATTTTCTTTGTTTGATACAGCAGCTGCATTAAATTTTACTTTAGTTATTCATACTGCTTTTACTTTTATTGCAATGTATTTAGCTAGTAAAAAAATTCTTAATAGCCATGTGTCGGCAATAGTAGCTTCAATAGTTTGGACTCTTTCAACTCAGCTTACTGTTGTGCTTAATAACATTTCTGCTCTTCAATCCTTGATTTGGTTACCCGTGATTGTGTATTTGGCTTTGCTTATTAGCGAATCTTTAAAAGCAAAGTTTTTATTTTCTTTGGCTATTTGTTTACAATTTTCAGGCGGGTACCCTTTATATGTAATTTATAGTATTTTCTTAGCTGTGTTTTTTTCTTTCTTAGAAAAGTATGAAGGTCAGTCGTTTTTAGAATGGCTTTGGCATTGGATCCAAACTGCATTTTTTACTTTAGGCATATCTGCAGTAATTTGGTTACCCTTTATTGAAGTCTTAAATAGTTCTACAAGAATAATTCAATCATCAACTCAAGCTCTTGTTGGCTCGCTACATCCTCTTGAATTAATAAAGATAATTATTCCTTATTTTTTTGAATATCAAGCTAAAGGAATTAGATGGGGTCCTGGTTGGAATGAAACACCTAATGTTTTTGTTTATTTTGGGTGGATTGGAGTTTTGGTTTTAGTGTATTTTATTTTTGTAGTAAAAAAACAAAAAAAAGAGTTACGATGGATGATTTTATTATTGGGAGCGATGTTATATTCTTTGGGAAGTTATTTACCTCTCAACCCATCTTTTTTTATAGGTCCTACTAGGGTTCCAAGCACTGCTTTGATTTTTGTGACATTTTTAGGATCTTTAATATTAGGGAGATATGTTTTTAGTATCCAAGTTAAGAAAAAATATATATTACTAAGTTTAACCTTTTTCTTATTGGCGTTTTTGTTTTATTTTTTAATAGGTCATTCATTTTATGAATTCTGGAATTTTGTTAATTATATTTTACAAAATAGACTATTAGATAGTCCTTTCCATACAATAGAAAAAAATAGGTTAATTTTTGAAACAATTTCAATTAATTTAATTGTTAATTCTTTTCTTTTTACATTTTGTCTTTGGTTGTTAAGGAAAAAACGCTATTTATTTTTTTCACTTTTTTTAATAATTGATTTGATATTCAACACCCATGGCTTAATGTTTTTTGCTCCGAATGATGTGTATCGACAAATAGATTCTGGTTTTACTTTTGACCAAAGACTTAAAACAGATAACCAAGCAAGAAGTTTAATTAGAAATCATAATGCACCATATACTGATTTAGGAGCTTACTCTGAAGCCAGCCTTGTCAGGCAGCCCTTTTCTGATTCTTACATTGACGATCAGGAATTAATTGAGTTTAATCACCTGAAAAGAATGTCTCAAGGAATGACGCCTGATTGGAATATGGTGGCAGGAGTTAACATCTTAAATGGTTATACAACCTTGATGCCGATAAAAATGAATGAGCTGTGGAATGAGGAGGCTCTGTTAAACCCTTCAATTAATAACTTACCTGAAATTAAAACTGACAATGATCTCCTTGCAGATTGGTCAGTGAAATATTACTTAGTTGATCATTGGTTTAGCAGGCGGGAAAATTTTTCAGATTACCAACTAATTCAAGATAAAGAATACTGGGGACTATATGAACTTCCAGCCTTGAGAAGATTTAGATTTCAAGGAGAAACATTAGCCAACCAACACGAGCCGGAATTTAAGATTAGTTTAACTCAAGAAAATTTTTTAGAAACCCCCAACAGAATTGAGTTAAATATCGATAATTCAGCTAATCATCAATATTTAATCATTGCTGATCGCTATGATTCTAATTGGACAGCAACAGTTAATGATCAGGAGGTGGAAATAACAGAATTTAGTCATATGCGTCAAATCCCAGTTTTTTCCGGCCAAAACCACATCACGTTAGTTTACCATCCAAAACTTTTTTATTATGGAGCCCTTATTAGTGTTGTCAGTTTATTTACAGTTATGGGAGGCTTACTTATTGAGAAAAAAATTAGCAGTCTTAAATCTTAACTGCTAGTTAACTTTTTCACTCATAGTTGTTAAAATATTGTAGTTTTGTTCGAATTTTATATCTACTATGCCAACTAAAAGAGATTATTACGAAATTTTAGGCGTTGATAAAAATGCATCTTCAGCAGATATTAAGAAAGCTTATCGTAAGCTGGCTCTAAAATATCATCCTGATCGCAGTGATGCCAAAGATGCTGAAGATAAGTTTAAGGAAATTAACGAAGCTTATCAGGTTTTATCAGATGATAAAAAGAAGCAGGCTTATGATCAATTTGGTCATGCTGCATTCAGCCAAGCTAGTGGTATGGGAGCCAATCCTTTTACTGGCGGGGCTCGTTCTGGTCCTTTCACTTATACCTACAGCTATGGAGGTGGTGGCGAAAATCCTTTTGCGGATTTTGATTTTGGTGATCCTTTTGAGATTTTTGATACCTTTTTTGGTGGAGGTTTTTCCAGACGTACCCGTAGGCCAAGATACAGTTTAAAGGTTGACTTTATGGAAGCAGTTAATGGCACTTCCAAAGAAATTGAGATTGATGGCAAAAAGCACAAAATAAAAATACCAGCTGGCGCTGATGATGGCACAAGAATTCGTTTTCAGGATTTTGATATTTCTATTGACGTTAAGCCTCATGAGCGATTTAAGCGTGAAGGGTATGATGTTTATGTTGATGAAAAAATTCCTTTTACTTTGGCTGTCTTGGGTGGAACAAAACAAGTTAAAACTTTAGATAATGGTTTAAATTTGCGTATTCGTCCTGGCACTCAGTCTCATACCCTAGTGAGGCTGCGGGGTGAAGGTATTCGTCATATTCGTGGTGGAGGAAGGGGTGATTTTTATGTGAGATTGATTGTAGAAGTGCCTGAGAAGATGACTAAAGAGCAAAAAGAATTAATTAAAAAATTAGAGTCAACTGGGGTTTAATTTTTTAATGTTTTGCCCCCTACTAGATAATTTACCTATTTAAGGTTATAATCATATAAGGTTTTGGCTGATTATTGAGAGCGGACTAAACAAGTGCGCTTTTTTATTTAGTCGCCTCAGTAAGACACCAAAACATTTATAAAAAAATACAAAATATTTAATATAAATATGGCAAACATTAATCAAGTCGTTAGAACAGAATTCGCCGCTGCTATTGCTCAAATTGCACGCGAAAGAAAAATCGATCCTCAGGCGGTTTATGATGCTATTGAACATTCTTTAGTTTCTGCTTATCGCAAGGAGATGGGCGGTTTAGATGATGACTTTTATTATTATGTTGACTTAAATAAAGAAACCGGTGAGTCTAAAATTCTAAAGGCTCCAGTTTTAAAAAAGGATGAGGAAACTGAGGAAATAATTGAGTGGGATGAAAGTAAGGCAGAGGAAGTTACTCCTCCAGGTTTTGGAAGAATTGCTGCTCAAACAGCTAAACAAGTTATTTTGCAGGAAATTCGTCGTAGTGAAAAGAATCAAATTATAGCTGATTTTCAAGATCGATTGGGGGAGGTGGTGACAGGACAAGTTTTGCGAATGGATCGAGGTGCAGTGGTTGTAGAAATTGGTCGTGGTCAAGCTTATATGCCCCCAACAGAACAGATGCGTGGCGAATTTTATAGAAAAAATCAGCGAATTTCAGTTCTTATTAAAGAAATTTCAGATGAATATCGAGGTTCTGCTATCATTGTTTCTAGATCAGCTCTAGAACTTGTAGAAAAACTTTTTGAGCGTGAAGTGCCAGAAGTTAGTTCTGGTGCAGTAGAAGTTGTGTCAGTAGCTAGAGAAGCTGGTGTTAGAACCAAGATTGCTGTTCGTTCAGTTCAGGAAGGAGTTGATCCTGTTGGCTCTTGTGTCGGACAAAGAGGCGTTAGGGTTCAAAAGGTTATTGAAGAATTGAATAACGAGAAGATAGACATTGTCCCTTATCATGATGATTTAACGTTATATTTAAAAGCAGCTTTGGCACCGGCAGAAAATTTATTGGTTGAAATCGATGAGGAGAATCGAAAAGTGACAGTCACTGCTCCCGACGATCAGTTATCTTTGGCTATTGGTCGAGGTGGTCAAAACGTACGTTTGGCAGCTAAACTTACAGGATATTTGATTACAATTAAATCAGCAGAAGGTGAGATTGAATCAGAAGCAACCGGTGAAGAAGAATATGAAATTGATAGTTGGGAGGAAATTACTCCAGAAACTAGGGAATTTTTGGTCCAGCACAAACTCACTACAATTTATGATTTAGAAAGATTTCAAGATAAGTGGGTTCAGGCAGAGGAAATTCCTTATGAGCAGAAAGAGATCATAGATCAAAAAGTTAAAGATTATCAAGAAGAACAAAAAGAAGCCGAGCAAGTTTCTTTATAAGAAATTAATTGTAGACGCCAAACAGTATTTATATGCTAAAAACAAGACCACCGATTATTACAGTTCTAGGCCATGTTGATCATGGCAAAACCACTCTATTGGATTACCTTCGTAAAACAAAAGTTCAAGCTAGTGAGGCTGGTGGCATCACTCAGCACATTGGAGCCTATCAAATCAAGTATGAAGACAAGCCTATTACGTTTATTGATACTCCAGGACATGCAGCTTTTAATGAAATGCGGCAAAGAGGGGCTCAGATTACAGATATTGTGATTTTAGTCATTTCTGCTAAAGATGGTGTTCAGCCTCAGACGGTTGAATCAATCAAATATATTAAAGAGGCTGACGTGCCCTGTATTGTGGCTATAAATAAAATTGACTTAGCAGGAGCTGACCCAACTGCGGTTAAAACCCAATTAACTGAAAATGAAATGGTGGTTCAAGAATATGGCGGTGACGTAGATACAGTAGAAATTTCTGCCCTAAAGGGTAAGGGTATAGATGAATTATTGGAAAATGTTTTAACCTTAGCTGAATTGCTAGAGCTTAAAGCCGATGATGAGGTACCTCTGAAGGCTGTGGTGATCGAATCTACTAAAGATCAGCATAAGGGACCAATTGCTAGAGTCATTGTTCAAGAAGGAACACTTCGATTAAAACAAGAGCTAATAGTTGATGGCATTAAGGGCAGAGTAAAGTCTTTAGTAAATGAAAGCGGACAACAGCTACAAACAGTTCAACCAGGTGAACCAGCAGAAATACTAGGGCTGAACGATGTGCCTGAAGTGGGATCAATTATAAAAGAAGCTAATGTTGAGTATCCAAAGGAAAAAGAGTTAGATGAAAAACAGGAGTCAGAAAAGTCTTCTTGGGATGATATCGATGTTGATTTATTGCTAGGAGATAAAGAAAAATTGAATTTAATTGTAAAAGCAGATGTTAAAGGTACCTTGGAAGCAATCACTCAAGCTCTAGATGAAGAAACTATTGAGCTGGTTGATGCCAGTGTAGGTCTTTTAACTGAGGGTGATTTAGAAATGGCCCAGGCCACAAATAGCGTAATTGTGGTTTTTGGCCAGAAAATTCCTGCAAAATTAAAAAAGATGGCCAAACTAATGCAGGTTCCTGTTAAGCAGTACGATGTCATCTACCATTTACTTGAGGATTTAGAAGAACAGATGTTAAAGCTCATGGATCCTCATTATGGAGAAGTAGAGTTGGGTAGGGCTGAGATTTTGCAAGTTTTTGACTTTGATGGTCGAAAAATTGCTGGTATTAGGATTATTACAGGAGAAATTAACCGTCATGACAAACTTTATTTAAAAAGAGATGATAAAATTATTGCCCGACCAGCAATTACTAGCATGAAGCACGGTAAAGACAGCATTGAAATTGTTAAGGCCAAAGGTGAAGCGGGACTAGCTTTTAAAAATAAAAGTCTTGATTTTAAAAAAGGTGATATAATAGTCGCCTATAAAAAAGAAGTATAGGTAAAAGTTATCATTGCTATACTTTAAAAAAATTATACTAATTAGCAGGTTACTTTGCTTGCTGGATAACTCTAGCAAGTTAAGGGAATTCTACAAAAGGAGAGATACCATGGCTTTGTCCAAAAATCAAAAAGACAAAATAATAAAGGATTTTCAGCTTTTTGAAGGTGATACTGGCTCCCCTGAAGTTCAAATTGCTTTGCTGACCGCAAGTATTCAGGAGTTAACCGATCATTTAAAAAAACACCCAGGAGATGACCATTCCCGCAAAGGATTGTTGCGACAGGTTTCCAAAAGAAGACGTTTGCTGAGGTTCTTGCAAAGAAGAAGTGAAGATCGTTACAAGGAATTAATAAATAAACTAGATTTAAAAAAATAAAAACCTTATTTTTTTAAATTAATTTTTCCATAGTGTTTTATTAGGTGATTTCCTCATATTGCGTTATAATACTTCTAGTATTAACAATTTGAGAGATAGAGCTAGCTGATTTTCGATTGGCAAGTAGTGTTTGTTTAGTCAGAGAGTTTAACAAACTAAACAACTAGTACCTGCTTATTGAAGTCAGCCTTGACTTCTATTTTTCAAAAAAAATATTATGTATCGATTAGCTAAAACTAAGTTAATATAATCATTTAATGGTTAAGTTTCTAGTTAATCAATTAAAAAGGTAAAAAATATGTCATATCCAACATATACTGATCAATTTGATCATGAAATTAAAATTGGAGACAAAACAATTGAGTTTACTATTGGTAAATTCAGTGAACAGGTTTCTGGAGCTGTTTTAGCCAAATGTGGCGAAACAATAGTCCACGTTACTGTGGCACTTGGTAATAAAGTAGATTGGGGCTATTTCCCTTTAAGCGTAGAATATGAGGAAAAACTTTACGCCAGTGGTATTATTAAAGGCTCGCGTTGGGTTAAGCGTGAAGGTAGACCAACTGATGATGCTATTTTAAAAGCTAGAGTTATTGATCGCACTATTCGACCTCTTTTTCCAGAGGGAATTACCAATCAAGTGCAGGTTGTAAGCACTGTTTTTTCTTATGATGGAGAAAATAGCCACGACATGCTTTCCTTGGTCGCCACAGGCTTAGCTTTAAGTATTTCTAATATTCCATTTAATGGACCAGTCGCAGGTTTGCGTATTGGCTATAACAAAGAAGATCAGAAATATACACTGAACCCATCTGAAACAGAACAAGGAAAATTAGATTTAGATTTAATTGTTTCTGGAACTGGGGAATCAATTGTAATGGTGGAGGCTGGAGCCAACGAAGTTGACGAGGAAGAGGTTATTGAAGCAATGATGCAAGCTCAAAAAGAGTTAAAACAAATTTGTAAGAATATTGAACAAATTGTTAAAAAAGTTGGCAGAGAAAAGATTGAGTTAGTTAAACCAGCTACAGCAGAAGAAAAAGCTTTTCAAGATACCATTACCAAAGAGATTCTTGCTAAATATAAAAAACAAATTCATGAAGTCGTTAACAAACAAGGTCGTTTAGAAGATTATGACCTAGATGGTTTGGTTGAAAAAATGACAACTTATCTAAATGAGAGTATTTTTTCAGCTGATGATGCTAAAGAAGTTGAGG
>Ga0334889_1000888_pt1 | contig 42967 bp, 58 predicted proteins | sample GraSluR1_MG_2_FD_207222 | JGI IMG/M metagenome (GOLD analysis project Ga0334889, IMG submission 207222) | Sludge microbial communities from methane-producing bioreactor in Wageningen University, Netherlands - Granular Sludge_8_08-R1 | ecosystem: Engineered > Bioreactor > Anaerobic > Unclassified...
CTGTTCTGCTGTTTTCATGCTGTTTTTCCCTCCTCTTTGTGCTTCCTTGATAATACTATATCATGGTTTCATGGGATTAGTATTTACGATTAAGTAAGAGAATGATTAAGAATAGATACATATGATAAGCAACAAAAAAAGAAGGCTCTGAATCACCCACAAATATTTAACGCTTAAATATTTGTGGGTACGCACGATCGCAGAGAGTGATATAATTAAAACAACTGATGAATCATACATGTTTCTACTAACCGGCCTTCACTGTTGCCAGCAGTCGAAGGCCTTCTTCTTTTGCAACAAAAAAAGCCCCCAGCTTTCGCCAGGGGTGTGTTGCGGGAGGGGTTAGAAACGTATCTCGAACCCGGCGAATATGCCGGGCCATTCTTTCTTGAACAATGTTTCCCAGTTTTTCGTTAGTCCTGAATGAACGACTATTGGAATCTTCGTCTTGTATCCGAGCGTGATCACTCCAATCCTTTGATTCGCACCGAGGTTCAGGGAAAGCTTGTCCTTCTCGAGGATCCTCATCAGATAGACGTTTTCCGGTTCAAGCTTCAGACTACCGAGATCCAGGTTCACTCCGTAGGCTGAAGAGAGTCTAAAGGGTTTATATCGACCTCTAGGGAGGGGGTTTCTTTAATCTCCCCAAAGCCCTCTTCTGATTGTTCGGGGACTAGCACCAAAACATTTTGAGCTTCTTGGAGTCTCTTCAAGAAAGTTTCGACCTCATATCGGACCACACCGCGGGCAGCGTTCTCTACATAGTGAGGGATATCGGTGTTGTCTACGGCAGCGAGATCTTTCATCATTGAGATTGCCTGATCCTCAATCTTCTTGTTCAACTCGTCTCGTTCGGGCGTCCCTTTTTCTGTGGCTTCTTTAGCAGTCTTATACTGGATCTCAAGGTTGACTACGGCTATTTTCGCCCATTTTGTAAGTTTGTCGAGCCAACTCCCGTTGTCCGGTACCAACTTCTCCGCTATGTCCACGACTGGTTTGGCGATTGTGAGGGCTGTCTCGAATGTCTTCTTCCAATCTTTCCAGATTACTACTATGACAAGAGCGACGATGGTCACGGGCGGGATGATATAGAACCATTCCATGCTTATTCCTCCTTCTCGTAAATCAATCTTTCCCAGTTCTTCGGGAAGTTCATCAGTATGTTTTCCAATTTCCAGGCGTACAACGGGTCTGTGGCATATCCTGCAGCAGCTACTTCTTGAAAGTACTTGAATGGTTTCTTCCGGTATCTCCATGCTTCCAAGTATCTTGTTTCTTTGCAGATCTTTGCGACATAGCAGATCATTGACTGGGTAGGATCCTGAAAGCTCTGGAATCTTTCTTCTTTCTCTACCATTTCGCCATTCTCGTATTCTTTCGTCTGAAAAATCACATGGCCCGGAATCCAGTCGAGTTTCTTGATCCCAAATAAATTATCGCCTATCACCCTTCTTCCCCAGCCTGTCTCGAGAGCGGAGACGACCAGCAGTATCTCGGCAGAGATATCGCAGGCTCTCTCGACTATCACCGCCGAAAGGCCGTACTTTCTGACGAAGTCTTCTTTGACACCCATTCGATCACCCGCTTCCTTTCATGGTATCGAAGAGTTTCAATACTCCAGCCGTTACGCTGGTCGAGCCGACTACTGCGAGGATTATTTTCCAAAACAGTTTCCCGAGGCGAACGTCGATAGCGGTTTCTATTTTCTTATCTATGTATCCGTTTTTCACATCTTTCAGATCCGCTTTCATTTCTTGCACGACACTGCGGATCTCTCGTAGCAGAACCTTCGTCTCGGTGTTGTCGGTCTTCAAACGCTCAATGTCATCTTTGTATGCACATTCTTCTACCATATTTAGTCCACCTCTTCAAAGCAAATGTCAATTCTCCCGGTCGAAGGGGTAAAATCAATCCGCACTATCTCACTCGGTTGCGGCCTATATCCTCGTTTCTGCGCATACTCCTCGAGGCCGAGGAACGACGGCACAGCCACAAGGTGAGTTGTCTGCATCTTCGGGATGTTCCTCTCTATATAGGCTCTTGCAATCTTCGTATGTCCATCTTTGTGATGGTGACCGATCGCTATAAGATCCAGCCCCGCCCATCCATTCCAGATATCCTCCAGCTCGTTGATAGGAGAAGCCTGCTTTCTGCCACCACGAGAACCATGTGTGAAGAGGAACCTGAAATACCTTGGGTCGCCGTTTTCCTTCTTTCCACACTCGACAATCACAAGAAGTTCACCCGGGCAGAAGGCTATTCCTCTCTTGTAGCAGGCGTATTTCAGGAAGTTCTCGCCGGTCAGTTTCGCAGCGCGAATATCGTGATTGCCCTCACAGACCGCTTTCAGATTCAAGGTATCAAGAACGTCATCGACTTTTAGCATTGCCTCTATTCCTACCCTGGATTTCATTTCCTCTCTTGAATACTCTCCATCGGCCACCATCTGCCTCTCTATCTGAGACTTCACGTTGTTGAAGAACCCGTAGTCAAGAACGTCCCCAAGTAGTATCACCGGGTCTTTCCCTACCATCTTCTTTGCTTTCTCAAATGCTTCTCTTTTGAACGCAGACGCGTCTATATGGAGGTCAGACAAAAGCCAAAGTCTCTTTCCCATCTTTATGTGGAGAACGTCGATTTCTGGGAGTTGCTTCATAGTGGCCCTCCCTAGTTTTAGAATTTATAACCCCGCAAATAGTAAAAACGCAAAGCCAAGTGATGCACCCATACAGGTCGCAAGGAAATCGAAGAGTTCGGGAGTCCCTTTCTTGAGCCACCAGTCCCAGATGAATTCTTTCGCGGCTCCGGCAAAACATCCAGCTAAGAAACCGATCAATGAGTTGCGAAAAATGAACCCAATTACGAGCGTTATGAAGAAACCGAAACCAGCGTGCACTATCTTGTCTTTCACCTGAACACCTCCGAAAGGCCCGCAAAATCAATTACTCTTTGCATGGCCGAGTACGATTTTGAAAACTTACATTGCCCCTGCCAAGACGCCACTGATGAACGAAGCTTCTCGAATTTCACTGCCCCGCCTTCATAAAGAGCCCTCAGTTTTCGAAGTCTTCGCTTACTTCTGCGGATACTTGCTTTTCTCAGCAGGAGTTTATCTGCCCAGATCCGATAGCCGAGAAAATCAATTCCACGCGATACTGGGAATATTCCGGTTTTATGATTCAGTGCAAGCCTTAGCCGGTCTTCCAGAAAACCTTTTATTTCACTTAAATGTTCCCGGAGTCTCTGCTTGCTGTGATCCAGAATTATGAAGTCATCTACATATCTTATGTAGTGTTTCGCACGAAGATCATGTTTGACAAAAGTATCCAATTCATTAAGGTAAATGTTTGCAAATAGTTGACTCGTCAAGGCGCCTATCGGGATCCCTCTGGCAGATCCGCATGAACTGCTATCGATGATTGTATCTATGAGCCATAGCGTGTTTTCACAGGAGACCCTCTTCCTAAGAAGCGCCTTAAGAACAGTATGGTCGATCGAAGGAAAATAGCTCGAGATATCCGCTTTAAGGCAATATGTTCTGGGTAAAGACCCAGCCAGCTTCCTTAAGAAATAAATGGTTCTTTCAACGCCCGCATGAGTACCCTTTCCCTTTCTGCACGCATAACTATCACATATGAAGCGCAGATCGAAAATTGGTTCAATGACATTGCACAGCGCGTGATGAACGACCCTGTCTTTGAAGCTTGGCGCCTGGATTATCCGCCTTTTTGGTTCATACACAATGAACTCTCTATACCTCCCTGGGGAGTACATCTTCCAGATGAGTTCGTTCTGCAGGCCGATTAGATTCGCTTCAAGATTATCCGTGAATTCGAGTACATTTTCTCGGTATCTCTTGTTTTTTCTTGCCTTGATATATGCAAGATAGATGTTCTCAAAACTATAGACCTTCTCGTATATGCCATTGGCTCTTTTCACATATACCTCCATAGAAAAGGCGGAGAACGTTGGCTCACTACTAGCTCTCCGCCGGTGTTTCTCGTATTTCGCTGTAAGCGAGGATCTGAATTCCTTTGGTGTTTGCTCTGGGAGAATGCCCTTAAGCATTCTTCTTCTGGCGATTATCAAAGCAGCCCGCAGCCCGATGTTGTTGTTCCGGTTCGTGGGTCCGTTGTTCAGGTTCAAGATGAGACCAGACCGGGCATTCGACCCGTTGTTCCAGTTCCCGCCCCGGAGGGCCGCACGCAGAAACAATTCAGACCCTTATGGACTTCATCCACCCGCCGATCATTTTTCCAATTTCGGTCAAGTAACCAGCCCATATTTCATATTTCTTCAAAGGAATAAACTTCAAAGTTACCGCCAGCCGCACATAGCTTCTCAACATATCCAGTTCTACGTCGAGTTCCTGCATCGTAGTCTTTTTGAAATATTTCTTATTGCACGCAATTACCAGTTCAAGCAATCTGAACATGGATTTCTTTATCTCGGCTGCCAGAGTGTGCTTTTCACTTTTCGGAAATTGCGCAAGAACTATGTAAGCATATGCGATCATGTCTTCGATCTTCTGTTTTATCTTCAACGGTTCCATGCTATTGCCTCGCTATCGCTCGTCCTTCAGACCTTCAGGACCCAGATTCCAGATCTTCATCTGCCAAAGCAGCCCGCAGCCCGATGGCGTTGCTCCGGGCCGTGGGTCCGTTGTTCAGGTGCAAGATGAGACCAGACCGGGCAGTCGACCCGTTGGCCCAGTGCCCGCCCCGGCGGGCCGCACGGATAGCGTTTAGGCGCCAGTACGTTCTATCCAGCCACTCACCTGACCCTGACACATCTGATGGAAGTGCTAAATCGGCGTAATCTGCCCTTAGTTTCTTGAACCATGCATAGTAGTAGGGAGCGGATGTTGGCGAAGTCAAAACCATTCCCACCCCTGGCATTGCGATAGCCGTCGAGTCGCTATGCGCAACTACCGAAGAGCCAGATGTCCCTCTTGATACCGTGATGGTGTTTTCTCCGACGTCCGTAACCGTCATGATCTCCACGTCTATCTGAACTATTCTGCCAACCGCAAAACCGGCTGCTCCGGGACCGTTCAACAAGTTTTTATAAGTGATCGTCACCGGGTCATCTGTTCCGATTGCCCCATCCAGATATGCTACACATCCGGTCGGAATCACGCACACAGGTGTACCGTTGTTGTCCCACACACCGTCGGTTATCAGGAAGTCGTTCCACTGGTACACGTTCCCGACTATTCCCCAGATCCCGTTCTTTTTGCCATTGTGAAACCATGTATCCGGTCCTGTTCCGGCGAGAACTCTGGAAATAGCATACCCGCTGTAACCTGGCTGAACGGGGTCAAGCTCTCCATAGTATTCAGGGCTGTCTGGATCACGATAATCTCTTCCCCAGAAATTGTTTCCACGTAGGTTGCTTCCTACCAACCATCTAGCAAGAAAACAAATTGTGGCCCATTCACGTATAGTTACCATATGCCATTTTCGCCCATCCGTGTATCTGTTCTCGATAGCAGTTTTCGCGTTATACCAGTCTATGTCGGTCCAGACTACTTTTCTGTACTGCGAAACCGCTACGTCTGTTGTGGATCCTGGCGTGATCGTCGGGCCGGTTCCAATACCCCGAGAAGAGTCTGTGGCAGCTTTGTGGCTACATTGGTACTTATCGAACCAGAAGCCGCCGAGATGAAGATCATCACCAGGGAAGCCACCGCTCTCCCACCCCACTCCTTTAGGAATGGTAAACCTGGGGATATACACCGCCACCGACGAAGAACCGTCGTCTGTTGGAAATGTATATTCGAATGATTTCATATCCACTTCTCTGGCGAGTGACCTCAGATCTCCGAGTTCTTGGCGCGAAAGAGGTTTATATCTTCTCATCCTTCACCACCTCCACCACCTCTTTGGCGGGCTCGGTACTTCGAACCAGATATACCGGGCTGTCTTTTTCATAGTCCACAATCGGCGAGACTCCTTCAAAACCAAATGCAGCGTATTCCACATAGCCGATTACAGGTCTCCCGTCTCTCCACTCAAAGACAGGTCTTCCGTCTTCGAGGATCTCGTAATATGGTTTTCCGTTGACGAATCCCAAAGGCTGGGCGCTTTTTGCGGAAAGGTCTACGCTCTCCCGGCTCGTTTTGGTCCGGTCACAAAAGTCCGACAGGTAGATTTGGCCATATTCCAGCGCTTCTTCCTCGTCTTTAGCTATTACCTTTCTTCTGTCCAGGACTTTGTTGACATCCTTAATGGCCAGCTCATAGACATTCCCTTCCAGATGAACCGCAGATACTTTAATCATGATGACACATACCTCTTTTCAGTCACTCTCGCGCTTCCAGCGGAGGCGGACATGACGTAGATCACTCCATCCACGACATCCTGATAGACGTCCCCAGGGAAGACGATCTGGCCGTATGTTGCCTCGTCGTCTGTGAGTACCTCGACATTCACGCTGCCCTGGTTCAAAATGTGAACGATTCTCTGACCGCTCCATGCCGTGGCACCTCCTTTTGCTTCCGCCGCGGTGCTAGAAGTGGAGATTACATCAGTTCGCATCTCCGATACCGGAAGCCCGCCGTATTGCATGGCTTCTATCGAATCGATCACGCCCTCGATGGCGGTCTCGAGATCCGACAGGTTTTTCGAGTCTGCCAGCGTTCCCAGGTCGGTTATCAGTTTCTGGAGTCTGCCGATGACGGTGGTGGCTGTGTCTGCGTCGCCAGTGGCGCCCAGCGCAACATTATCACCGTCGGCCAGTTTCACGTCCACCCGGTCCACTATCTTCTTGATCCCCGCTGAGTCCTTTATCCCCTCGAGCACAGTCTTCAGACCATCGAGAGTCGTCTCTTCTGCGAAATCGAGCCCGGAGATGTCTTCCAGCAGCTCTCTCACAGCCTCTAGCTTTGCTTCTGTTGCCAGAGTCGCAAGCGTCGTCTGGGTTGCAAAGTCTTTGGCTTTGAGAGCTTTAAGGAGCCCTATCACGGTGGTTAGAGTGTCGGCATCGTCGATAGTTCCGAGGACTTCGAGGAATGTCTTCATTTCGCCCAGCGTGGTCTCTGTCGAGAAATCCAGTTTGGAAATGGTATCCAGGAGAGTCTCAACGCTCTGCAGTGTAGCCTCTTCCGCGAAGTCTTTGGATTTCAACGCCTTCAGCAGCCCTATGACGGTTTCGGCAGTTGCCTCATCCGTTGTGGCTCCGAGAGTTGCGATCTTCCCGTCCGCGGCGATGAAGTTTATCTCGCCGTCTTCTGTGAAGACCAGTTTGTTGCCGTCACTGTCGATGAGCTGCACATTATCGACCTCGACGCTTTCTATTGTTACGTCGCCGACGATCTTCGCACGTATCTCGTCGTTTTCAGTTATTACGTCAACGAGCTTCTGAAGAATCGAACCTAGAGTCTCTTCGCTGGCCACATCCCCTATGTCTCCAATCTTCACATCCACTCTGTCATCATCTTCACGAAGCCCAACTACCCTTCGAACATCATATCCTCTTGTGTTCTTCATTTTCATACCTCCAAAACTAACCGCCTTTCGGGCGGTCAGATGTTTATCTTCGCTTTTATCTTCAGTCTTTCAATCTGTGTAATGTTTCCGACTATGGCGGTAGTCTTCAGATAATATGTACCAGGAGGAGCGTCGCACTTCTGAAGAAGCCGGAAGAAACCGTCGGGATGTTCAAACACCGTACTTTCGGAGATCTCTTCAAAGTTTATCCCATCATAAGATTCTAGCCTCCCAGAAACTTCTGAAGGAATCACCAAACTCCACTCCGCGGACTCACTATCGAATCTCTCGACTACGGTATCGACAAAAAAAGTATCCAGAGCTTCGACCAAAACCTGGTATATCTGGACTTCGTCTCGGAGATATCGAATCCGCACATTACCTTGTGAAGGTGGCTCCGAAGGCATATACGTCCTCTCGGCCCACGAAGTTTCGTCATCGCCGCATGAAAGAACGATCTTTCCTTCCGAAAAGACTGGTAGAACATCACCACCAAGAACCCAGTTCTCGTCCGGAAGCCATTCCTCACCTCCAACATTAACATTCCAGACTTTCGCAAGATCATCGTGTTCTCCATAGCTTAGGTCTTTCATATATGCGAATCTCAATGTGTGCTCTTCATCTGTAAAAGAGCCCGAAAAAGTTCCATTGTCTAGGCCAGAAGTTCTCAGAGCCAGAATGTCGTCGACATAGAACTTGAAGAAATCGTAGTCGTACTCCGATGAAACTTCCCAGTCAAACGAAACAGGCAAAGGTAAAGGTCCTAATGCACTCTCTGGAAGTGTTCCAAGTGCTTCAAGGGAATCTGTGGGCGTTAGCACAAGAGCGCCGCCTATCAGTTCAACTGGTTCACCATTGATGTTCCAAGCAACCTCCACCAAAGCATTCATTTCACCGTATCGGATCTTTGTTATTCTCAGTGTCGGTGAATCGTCATACCACTTTTCGATATAGAAACCGATTAAATGTTCTTCGTTGCTGAGGTATATCTTGAATGTCCCGCTTGTGTTTGCATATTCGATGTCTTGAAAGAAATATTCTCTGCCCTCAATATAGATGCAGAAATAGCCATCCGATAAAGCACCTTCTATTTCCCAGTCAACTTCAAATAGATTCATTAGATCACTTCCTATCGGCAACGACTTTAAGTTTCAATCGCTGTACTCTTTCATAGGATAAAGGCTGGTCCAGTTGAATGACAGTCTGAAGGAAGTACACGCCAATAGGAAGGTTCACTTCCACTCTGACTGTCCTTCCGTCAACATCACAAACCGCCATCTCTTCGAATTCCTGACCGTCGAACGAAACTATACTCGCTTCAAGCCGGCAGCTGGCTTCTTCCCATTCATCCTCTTTCTTCTCGACCAGAACGTCAATGAAGTTTGTCTGACCTGTCTCCATCACCAGAGCGGAGATCTCCGAGTTGTTTTGGAAGAACCTCACACGGGTTTCCACAGGGATAGCCGGATAGATTTGTATCGTCTTCGACGCCGTTAGATCTCCGAATTGGGCATAGAGAACCAGCGAAGTCTTTTCTTCGACCATAGGAGCTTCGATCTCAGCAGAAAACACTCCCTCACCTTCGTCTATCCCCGGGTAAGACACTCCACCTAAAACAAATTCTAGGCTCTCCACGTCCGTCGTGGCAGCCTCCACGCGAAAAGTCTCCCCGGATATTACCTTCTCGGGAGCCTCAATAGCATCGATCGAAGGATTCGAAGTGTCCCAAGGTGCTTCTCCCGGGGCCCACTCATAATGGTCCTCCGTGTAATAGTCATACCACTCATATGTTAGGCTATCCGGTCTTTCTTTTATCTCATCGTATATCTTTCCGTAAACGTCGGTACCATCAATCAAGGCAGTTCCATAATAGCCTTCGGCTTCCATAAGTGGCATTTCAAAGTCTGCAACGCTAGTCCATTGATTTTCGAGGTATGCGTAGATATAAACCCGCCCGCTGTCCAGACCGAATTTCAGCTTTTGGTCTATTGACTCTCGAACTAAATTAGTTAGAACTCCAACACCAGGCTCGTAGAGGGTTATCTCCGTTTTGCCAGTGCTGTAATTTCTATCCACAGTTAGTACACGAGTAGCAGGCTCATAGTACCCATTGGTAATGGTCAGGATATGATTGCCAACTGTGTTGTCCGATTCGGAAATGATAGCTTGACCATCCTCAAACCAGGCAACTGGCTCAGATTCCGCGTAGCTTTCTCCTTCCATTTCACGCCAGTTCCAGAAAAACTGGGCCGGCGTAGAACCAGCGCCTATGTAGACATATACTTCGGCCGGGTTAGAACTCTCGAAAAGTACCAGCCCCATGAGATCCGGTAGGTCATCCCATTTGAGAATCCTTCCAACGTCTATATCTAACATATCCAAGTAGTTTGGATCCCAAGGATCGTCTCCCCACAAGCTTCTGGGTATCTTGAAAGGCATTCTGAGCCCGTTAAGATCAAGTGTTTCGGGATTGTTGATCACAATCTTATATGAAGGGTATACCGGCATTTCTACGCCTCCTCTATTCCATATTTCTCAAGGTTGATTGCCATAGGGCTCAGGTCGTCTTGGAGGAAGAGCTTCGGGAACACAAGCTTCGCCCTGTCGAATCGAAGCCTTGAAAACTTGAAGTCGGCCGGAAGCTCATACCAGTTTCTTGGATTCTCGGCATCTGAATCGGGTACCTCTGCAAAGGGTCTTGAACCTTGAAACATCTCTTCCGAGAATGTTAGGGTCTCGACCTTTTCTGATGAGCCGATTTTGTACAATATCTTGGCACTTCGACCCCCTTCGGTCAGAGGAAGAATGAAGACTTCATCCTTCCCCTCTGGGCCTTCAATGTTCAACTCGTAATAGTCACTTCTTTCCAAATCCCACGTAAGATTCTCGTTGTATACCAAAAACTTCTGAATCCCATCAGCCGAAACTATTCCAGTCATGTCGTTTCTGATCGCATTGAGAAGCGAATCGTCTGTTTCAGGAAACGGGATTTGACCGTAGGTGATGTCTTTCGGAACAGCTAGAATCGTGTTGGATAACAACGAGAACAGCTTTGTAAATCTCGAAAGGCGAGGGCTGAAAAGGCCGCAGCTTTGAGGGAAAAGAACCTTCTTCGCCTCTTCCGTTGAGAACTCTGCCAGAGCCTCGATCGGATTCCTGAAATGAATATAGAAGTAGGGAACGACATTCAATCCGTATGTCCCCGCTTTGAGTCGCTTGTAATAGATGTGTAGCCTTGGAAGATGCCAACGCCCGCTCAGCTCCGTAAGCTCCCCGGCAAGAATAGGTACACGGATATTTGGATATGGTTCGACCTTCTCCACTTGACTGCCCGGAATTGTCCTGCAAGGCTCGCTTTCCCATGTCCAGTTCCAGAATCCCGTAAAAGGATCGTAAGAGGCGCCGGTAATCTTATACACGTCAACGTGATCGACTTCGACTATGAGATCGTCAGGGTCGTAGCGATATGTCGCATTGGCTCCTGTGTCATACTTCGGTAATGCTGTCTTGTAGGTGTTTGTCTGTTCCGGCAATCCTCCGTAAGCTGGATTGTAGTTGTAGTCATCAAGGCTTCTCTCCCCGTAACTGTGGTCCATCAGGAGATTCGGATCATCTAAAAGTCCAGGTGATACTTTGTACGGCTTTCCACCAACTATTGTACCTTTGAAATAAAGCTCCCTCACCTGAACCCAATCAAGATTTCCGCCGTAGATCTTGGAGTTGATGCCAAAAGCTCCATAGTTGTCGAACACCCTGACATCGTAGTTCCAGTTCCTTATGCCGAGCCCAAGCATTCCGACGATTTCTCTGAAATACTTTGGCCAGCTCGTGAAATCTCCCGCTCCATCGAGGTTCGATCTTGCGAAAGCGTTCGGGATTTTGACATCAAAGTAGTTGAACGCCAGAAGCTGAGTCCTCCGGGAATCATACTCGACAGGCAGATCTATATTAGATAGTTTCAGCTCTATCTCCGTCTTGCCTTTTTCTTCTTTCTCCCATTCTTCCGGCGTGAGGAAAGATTGCACAATTCCCGTATCGTTTGATTCCAGGTGAGGAATCATCACCGGAGTGAGAGATGGCTTCGTTGCGAGCCAAAGATGAACCAACCCGTCGGGAGTAGCTATCTTTTTCATTCTCTCTGGAATGTCTGCAATATAGTAAGGCCTGAATGTTCCGATACCAAGCAGAACTTGTGTCTCTTGAGTTTCTATCTCAAAAGTCCTATCAATAATTGTGACCGCCGGTCCGGAAGCAATAATCTGTTCTGAAAGGTCCAAGCGCCGTGTGTCATAGTAGTAAAACTTCGTTATTTGTGGCAAAGAATTGATCTTGATTCTCAAATCCGTCGGCTCCGATTCAGGAGCATAACCTGAATATACGAATTCGGCCGAACTGTTTTCATAGTCGCTGGCCGGCACGATCTGTTCGAACCCGAAGTAGTCGCCTTTCTTACTGACAATCGCAAGACCGGCGGGTATTTCAGGGTCGTTCAGAAACTCGATTTCGTATGATGTAGTTCCGAGATAGCCGGAATAGAGATACGGTACTGGGTTTTCCAACCAATTAGAGCTTCCGGTTACTTTCACAGTGTTCTTGGAGAGATCGTAACTGATCTTTTCGACCGCAAAATAGCCATGGATATTGTACAACGCGCTTGTAGTACCCATGCCATAAGGGTCTGGATAGAACCAAGCACACAGCCACGGAACGGCTCCATAGCGTTTAGTGTATATCCCGTTCTCATTCCATACGTTGAAAACTCTTGATCGCCGAAAGCCTCTAGAAGTATTGGCCTCCAATGGATATGAAGTTTGAGACCACCAGAACTTCCCTTGCAACCACATTCTTTTCCAGTATTCAAATGCCGCGATTCCTTCACAAAAGAAAAGCCGCGCTCCGGACACATAAAGCAGATGCCTGTTCTCCTGGTCTTCCGAAATCTCATCGAACGGCCCGCTCCTGAAAAGCACATCATCCGCAAACCTCTCTGAAGGGAGGTTTGAAAATAGCGCCTTGTCCGTATCTGATCTTATAGACGCTATCTTATCCACGTAAGGGAAACCGGAAACAGGTTGTCCGTCAATCGTGGTCAGTTCTTTCAGTTTATTGGTTATTGTCGCGAGCCTGAAGTGCTCCCCCATTTTGAGCGGTCCGAACCACGGGACAACGTCGATTCTCTTTATGACATCCTGGCCGAATACTTTCTGGCTCGGGAAAGTCCCATACCCGGGAATTAGAATGTTGTGAGACTTCTCTGTCAGTACTTCTCTGTAGATCTCTCCACCAGGCATTTCGAATAGCCCGACAATATAGTCAGGATCTTCCGAGCCTTCTGGATACGACTCGAACCCCGCGAGCGGGAAGGTTTGCGCATTGAATCTGCCCGCCCCGATCTCTTTCTCAATGTCTATCAGATCGGAGACGGGCCTCCTAAAATTTGGTTGTATGAGTGTGAAGGCGCTTCCTTCGATTATTCCCTCGCACGCAAGCTTTCTCTCGAACTGTCCCTCAGGCAGCTTTGTGTCATGAAACCTCACACAGACAACTTTCCCGTCGTTTTCAAAGCCGACAATCGTGCCTACTCTCACCGGAGATCTCTTTCTAAGGATCCTGGCTATGTTCTCTATGTCATTCCTTCGCATCAAATCGCCTCCAGAAGACCGAGAGTAATCTCGTAAGGATGAGATGAAAAAGAGACGGAGTCTATCACATATGAGCTGCCTCCGAGGGTGGCCTGCCCGCCCGGCCTTATATATGTTGAAGGCGAGAGCTTAACCCTAGTTTCCTTCTGATATCTCTTCTTCGAGTGGAGGAGATTCGCAAGCCTCAAGGCGGCCTGAGCCGATGCAGGTTCGTTTGTGCTGAACCGTTCCCTCGGCTCTGAACCGACCTGAAGCTCGATCGGAAATTTGAACGTGTTGCCCCTGAAGATGAGCCGCAAGTACTTCGCGCAAAAGCTCTTCATCTTCCCGAGTGTTCTCGCTTCACTCCAGTCCCATACTGAACCGGCAGGATAGTCAAACTCTATCGTTCGATATACGGAGATCTCGTTCGAGTCAGGACTCCATATAAGATAGAGATTGTATTGCAGGTCTCCCGATGGTTCTTCTTCGAGGGCTTCAAACTCGGCTTCGGTGTATATATGGTCAGACGAGATGTCGTCCCAGCCGTACTTTACAGAACTCACAGACTCTATTCTATCGACTTCTGAGATCGTCAAGCTCGTTCTGCATTTTCCTGTGTACTTCACTCTTTCCTGTTCCCCTTCGAAGTACTTCTCTTTCTCCAAAATGATTGACCATGACTCTGCTACGAGGTTGTAGTATCTCAAGAGCGATTTCGAGAGGGGAACTGTATTGAGAAGACCGGTCAATTTCACACCGGATGAAACGTCCCCGGCCTCTATCTCGGTCTTTTCTTCGATATGCGAGAGGGATATTGAGGAAGAATCTGCGTAGTATGGCACGAACCTGACTGCTTTTGTGGCATGATTCACTAGCGTTCTTGCTCCCAGTATTCTTTCCAGCTTTATAGTCGCCTCTCTGAGAGAGCCGCTTATCTGAAAATCTCGCGCGCGTATATTGCTCTCAACAGCTGTTATAGCCGACACGTCAGCTTCGTAGGGAGTTCCCAGATATATGGCCTGAGCCATTCCAGCCGGTGTGAGACCCGGATCGAGAGAAAACATGAGGATGTCCTGTTCCTGCTCGAGATATCTCCCCAGCTTGTCCTTGAACTCGGCCTGCACATCGACGTGACTCATGTAGTTTGTTGTCTTTATAACTCTCTCAATCTCGACCTCCGCGATACTCTCTATGAAAGAACCACCATCGTCTTTTGCTCCATTCCATAATTCAAGAAAGACCGTCTGGCCTTTGGAGACAGTCGACGGATCTGAAAGACGACAGCGGAAAGAGCCGGTGAAAGGGGAAAGCCCGGCTCTCTCGCTGCCCTGCACAGAATCCACAAGGAGGTATTGCGAACCGACTCTGGCCTCAATTACATATCTATCATCAACAAATGATGGCATTAGATCTCACCTGCCAGTTCCAGCTCTCTGGCAATTCTTCTGATGAGCTCGTCCCTGTCTGCGTACTCTTCCTTCTTTATATCAACGAAGACGTGATACTCTTTCTTTCTCTCTATCTTTGGGACCGAGAGATCGCCGCTACTTGGAATGAACTCGCCAAGTTCTCTTGAGATGCCGTCAGTTTCTCTTTTCAACTGTTTCAGAACAGATGTAATGTTTTCCGCCGTGTGTTTTGTCCTCGTTGATGACTCATCAAGCCACCGAAGGTCATAGAATTTTTTCACACCACCCAACGCTTTTTCTGCTTCCAAGGAAAGATCGGAGAAATAGGCCGGCAAATCTCCAGCCGCTTCCGAAAGACTGTCAAGAGAGAAAGAACCGGCTTCTTTTCTCATTTGAGCAAGATAGTTGGTCAGTTCTTTCGAGAGGTCAGAGAAAGAGGCTACCGTGTTTGCGGCCCCTCGACCAGCCACATCATTCATGCCAGATGAGAGCTGCATCATCTCTGCTAGAACAGCTTTTCTCATATCAGGTACGATCGAGTGGCCGACAATTTCGTCGCTCGCCCTCTTGAACTCAGCTATAACAGCATCAGCTCCGTCCTTCGACGCACCGACAATGTTTCCCCATGTCGTTTGGAAGTCCTCTTCGACAGCTTTGAGAGCGCCGGCAAACTCATTCAACTCCGGCTCTATCCCCTTGAGAGACCTCCCGAATTCATCTGCCTTTCCGGCATTATCTTCAAATGTCTGATAGAAGAGAAGCATCTGGTCTTTCTGGCCTTCGATCTGTTCCGCAAGCGACCCGGCAGCTTCGGCCGTCTCCTGAAGGCGTTTTCTATACTTCTCTATCGATTCTGTATCTCCCTCGGCTTCTGCTTTGGCGAGAGCATCTAGGTATTCGACCTGTTTCGTCTTGAGCGTATCCAGTTCCTCTCTCAAAGATGTTATTGCCTTCTTCTGCTTGTCGAATGTATCTGTAACCGCATCGGCCATCTCTGTCAACTTTGCGGAAGTCTCCTTCGATTGGTTCTGGATCGACTTCAGAGCATCAGAGGCAAAGCCCGAACCCTCCTGGACTTTCTTCCACTGCTCATTTATACTCTTCGCGTCTTGAGACAGTATGTTTACATCTGCAATGCCGAGGAGCTTCGCAAAGGCATCGCTCGTAAGTCCCAGACTCTTCTGGAGATAAATGAGGGTTTCGCCAAAGCCATATGTATCGAAAATGGCATTCGCTGCCGACTTTCCGTTTCTTCCGTACACGACTTCCAGTTCTTGAAGCGATTCCTTGAGTTTTTGCGCCTCTTTCGAATTCTCACCATATGTGGCGATAGCCTGATTGTATTTCCCTCTTGTTGAATCGATCTGCTTGGCTAGACTCTCCAGCCACGAAGTCTGGCTCGTGATTAGTTTGCCGCTTTTTGCCAGCTCGACACCAAGATCTGCAATGGCCACACCTGCAATATCTACATCATTTCCGAACATTTTCGCCGGCTTCGTGAGTTTGTTGAAAGCATTTACGAGACCGACAGAGTCTTTCTCAGTTGCCTTGAAATCATTCCGAACACGGTCTAATGCTTCGCTCTTAGTGGCCGCGAAGTTTTCGCTTCCATACAGGAACTCGTTTATGTGTTTTCCGGTCTTCTGGACCTCTGTCGCTGTCTGTTGCAAGACCTCTTTCACATCTCCGAACTTAGCCACGCTCTCACCGGCAGACCAACCGAGAGAAGCTATCTCGTTCTTGAGAGTATTCAGACTGGTCTGGAGGTTATTTGCCTGTGAAGAGTTCTCTCCGTAGCGTTCTTCGGCTGTTTGAAGCTCTTTTGAAAGGCTGTCGTAAACGTCTATCAATTCCTTCAGACCACTAACCTGTTCTCTTGACACTTGCCCTTGTTCGGACATTGCGAGCGTGGCCCTGGCAAGAGCTAAACCGACCTCATTGGAAGCGTCACTGGCTGCCGTCTTTTGCTTTTCCATCATCGTGACAAAAGCCTCCACTGAACCGACAGCCTGGAAAGATACCATGTCTATTGCCTTGACCTGTTGACCGGCAGCTTCAACGATTGACTCGGCAGCTTTGTCATACGAGCCCGCAAGATCTGAAAGAACGGTCTGCGATTCGCGCGAACTATTCGCCATTGCCAGGTTGGCTTCTTTCACAGCCGATATTATTCTCTTATTAGTCGCCTCTGTATCTATCGCTACGGAGTCGACTTCTTCCATCACTTTCTTGAGCTTTGAGATAACTTCTTCAGACGATAGAGTGAGGCTTCCCGAGAACTCTTTCGCGAGATCTCTGAAGGCGTTTCCTGTGTATCCGGCCTCTTCTGCAATCTTTTGCATGTTCATGGCCGCTTTGACTGCAACGGTGGAATTTATTTGGTCAAATCCTCTAACGGCGTCTTCCAGCTGGGAGAAGGTGCCCGTGATTGCCCCCGAGAGTTTCCTTGTCTCATCGCTCGCCTGTGATGAGAGATTTGAGAACCTTCTCGAGACCTCTTCCATAGTCTCGACCGTCCCGTCGGCCGTCTCTCTGGTCTGGTTCAGTGCCTTCTCAAGGTCTGATGAGAACCAGTCCTTAGAAAGATTATCCATAACCTTGTAGAGAGCGATGGCGCCGGCCGTTATGCCCGCAATCGCCGCGATTGTTATTCCCACCGGACCGGTCGCAAAAGCGAGTAGTTTCGCTCCAACGCCGGCCGCTGAAGAACCGATTCCTGCGAGTGAAGTCCCAGTGCTCGCGGCTGTTCCTGACAGAGTAGTCAAAGCCTGACCTGCCGCTCCGGCTGCTGCTACTTTGCCCGAGAGAAGCTTTATCACGCTTCCTACAATAGAACCCCAACTCTTGAACGAGGCAATCGTCTTCATGACAGTGCCGGTAAGGAAATTGATCGCTCCCGCTCCAACTAGAATAAGGGACCCCCATTTAGCAGTGTTCACTATCAGCTTCTTCGTGCCTTCATCGAGATTGTTTAGCCACGTCACTAGCCCTTTGATCCAGTTGATTGCCTTTACTACTTCGTCCTTGAACAACGCAGCAAAGGAATTCCCCAGAGATTCGAGGGATGATTTCAGGAGCTTCAGTTGGCCTGCAAGCGAACTTAACTGCTCGTCTTTCATTCTTTCGGCAGCGCCTGCGGAATCTTCTAAAGCGCCCGTGAAAGCGACGATCTTCTCAGCACCGGTCGCTATCGCCGCGGCCATTCTTCCTCCGATCTCGGTACCGAAGATCTCGTATGCCCCGGTCGTGTCCACCCCGGCCCTCCTCATTGTTTCAAGGATTTCGGCGAAGGAATGCTGGGACGGATTTACCTGATCAAGAGTAAGACCGTACTTTGTAAGCGCGTCTACGACAGCCGAAGATGGAGCAGCCAGCCTCGCCAGGGCGTTTCTCAGAGTAGTGCCGGCCTGTTCTCCATGAATACCTGCAGTCTCAAAGGCCATCAGGGCCGCTACAGTCTCCTCGAGAGAATATCCGAACCCCGCAGCGGTAGAACCGGCGTATTTCATTCCATATGCAAGCCTTTCGAGATTCTCCGGAGAGTTTCCAACTGAAGAGGCGAATATGTCAACGACTCTCGCTGTGTCATTCGCTGTCAATCCGAACTGGTCGAGAGTGTCCGTAACAAGCTCCGCCGTCGGTCTGAGATCTGAGTGCATGGCTTCTGCAAGGTTCGAAACCGGACCTATCATTGCCTGTATGTCTTCTTTCTTCTTTCCTGCAGACGCGAGCGCATAAGCGGCCGATGCGATCTCTCTAGTCATGAACGAAGAGTTCATCGCAACTTCATTGATAGTGGCCGACAGTTCCTGAAAGTCGGTTTCACTTCCCTGCATAACGGCGTTGACGTTTCTCATCTCTTCTTCAAAGCCCATGAACTGCTTCAAAGCGAGGCCAAAAGGAGCGGCGATAGCTGCACCCCAGCCCATCATGGTTAGGCCGGTCTGCTGAAGCTGCGATCCGACTTCTCGCAGACCTCGTGTCTGCTCTTTGACCTTATTCAGTTCATCCGAGGCATAGTTCATAGCTCTCAAGACAATAGAGACTTCAGCTTTTGCCGCCATAGACAACCTCTCCTTGTGCTTTGAATAGTTTGATTAAAGTAACAACGGGAGTCTCCCATCCCCAGGGAAGACTCCCTATCAACCATGTAGACTGCGCTAAGATCTTCCAGATCAGGATTTCGGGGTCTGCTCCGTCTCGGAGCTTGCGAGAAAATCTTCCAGTTCACCCTTTGGAAAGGCCATCATTATGGAGTTGGTCAGGATCTTCATGAGATCCGTGAACTGGAATAGACCGATGTTCTCTCTCGTAATCTCCAGAGGTTCTTCTCCGTCCGGCCCAAAGTCCCACTTGTCAATGACTGTCTCGGCGAGAGAAAGAACCGCGTCAAGCTCTTCCGCCGTTAGGTCGAGCCCACCAGACTCGAGTTTCGGAGCGAGCTTCAGAGCCGGAGCCAACAGATAGACCTTAGACCCGGGAAGCGGTTTGAAGGTGACGTTGTACTCGTTGATCTTCACGGTCTTACGGTAAAAAGGTGTTATGATTTCATGCTTCATCGTTTACCTCCATCAGGAAATAGTTACACCCTCAATGCTCATCTTTATCGGGATCTCAACGGGTCCGGTAGCTCCGAGGTTTACGGACGTTTCACTGGCCACCATTCCGCTGCAAGCAATGGTTATTGTCGTTGGGCTTGCAAGAGGATCGCCTTCTTCGTCATAGAACTGAGCGGAGAAAGCCGCGGAGAGTGTGAAGGGTGTATCTTCGGGAAGCCAGCTTCCGAGAAGCACATCGGTAAACGAGGTCGATGGAGAAACGGTGATCGTTCCCTCGAAGACAAACGGTCCTTTGGAGAAGTCCTGAGGATCGAGGGAAGCTCCGCGCACGGCGTTGACTTCTCTGCTGGCCGACACATCAACCTTTACAACCGTATCGCTTGAGCCAGAGAACGAAATTGTCGCATCCGACATGACGAAGAAGCCTTTCACGTATTCGACGTCAGACTCCGTGAGCGCGACGATGCTGCCCATGTCCTTGCCGACGAAATCTACGGCGTATGTGAGAGGATTTCTCTCGTCGAAGGCGAGTCTAAGGGTCTTTACAATGGCGTCTTCGAGTTCTATATCGTGGAGTTGGACATCAAAGACATTGTCCTTGGCCAGCAGAGCAGCCAGAAGCGTAGCATCCGGCACATCTCCGGACCAGCTGCATTCGTAGTCGTGTGCGTTGATTCTAGTCTTTGTTATGTTCCCTATGCCGCTCCTTTGAAGCGTGCTGGTCTTGATAGCGGGTTTGGCGTCTGAGACCAGTCCGCAATCGTATGTTGTTTCTCCTTTGATTATCCTTGCATATACATCAGCTCCGGTGAGAGCCATAATTCTTCACTCCTTCTACTGAATTCTGAACCTCAACCTGACTCCCACAGCCTTGACCTGGAAGTCGGGCAGTTCGGAATAATCTAGGTAACTCTCGTCTTCAAAAGTGCAAAGGTAATGCCTCGTAACCGCTCCGTCCTGAGCAGGAAACCTCATAGATGCGAACTTTGCATGCATGAATCCCGAGAATCGAACTTGCTGTCTCTGAATCTCCCAGTCGTACCATTCGGATTTGAAGAGAGCGGTCGCTTCCACGAGAAATTCCCGGAGATCTCTGACCCCCACCGCTTGGAGAGGCTGAGAAGACGATGGCGAGATGACCACAGTGGGGTAATGATCCCAAACGTCGAGTTTTGGAGCGTGACGAACGTACTCTATCGAGGCCACCCCGAGGTATTCGCTTAGTTCATTCTCCTGGAGATAGGTTTCCAGAGAATCGAGAATGTTCTCCCTTACATGTATGATCTGTTCTTCAGTCATCTGAAATACCTCCCGAAGAGATCCTGTATGTTCCTTATATCCTGTGTCTGCCAAACCATGAACGACCTCTTAGGTACTCCATAGCCCTCCTGGTGATAGACAGCATAGTCTACGTTCGTGGCGACTTTCGCCCAGTCTTTCCCCCATCGCGGATGGATACTCTGCCTGAGTTTCTTGGTCCGATAGCCTCTCCCTCCTCTTGAAGAAGGGACATTGACTGAGAACACGAGCATCGGATAAGCCGTTCCCTTGTGCTTGATCTTGCGTCTCTTAGTGCTTTCGGCAAGATCGGGCCATTTGTCCGGTCTGCCGCCTTCACCGAAGTTTTGCTGGACCGACGATTGCATCATGTTTGCGCTGTCTCTCATCACAGGCGTCAAATCTCCGAGTTTCTTCTGAAACTGGTTCACGAGCCTATCGAGCTCCTCGGTCCTGATTTCTATCTGCATTGAATCACCACTTAGTCAGCTCTTCATCGGTGAATAGCTGAGCCTCTGTCTTCATAGCAAAAGCCGGAACCGGAGAGGTTTGGGGCGTCTGGATGGTCAATCTTTTCTCTGCCTGAATCTGAGCCACGAGCTGGGAATACTGAACGAAAGAGTTCTGAGAAAGCTCGAGCATCGAAAGCTTTTCGTAGGTCTGGGCTTTCGCGTAGAGTATGGCAAGTTTCTTTCGTATATTCGCCGACGTGTCTATTGAAGAAACGAGGGTTTCCGCATCTATTAGGAAACCCTCGACCGCTTCGAGTACATCGTCAACGATCTTCGCGCGTAGCGTCTCAGGCAAGGATAGCTTGAATTCGTCGACATCTATCATCGGGCATCAGCCCTTATGACACTGTTATGGTAGCCTTGATAACGCCTTTATCGTGAAGTATGACCGGCATTCCGTGGCTTTCGGCATAAACCCTCTTACCACCGGGATTCACTATATTCTCGGAGTAAGCATACAGATCTGTTAGAACAGGACCGTTCTCCGAGAAGGCGGCCGCGTAGAAGGGTTTGAACATCTCCGGAGTGGTGAGTATGCACAGATTGGAAGCTCCATGAAGATTAACCTCTGATCCCACGTCGTTCACGATTGTTTCATTGAACTCGTAGATGTTCAGACCCTGGATGTTTCCTATGAACGGGAAGTCATAGACAAGGGTTCCCACATCGATTCTTCTGTTGTCCAGAAGCCTCTCGAGCGCGGTATTTTCGATGAGTACCTTTGCCACATCCGGAGTCACAAATGCCAGGGTGGGCATGATTCCTGTCTCTTTCGACATTGCAACCCTCCACTCCCTGAGATCGGTGAGAGGAGCTTTCAAAGTCGTGTCGGACCAGTCGGCCGATTCACTCATGAAAGAACTGTCCATCTGGAAGTCGTACTCGAACTTCGTGTCCGTCCCGGAATAGGTAACCTTTCCGGTGAGAAGGATCTGTGCCAGCATCCATTCCCAGGCGGCAATAACCGACTCCTTCTGTTCCCTCTGGGTATCCGCTATCCAGTTGGTGAGGTGGTCCATCTGAACCTGTGTCAAAGGTTCTCCGGCATCTCTCATCGTCCAGATCTCGTCGTAGGTAATATCATCGTAAAACTTCACGGTCGGCGGTTCGAGCACCACGTGCGTGTAGTTCTTCAGGTTTCTGGCAGGTGCCTGGCTGCTTCTTTTCACGAATCTGGGAAGGATCGGCCCGACTCTCTTGATGTCAAATTCTATCGACTTGGTGGCCGCGTACTTTGGCGGATTCGATCTGGGACTCTTGAGAAGCAAATCGAAGAGAAGCCTTGGCACGGGCTTGATCTGTTTTATTGCTTCGGTTAACGTCCGGTAATGAAAGACGTCTGGAATAGTTGCCATTCTTCTTCACTCCTTATCTTAGTAGGATTCTACGAACCAGATTCTGTTGAAGAGTTCGCTCTTTGCTGTGGCCAGCTGAGTCGTCCTTAGCACATTCGTTATAGCTTCGGCATAAACCATCCCGTGAATGAGCAGCACGACCGGCTGGGTAGCAGAGGCTACTGTTACAGGCGAGAGCAATACTCCGAAAGCCGTTGCGGAACCGTCCTGGATTTCTACGGCCGCGTTGAGGGTTGCTGTCTGGGCATCTTCAGTGGCTATCGAGATCTTCTTGTTTGCAACATCCACAGCCGTGAGCGTAACCGCGCTGCCGCCACCGATCTTCACCGAGTCACCGACCTTGAAGATGGAGGCATCTGCGACTTCGAATTCGTCCGCGGCTAGAGCTTCTGCCTTCGTGATGTAGCTAACTCCCAGCGGCCTGACGGTGCCGTCTGCAGAAACCTTCCCGAATATCGCCCCGGCTTCGATGCTCTCTCCTCCTACACTCGCAATCAGTGTGAAGCCCTGCCTGACTTCAGGGTGTGAGAGGGATATAACCTTCTTAAAACTACTGTCCTGATAGCTGATTCCTTCTGGCATCTTCTTTCACTCCTTTACTTTCTGTTTGTCTTGCCGGCTATTTCGTCAGCCAGCTTCTTGTGCTCGTCACCGGTTGGATCATTGCTGCCTCCTGTCTTGCCAAGCGGGACCTTCTCTGTGTTCTCGAGAATGTCATCGAAGAACTTGAGGTCATCTTCTTTCTTGAGCTCCGGCTTGATCTTCTCGATGACGGCCGGCTTGACTCCTTTGTCGGTCCAGCCCTTTGCCCAGTTGTTCACTTTCTCAGAGAAGAGCTTCTCCTCGGCTTCTTTCTTTTCTTTCTCAAGGGTCTCGAGCTTCGTCTTGGTTTCCGAAAGTTCCTTGTTCACCGAAGCCAGGGTTTCCGAGAGTTCCTTCTCTTTCTTTTCTCTTTCCGCCCGAAGGTCTGTAAGCTCCTTCTGGGACTTTTCATAGAGATCTTTGAAATCCATTTCTTCTTCCTCCTCTTTTTCAAATTCTGAAAAGTAGACTATCTGCTCCATATCTGGTACCGCCGGCATATTAGTGAGGGCAGCTCCCCTGAGGACTGGCCCAGCATCTTTACCAGTCTTCTTGTCCATGTATTTCTCAGCGTAAGTGGCGCTCATGTACTTGAACTTCTTTCGCTTTATTAGTTCCACGCCCTCTTCGTCCGGTTCTGAGTAGACCCAGAGGCCGTCATCTCTGGCCTCCACTTTAGAGATCTTTCCGTAAGCGCCGGGGTGGTTTGGGCTTTTCCCGTGTTCTATGTCCAATGAAAGCTCATACGCCGGAATCCCGTTCTTGAAGTTCTCCTCGATCTTCTGAGCGAGCTCCTTCGTCAGTGAGACCTTCCCGTATCTGGGATCTTCGAACTCCATGTACGGTAAGAGCCGGTACCAGAAACCACCTGTTTTCGCGATTTCTGCAAGATATTTCTCTATCATTGTATTCACCTCAACAGATGTGATAATTGTTGTTAAGCCAGTTAAAGGCCTGATTTATTGTCTGAAAACCAAACGGGGCGATTAAGATATCTGAGTCACGAAGTATTTCCTTTTCAATGATTCTGAAATAACCCTGATTAGGCTCATCATCTGTGATTAAGTACATTGTCGGCCTCCTGATTTTCTTCACATTCTCTAGATGCCTTCGTTGACTGGGAAGGCAGGGGTTATGTTTCTGCTGCTTATGAGAGCTTTGACAACGTCTCTATCGACCTGCCTGTTTATGGGAATCGCTTCGGGATACCGGCTGTGCATTCTTTCCATCTCCTCTCTCGAGAGCGGCTTCCCTTTAGGGTCGTATATTGTGTGAGGAACGAGCATACTCCTGCATCGAGGATGAAGCGGTGGAGTGTTCTCTGCCAGGAGATCCGGATCGTCTTTTGGGATGACCAGGCGGTCTCTCTCAGAGCAAATTGACGTGGTACGGTTATCCATTACGGCAATAAGCTGGAACCCATCAACGACAGGCGATTCTATTCCGGCGTCCAGGATCCCCAGAGAAAACGCCCTGGTGCTCTCGGTGGTTGCGATCACATCGGCCCTGTTCAGGTAGCCGCCCATGACTTTCTCGAGGTCCTCCGCTATATCCAGGTAGGCCTTCCCTTCATACATTCCTCTGCGAACCGCCTCTTCAATCTCTCTGGAGTGTTGTTCGAACGGCCTCGCAAGAGCGAAAGCGTACTCTTTCAGGAACTCATCTACAAAGGGAGAAGGCTTCAGATATGAGCCAGGGTCTTCTCTTATCTCCCTTACCGTCCGCTTAGCTGTGTTCTCGTATTCCCTGAAGTCTAACGCTTTCAAGATCTCTCCGAGAAGGTCGTCTTCACTGTATTGCTTGATCTTTCTTTTCCGCTCTCTCCGCTTGAGGTCATAGATAGATAAAGCCTTCGACAGAAGAAAGACAGCTTCCAGGGCATTCATTATCGCCATGCGGTCTATGACTATTCTTTTCCCGTCATAGGCTTCTCTGCCAGACGGGATGCTGAATGCTCTAAGGATTCTGCTTTCGGCTCTCTTGTGAATCCTGAGAAACGAAGCGACATTCATGGCTATTCCTCTTCAGGCATTCCGAGCAACGCTCTGGCCCATCTCCTGTCCGCATCCGAAATGTTGTCCAGGATTCCGGCGCGGCCTATGGTTTCGACAAAGGCCGCGAGATTCTTTCTCTCCTCCATCGTCTGCTCACGGACAACCGCGAATTCACCATAACTATCGACAGTTGCGAAATTGAAGTCTATGAGCTTTGCGATTACTTGGTCCACGAAAGAATCTATGAGAGATTCGGCCATAGACTGCGTGAAGCTCTGGACCATGTCGATATGGACCTTTCCCAGGGCGTAGGCTCCGCCGTATTCGTTTGTCAGCAGCAGTTGAGGGAGCCCGAGATTTCTGTATATGAGAGTGTTCGCGTACTCTATCGCTGCTCTGAACTGATCGGAAAGATTCTTCGAATTCGCTTCGAGTATCGTCAGTTCGGTGTTCTTGTCTGTGGAGATCGCGGTCTTGGAGTAGAAGTCGCTCAGGAGATTATTCAGGACCTCCACTGAAGACACCGGATTGCCGTTGTTATCCAGCATCTGAACATTCTCAGTCTTGCCGTGTATGAGAGGCAATGCGTACTTGTCCAGACCGGTCGCCCAGATCTTGAAGAGCTTTCTTTTGAAATCCCAGGCACGATAACAGGTTTTCAACATCGATTCCCCGTAGAGGCCTTCGCCGTTTCTGAGTATGAACATCTTGGATAGAGGAATATGAAACTCACCCTTTGAAGTGGTCAGCTTGATATATTCAGGAGCGCTTTCGGGATAGAATGACATCTGGCCCGGAGCATAAGGAACTATTTTCTCTATCCAGAGCTTCCCCTCTGAGCTTTGCCAGACTATCTCGGCTGCCGCCCAGCCGTACGAGAGCATGTCTTCCAACATCTTCTTGAAGAGAGAAGCCGGAGAGTTCTCCAGGTTTTCTATCACGTCGCTGACAAATCTTCCGACATCTGTGTCTGAGTTCGAGTACCTTTCAATCTTTGATACGACCGAACTCGATATGAACCTTAGACCCGCGGCGATGGTCTCGTCCTTTTGCATGTCGGCGATAATGGAAGGACTCAACGTCGCTCCCGTCGATCCCGAAGAACTGGAGTCAACTATTCCGACTTGACCGGCTGCCGGTTTCGGTTGTTCTTTCTTCTTGAACACATTGAATATACCCATCTATATCACCTCAATAGTTGTCGGACCTGGAGAAGAAGACAGGTTTCGACGATCCGCGGAAGCCCCAGGCGGCAAGTGCCAGGGAAATCACGCAGTCGTCGTGATACCCTTCCGGAGCGCTCATTTTCAAATTCCTTGAAGGTGTTATCTGGTACTCGAAGATCTCGAGCTCGTTAATAAGCTCGGGGATATCCTCGTAGTGAAGATTTCCCTGTTCTATTAGCATTGATAGGTTGTTTATAAGCTGTTCTTTTGAAGACGACGAGAATCTGAAACCCTCGATATTGAGACCTTCTCTTCTGAGTTCCTCATATATCGGATCCCCTACTCCGGTGCTGTCAAGCACGACCTTCCCCGGGTACCTCTTGCTTATGTATCTGATCCTATCTTTCTGAATATTCCAGTCTATGTGGTTGAACCTGTCAAAGTAAACGAGATCTCCTCTCTCGTCAAGGACTGTAATTACCGTGAAATCCATGTATTTAGCAAGATCAACGCCTATGAAGAATCTTTCTCCTGGCTTGGGATCTCTGAAAGTTTTCCTGATAAGTTTCCTCACGTTTCTGAACACGCCACCGGTATCCTCGAGAAACTCGGCAAGGTATTCCTGCCTGAATGCTCTGTCAGGAAGCGTCATTCTCGCTTCTTCTATCTCTTCAGGTGATATATGAGGGTTATCGACTGTTGGATGCTGCCAGGAGCTGTATAGAGGGAATTGAGGGTCTTTCCCTCTTGTCCACAGTCGGTAGAACCAGTTGCGTCCTTTGGGAGTGGAAATGATTATCGCCTTGCCCTGCCTGTCCGTAAGCGTAGGCCGAAGGTTCTCGTCCCAGATGGATTCCTTTATCCTGGCCGCTTCATCGATTATCAGCAGGTCCAGTCCTTCACCTATGAGAGAGTCTGGATTGTCCGCAGATTTGCCGAGTATTTCCGTGCCCCAGTTCGTGAGGATCCGCATCTCGGATTTCGAGTCGGTACAGTGACCGTCCGGGTGCCAGATCTTTCTTCTGGGTCTGACATAACGATAGATCTCTCTGAAGACTTTCCTGGATAGGTCGTAGGTAGGTCCCACTACCCAGACTCTCCTGTTCTCCCTGAAAAGATAGTTGATAGCCTCTACTGCAGCGTAAAGCGACTTTCCCCAGCGCCTTCCGTTGCACAAGATCTTGAACCTCGCATCAGACATGAAGGCTTCGTGCTGGCCGCCGGTATGAGGTACGAAACCTATGTCGGCAAGGAATGTCTCTTTCTTCATATCCCCCAGCGCTCTTTCAGAGCGTTCAGGAAGTCTTCTGTACTGTTCTCGCCGGCGCCGGAGTTCTTGAGCTTCATGTCTATTCCCCTGAGAAGGCTGTCGTATATCCTCAACCTTTCCCTCTTCGAGAGCGATTCATCCTTGAACCACTCGGCCAGTTCCTGGTTCATCTCGTCAAGCAGCTCGAGATCGTCCGGGAGAGTTTTCTGCATATGTTCCTGGACTATCGCCCTCGATGTTTCGGCTCTCTCTTTCCTGACAGACTTCAGAAAGGATGCTATTGCTCCATATGATACAACTAGGTTCTTCTCAGCTATCTTTTCAGAAATTTCCCTGGATGACATACCCTGGCCAGACCAGTCGAGAACTTCTTTTTCAAGTTTGTATTGTTCAACCTTGGTGAGTCTAGGCATGTCATCACCTCCAGCTTGTTATGATATGTTATGGCGTGTTACGTAACACCAAAGCCGTAGTCCTTCAATTCCACATAATCAAACCCGCACGGCTTGATAGCATAAAAAAAGGCCCGAAAGGGCCTTTTCAGTTTTTTAGCACTATCATATTTTAGCATACAAGTAACAAAGATTGCAAGCGATCGTGGGTGGAGTTTTTCTATAAACCATCAGTTGTGGGTGAAACCCCTTTACACATTTTCCTGGCCAGTATCAACGCTACATGGTCTAACTTTCTCTTGGCCTTCATCCTCCAGAAGGCTCCGGCGTCCCTGCAACCTCTCGGCGCGTCGGCGATCAATTGCCCCACTTCTTCGAGCGTCATGCGTTCGACGAACCTCCACTGCCATGCCTGTCGATCTCCGTCTTCCGACAGGGCATCGTACGCTTCGTGCATAATCTCGAGGACCCTGGTGGCACAACCGTCCAGGAAGTGTTTTTCGTTTGGGTCCCTTCTGTCTTTTACGGTGTAAACTACTGACGAGGAGGCATAGAGCATGGAAGCAACGTATTCTTCGATTACCTCTTTTTCGGTCCACAATTGCTGAACCTGCTTAGGGGCTAACATTTTTCCCTCGACAACTCGTAACACGATGGTCCACAACGAATCTTTCATGCTCCACTCCTGCTTTGAGAAGACGGGAGCCTCCGCCAAGGCCCTCACCTTCTCATGTCTTCCAGATTGTTTTCTTCCATCTCTTCATACAGTTTCAGAAAGTCGCGCATACGAGAGAGATGAAGATACAGTTGATCGATGGGTTCTGAAGCCTTCATCTTCCCGAGGCGTTCTATGTTCTCTTTGAGTTTCTTCTCGTGGCGTTTGAGAATTGAATATGTCGGATACGCAATTGCGACGGCTTTAGCTTTGTCAGCTGGTTTCACGTTAACCTCCTCAGACTGCTGATTTTCCCCTGATTATCTTCTCCCTGAAGTTCAGCTCCTTCTGCATGATGTCGATCTCGGTGCGGAGAGTCGAAACCTCCTTTCTGAGGCGTGCATTCTGAGACTCGAGTTCTTCACGTGCACCGGAACTGAGCAGACCTGAGAGGGCATATCCGAGGATGAAGGTGCTCCAGGCAATCATTATGATCGTAATCCACACGATTATTCCCTCCTTCTAGCCGCACTTTCCATAACTCTGTCTATCCTTATGCCAAGAATTTCACATAGATAGACAAAGTTAAACAGAACATCTCCAAGACTTTCTATAAGTGCCTGTTTATCGTAGCTGTGAGAATTTTCCGAAAAAAAGTAGTCAGTATTTGCGTCGAGATAATCCAACAACACTTCAGCACTCTCTGCAAGACCTCTGCTTCCTGCCATTATGTGTTCGTTTTCCGTGAGTTTGCCGTTTTCGGCACAACGAACCACATATAACTCAAAATCCCTCAGATTCATTCCTCACTCTCCCTTTTTAGGCCTCCCTTTTGCTTCTTAGGAGCCTTTTGCACTGGATCTTTTCTAACCTTTCCGGGGATTCGATTTTCTCTTTTTGCTTTTGAAGTATGTCTTTTTTCATCTTTCCCTCCTTAGAACGGTATATCATCGCTTCCCGGATCTTCCGTGTTGTCGGATCCGAAGAAAGCGACGTCTTCGCTTTCGGAAGAGTCTCCTGTGAAACTCCCGCCGTTCCCCTGGGCCTTTGCCTTCGCCTCGAGGAACCTGATATTTGATGCGACTACTTCGGCATTCTGCTTCTTCTCCCCATCTCTTTCCCATTTGTTTATCCGGAGAGAACCTTCCACCAGAATCAACCTGCCCTTCAAGAGATAGTTCCCGACGAACTCGGCTGTCTTTCCGAATGTCACGACACGGATGAAGTCGGTCGCATCCGACTCTTTCGGGTAGTCTCGATCGACTGCAAGACTGAAAGTAGCTATCTGGGTCCCGCTTGCCGCGAACTTGGTTTCAGGATCTCTTGTCAACCTGCCGACGAGTAGGACCTTGTTGAAAGATATGCTCATTCGTCCTCAACCTGCCTAACACCGTAAACGTAGTATTCCGAGTTCTCGGGATCCTTTCCGGCTATCATCATCGCGTCAGCTGCGCTCTGGGCTTCGACTGGTACTTTCTTCTCATCGAGAATCCGATACTTCTTGTGCAATATCACGATATAGTTCACACTACTCCACCTCCGCAAACGCTCTTATAATCCTCTCGATCTTCCGGGTGTCGGGGAACAGATCGCTGTAAGGGACCCCGAAGACTCTCGAAAATTTTACGGCCTGTCTGTAAGGGATCTTCTTTGTCCTGCCTTCGAGGATCGCTGCGATCTGCTTCTTATGAATCTCATGTTTCGCGAGTTCTTTGTATGTCAGACCAGATTCGGAAAGAAACTTACGAAAGACCGCCAGGTTAATTGGTTCCATTTCCCTCACTCAACCAGGCCATCTTCGTGCATGGCCTTCCTGGAGAACTTCTGAACTAGCTCGTTGAATTCGCTCACAAACTCATCAATGCGGTTCGGAGAGATCAATAGAGTGGTTGCGCTGTTGGTGGTCTGTTTGCTTGAACCCTTCCCGTGAGCGATGGTCGCCTTTACTGTTGCTTTATAGGGCATTTCGTTTTCAAACTCGTCTCTGACGGTTATTCCCGTCAATGCAAGCTGTTTCATCTCGTCACCTCCTCATTCATATCCGGCGTAAGCAGACACCCGCATGTCAGACAGTTCCACTCTTCCTGAGAGACGCTGCTGAAAGAGTAGTTCCCACAGACAGGGCATTTCCTTCTAACCATTCGGGACCTCCTTTGTCAATCTTTTCCAGCTCTTTACTCTCCACCTGCTGCCGGGCATTCTCTTTCCCGCTTCTCTCTTCGCTTTTTCCGCGGCCGGCCACGGTTTGTCTTCTTCAACGGTAGTGGAGAAACTCTCTCCAAGCTTGTCTAGTCTCTCGAGCTCGAATCTGAAGAAAGGCACTAGCGATCCACCTCCCAATTCAGTTTTTCAAGCAGTTCACGAAAAGCTCCCCTTATCCAGTCTTCATCTTCATGTGATTCCAAGACTACCCTCTCTCTATTTTCAATAATCGCAACTATGGCCCATTCCAGCGGGGCGTCTCCATCAAACTCAACATACATTTCTCTGATAAACCTGCTATTGACCACGTGTTCTATTTCCACTCTGGCTTCTACGGGGATGAACACTCTAATCCACCTCCACGGTCTTCAAGCTTGTGATTTGCCGGCTGGATACAAAGGCCCAATGTGGTCCTAGAAGAGACTGCGCTCTATCTGAGGCGTCTCCTTCGTTTAACCCTTGTACTTCCAAGACCAGCCTGGCGAAGCCCGCGAGTCTTGACTGAAAAACACATTCAAACCAGTGTTGCTTCATCTATCCACCTTCCTTTATTCGTTTTCGAGAGCCCTCGGCTTTTCTCGCGTCGTTCATCATGCGCTTTATCATCTTCTTCTCAAGCCTTTCAGAAGAGGTTATCTTTTCTTTCTGCCTGTTTAGAAACTTGTCAACGTTCTTCATTTTCTGCCTCTCTCTTCTCGAAGTTCACGCATCCAAATGTTTCGTGTAACATGAACCCCCACTCATCAGTACTGCAATCGATCATCATTCCTGTGTAATCGACCTTTTCGGGATAGCCCGGCTGTTCAAAACCGACCAGTTCGTCGTCGTAGTGGAAAGCCTGTTCTTCCATCTTGTCATTCATACAACTTCCGAAGCCTTTGTCGAGTAGCTTCTTTTCGCGTTGGATAGCAGTTATACCGGAACCTTTGTGTGGCCATTTCGCTTCTATCGGCTCTCTGCTAAACCATTTACAGTTCTTGCATCTGGCAAACCTTAACTTCTTGGCCTCTTCCAGGAGGGGCTTCACCGACTTTAATAGGATATATTCGGCCATGTCGAGATTGTCTTGCTCGTCCTTAGTGCGGTTCTGGTTTGCCGACAGATTTTCATAAAACTCCAGAGTTTCAGACAGATCCCGAATTTCTTGATCGTTCATTCTTGCACCTCCCTTTTATTCACTCTCCCAAATCCAGCGCTCTTACTTCGCTACCCAAGCTCCAGTATCTTTCGACTCTATCCCCGTCCTGTTCGGTGACTCTATCAATTACAATTTGCGACTTCAGATAAGCTCTCTTAAAAAGTCTGGCCACAGCTTTTTCTCGCGCGTCGTCCGGATTTGCTGCTCTCAAGACTACACCACCGAATTTCATATACTGCTGTTCACCTAGCTTCTCGCCAATCAAAGAATAACCAACGATATAAGGCTTACCATATTTCTCGTTTTCTAGTCTGACAACGCGCTTGAATATCTTAAAAGCTATTACCGCTGCCAAAGATCCGCCTAACAAAACTGCTGCAAAAATCAGTATTCCTATCATTCTTCACTCTCCTTAACTATTTTTCCGTGCCTTTCTAATTCATCGGCTAGTTTTTCTACTACTCTTAGTGGTACATATGGCCCGATTTTGCCAAAACTGAAATAATTGTCATAACCTTGAACTCCAATCTCGCTTGGAAGATAGAAATAAGGTTCAGAACAATCTTTCATATATTTGTCATTTAAAATCGCGATTTCTACTTCAGAATAGTCTTCTAGTGGTAAACCGCTTATTTGTGGTGTTGAATGGTGAGTATAGCTTGCTTGTACTGAAAGTATTACTCTCTTGTCTCTAATCTTGAATATAGTTCCTTTCCTTATCCAACCTTTTAGTTCAATTTCTTCTGCCCATTCGTCTTTTAGTTTCATTCTCCACTCTCCTTTAGTTCTTTCGGAAACTCGTTCCATTCTCTACCGTCAAGCAGTCTGCTTTTGTTTCCGCCGCCCCACTTCTTGAAGAAGAACGGTACTTTGTACTTGATGCAATCATCACGAATATCTCTAACCCATTCTGGTTTCATCTTTCTTGCGCCTGGTCCAGTTTCGCCGCCGACTATTACCCATTCGATTGGTCTACCGTCATAATGAGATATAAAGAGATAGATTCCGATGTGTATAATTGACAATAGCGGCTCAAGCGAAACAAACCTGTGAGCGAAATTTGTTTCCTGCAAGAGCGCGATTCTATCTGTGTGTTTGAAATGCTCCACAGTCACTCCTAACCACACATTAGGGAAAAGAAACGACGTAAGTGGGTATTTTAATTCTGGATAGTATAAGTGCAACATAGTTTCTGTAAGGGCCTTTGCTCGCTCTGGTCTTTTCGTCAATAAAAGAAATGTATGCTGCGGGCAACGACTCATGATGTCGAAAACTTTGTATATCCACTCGATAGAGACATCTTCATGGAAGAGGTCGCCCATCGAGCAGACGAAGATTCTTCGTGGTTTCTTCCAGTGAAGAGGTTCTTCCAGACGTTTCTCGTGGAACGTCGGCTTGAAGCCGTTAGGGTAGATTTTCGGGAACCTCTTCACCATCCGCTCGGCATAGCAATGCTCGCACCCCTCAGAAATCTTCGAGCATCCTGTGATTGGGTTCCATGTAGCATCGGCCCATTCGATTTTAGTGTTGGTCATCTTTTTTACCTCCCCTCACTTCAAAAACGGACTTATAAAAGCGCGCACCTCGTCGAGCGTCCATTTCTTGTATTTCTCCTGGGAATTGAGAGCCTTCAGGAAGTTCTCGTAATCGAGATCCTCTTTCGCAACGAAATAGTTGAAGCCTCCCTGGTCAGAGTAGAAGTCATCTTTGAAGCGGATTGAAAGAGCTTTTCCTTTGACGCTCACAGTGGAGACAACCCCGAGATAATATATTTCTTCTTTGGAAACATCCGTGAGCTCTAGCTTCCCCTCCGAATTTCTCCTGTATTCCCGGAAGATTCTGAAGGCCGCCGCGTCTCCGATTCTCGATCGCGAGCTAGTGTTGTTTGCCTTCATCTGATCACCCCGCCTCCTTTACGAGTATTGCCAAATCTCCCGATCCGTTCACCTCATCCGAGAGCTCGACGAGCCGTTTCCGAAGTTCTTCCAGCTCCAGAGACTTCTCCTGAACCTTCGAGACATAACTGTCTATCTGATCCTGGATCTGTCTGAGGTTAGTCATCTGAGTGTTCAACAGTCGCGAATACTCAACCGCCTTCTGGATCCCCGAGAAACTCTTCTCGATGTTCTCAATATCTTCGGCCTGAACACCGAGGACCCGGCTCACAGTCAGAAGTTTCTCGTCTTTCGTGGTCTCCCCGGCGGCCTTTCTCTCTTCGATCTGCCTTCTCTCATACGCCTCCGAGCAGAGCCTCTTCACAGCGTCTTTTCTTCTGAACGCCGCCAGCGGGATCTCGTCCCTGAACTCGGAAGTGAAGAAGCTCATGGGAACGCCGAAGAGGTCTATCATCTTCTTCAGGTTTTCTCCGGAGGGGTTATTACCTCCGGCTTCCCAGAAGCTGGGCATCGCATATGAAACCCCGACATAGCTAGCCAGTTCCCTCTGGGTGATTTCCATCGCCTGGCGAAGCTCTCTCAACCTGTCTCCGTGAAAGTCGTAGCAGTTCATGTTCTCACCTCCTGTCCTCGATCGTCTGGCGGTTCAGATCGTACTCGAGAGTTATCGAGCCGGTCGAACCGTTCCTTTGCTTTGCCACGATTATGTCTAGCCTCTTCTCGTCTCTTATCTCAACCGAATCATCTGTCTTGTTCCCGGCTTTTCTCGCAAGCTCTTTCTTCATACCGTAGTACCAGGGACGGTAGAGGAACATCACGAGGTCCGCATCTTGCTCAATGTTCCCCGATTCCCTCAGGTTAGCCAGCGAAGGGATCGCAGCCTCGTTCTTTTCTGTCTCTCTGTTTAACTGAGCTCCGCAAATGATCGGGACGTTCAACTCCATTGCTACGCGTTTCAACGCCCGGGTGATCTCGCCGATCTCCTGATCTCTGTTTCTCGCTTTCCCTGCCATGAGCTGCAAGTAATCGACAACAAAGACCTCGATTCCTTTCGTGACTCTTAGGTTCCTTATGGTCGTAATCACTTCATGAATGTTGTTTTTCCCTGAATCCACAATGCACATCGGGAGCCTCATGATCCTCGAAAAAGTCTTCTGGAGCTTCGCTCTGTTACCGCTTTGGTTATCTCCCGCGAAAGACTTGACGTTCCTGGAGAGTGAGAAGTCAAACTCTCTTTCGCTCATTCTCAGAAGAAGTTCCATAGCCTTCATTTCGATAGATATGAGGCAGACCTTCCGCCCTTTTTCGGCCCACTTCAGGCCAGCGTTCATCATAAATGCCGACTTCCCCATCGAGGGTCTCCCGGCAACGATGACGAGTTCGCCTCCCCATAGTCCGTTCGCAAGCTCTTCGACATTCAACCACGGCCAGTCGAGAGCCTTCCTTTCTCCGGACCACACGAGTTCCAGAACATCCCAGGTTTCGTTTGCGACCCTCTCGAGGTCCTTTGCCTCCGATTCGGTTACCAGCTTCTCCTGAAAAGACCATGCGGAATCGAGAGCTTCTTGGATCGTCATCTCCCTATCGGCGACTTTCTTCGCGAGGCCACTGAGCGTATTCGCCAGCTTGACCCGAAGTGTCTCCTGGTAATAGTCCTTCACGACGCGGGCGGCCATGTGATCTTGGAATATTCCGTGGTCCATCCACTTGTAGTCCTTCAGGTCAGTCTCTCTCGCGAGAAACGCTAGAAGCTCTTCGGGAGAAACATCCAGATGATTTTTCAGGCATAGCCATGCCTGGCGAGCATCGTCGTCTCTCAGCAATTTCGGATCTATGAGCGGGAAAGTATATCTCGCTTCGGGAGACAGAATGAGAGAAGCCAGTATTGTCGCGTCTTCAATGTGCATCCGCAATCACCTTCTCAAATTCCCGGGCGGCCTTTGCTGCTCTGGCTTTTTGAAGTATTCCCTGCATCTCCTGAAATTGAGTTCTCTTCTCAAAGCTTTGCTGGTCATCCATGAAGAAGCTGTTGAAATAAGCGACAGGTTTTTTCACTTTCGAGAGATCTGTTGTCTTGATTAGCCACAGAAGAAACGGATAGTCTGAAGGATCTCTTTGAGCTATGATGACAGGAATGATCCTGTGAGGTTCTTTCACTTGATCCTGCAAGGCTTTTTCGATTAGTTGAATGTAGTTGGGTTTTCCGTCTTTTTCTGAAGGAGCATGCTCTTTAAGATCTTGTTTTAAGATCTTAAAGTCTTTAAGTCTTAGAGGCCCTTCAGATTCGCTTGGATTGTCGGGTTTTGGAAGGCGATCACTTTGATCATCACTTTGATTTCCACTTTGATTTGGGCTTTGATTATCAAAGTGATTAGAAGATATTTCAGAATTTCCCAGTACATCACTTTGATTATCCAAGTGATAATCGGTTTGATTATCCAACTTATTTTCTTCCGGAAACCAGAAAGAAGAAGTCTTGTTTGCTTTCTTATAGGTGATCAAATTTCTGGACTTGAGATCACTTATCGCGCGCCCGAGAGTATCTGATGATATTCCTAGCGTCTTCTGAAGGTAGTTCCAGGAGACCACTATTGGACTCTTCCAAAAGGCTTTATTTGCTTCGTGGATCAACCGAAAGTACAAATAGAATGCGCCTTTATTGAAAGCAGCCCTTTCGTGTTCCCTCCAGAATCTTCCCTCAAGATCCCATATGTTCATACACTCACCTCACAAGCCGAGTTCTTCTGCCAGTTTCTTGAGATCTTGTTCTATGTTGTTCGAGGTAGCTATGATCACTTGCTTTCTCCATTCATAAATTTCCCAAGGCGTTTCTTGAGTGAGCCTGTTCGTTCTCAGATCAGGCCGTTTCGTCCTTGTTTTGTGCACATCAATCACCCCTTACGAAAAAGCCGCCCCCGGCGAACCAGGAGCGGAGCGAAGCGGATTATAGGTTATCGGCGCTTGCAACCAATTCAGGCTTTGAATTATTCTGGAGAGATCTTGCTTCTTCGAAGTCCTGAATCATTGGAGCCTTTTCGTAGCTCGCTCCGATTGGGAACGCAGATTCAAGAGCATCCGCAAGAGACCTCTTGTAGGCCATGTCCTTAATCCAATCCTTTCGATAGACATTTGAAGGGCTGGCGTGACCTTGGCCGACAAAGACGCTGTCAAGTCCATCTTGATCGGTAACTTTCAGGACACAATCGACATCCCAAACATTGTCTTCGTTGCCATCCTTCTTGATCTGATACTCTACCGAATATGTCTGGCCTGTGTTTCTTGCGAAGAACTTCCTGCCATTGATGCCGACATACACGTTTTTGTCCAAAGGTATAACGTGTTCGATCGGCTTCAACCCATACATAAGCTCTTTCTCGGCCATCTCTTTCAGAATCCACTTGAGAGCGGTTGGATCGACTTTCTTGTCTTTGTCCTGATCCCTCATCATCTGCGTGACCTTCCAACCGACTCCGAGCTTTATATACTGAATAACTTTGTACATGATAAGGTTTTCATACTGGCCAAGGGTTACTTCTTCGCCAGCCGCCAGCTTAACGTGAATGTGTTCCAGAGCATTGTTTACGAGAGTTTCATCGTAAGCGAGTTCAAGCGACTTGATGAATGAATCTATGCTGGTCTCCGCTTCCTTGGCTTCTTTTGGTTTCTGAGCCGGATTCTCCTGAACCTTTTCCTTCTTTTCGGTCTTAGCCTCTCCGTTGCCAGACTGCGGTTTGGCCTGATTGAACAAGCCTTCCGGCATCTTTATTACTTCCTTCTCCTTCATACTAAGCCTCCTTTACCAACGCTTTCTTATGTTCAGTCATCTTCACTGTTATCGAAGGTTTCCATTGAACGAGAGCCTTAATTTCTGGTGGCAGCTCAAGATCTTCGGGAGTTGACGGAGAGATGTTGAGATATTCCGGATGGTTCTCAAGCAACCACTTCATAAAGATCTTTTCGTTTTCGACTCTCTCTTCCTTTTTCCCGACTACCTTCAGCTTCATCGTCTCGACAGGGCCGTAAGCCGTATCTTCAGTTATCTGGATCGGTTCGCCTGTCTCCTTCACGATCTTTCTAGCCTTGTCCATGATCTCTTTGGCTTCTTCGTTCATGAGGTAGGCATTGTTGAGCTTCGTCTCAAAGTCATCGCCTTCTTCGAGACACTTCTGCCTGAAAGGGCAGTATCCGCAAGCCTCCAGGTTCTTCGGGAAGTCATCTTCCGTCTCTCTTGAATCGAGATCGTTGTAAACCTTATAGAGAACTCTCGCGGCTGTCTCAAGCTCATCCTCTCCGATCTCGAAGTCGATGATCTCGTGAGAAGCGAGAAGAATGAATCCCGCTCTATTTATCTTCTTGTCGAATCTGTGAAGGGCCATTGCGTATGCGAAGATTTGTCTCGGATCGGGTTTCGACCACCCGCTCTTGTAGTCGTAAATCTCAAGGCCATAGTCGGTCTTGGTGACGAGATCAACGACCCCCCTGAAGAAGCAGTCGTCAGCGAAGAAGTCGGTAGGTTTTAGATTGTAAGTCAATCCGAACTTGAGTTCAATGGCTCTCGGTATGAACCCTTTCAGAAGACTTCTTCCCGAATAGTACCGCATCCTTGCCGTGTCGTAGTCTTCAATCATATCGATCTTCTCAAGAGCCTTCTCGTTGTCGCCGGTCCTCACCCAAGTTTCCAACGCTTCATGAACAGCCTTGCCGAGAAGCATTGCGGGCGTTTCTGGCTGTTTCTCTCCGAGTACCCTTTCGATGTAGAACCGTCTCGGACACCTCAAGAAGGTGTCAATTCGGCTCCAACTAAGCGGTAGTAGTCCGTCTATCATTTCATCACCTCTCTTGTGCTATACTTGTCTTGATAACTTATCTGAGTTCCCGGGCCGCTTTGCAGAGCGGCCCTTTTCATGCAACAGCGACCGGTCTCTTGCTGGAGCGGTAAAGATTCCCCTTGTAGTACCAGTCAAGCGACAGTCCCTCTTCGTTGCTCTTGATCCACTCTTGCAGGGCGTCCTGATAACTCTCTCCCTCGTAAAGAGGGTAATCGTTGCAGATTACCTGATGTGTGCGCCGTTCCGCTTTGAACTTCATCTCTTCACTCCTTATGCCGCGTCACTCCAGAGAGTGAGCTGTAGTCTCTTTCTCGATGTCCGTATGTCCAGCGGTTTGAGTATCTCGTTCTCGTAGCGGGATATGTACTTGATCCTGAAAGCAGCTTCGAGAACACTCCGGATCTGAAGATCCTGAACCTCGTCCAACTTGGTAACGAAGTCAAAAATCCTCTGCAGCACTTGTTTCCAGTAACCGGTAGCCTCGATGATCCTGTCGGCGATATACTCCTTCATTCCGTCTTCGAGTCTCTCCAGCTCCTCATACCTTGACAGCGTCTCTCTTATCTTTAGGCTGAGGGCGATCTGGTCGCATTCCGCGTGGATCAGCCTCACGATCGGCACCTTCTTCATTATCAGTTCCGGCATTCGCATCCCTCCTTTCCGGAGCTAACTTCGCTTCTCTTTCGATCCATTCGAGGAACCACTTCGCAGCCGCTGTCTTGTCAATTCTTTCGTAGAGGCTTTTCATGCGTACCTCCCAACAAGCCAGGAGATCTCTCTTTCGAGATCTTCCAGCTCGATCGCTTTCTCGTTCATTAGTTCCGTGTACATGCCTCTTTCTCTCTCGTCTTCCGTCTCCTCTATGTGTCCGGAGATCTCTTCCATCTCTTCGATAAGTTCCTGTTTTCTTCTGATATCGCTCATGTTGTTTTCCTCTGGAAAAATGAGCGCCGGGCACATCCCGACGCCCCATTTCAATAGAGGATTGAACCTCCTTTCATAAATTTGGTACTTTATCTTCCTTTCTAGTTTTCAAGCGCCGGCGGGGTCTCAAGCCACCGGCGGCAACGCAAGGGTTTGCCTTTATATGGGGTGTATTAAGGCCTGATAAGCTCGTTCCCTTCATGAAAAAGGCCGGCAGTTATCCAGGCTACCGGCTTAATTCTTTCATCGAGTCCATTACAAGGAGGTTTGTTGAAAAGAGGGGTATCGGGTCGAACGCTTCTTGATGAAAGGAACGAGCCGTTTCACGGTTCCCCGGTTGGTCCGGGGCCGTTTGCCTTGCTATTCAGTTGTCAAAGACCAGGTGCCGCTCTTCTCTGAGTTGTGCGAACGGTCATCCATTCGCACAACTTAAGGAAGATCAGACAATATTTCTCATCATTGAGATCTTCAAAGATACTGTGCTCATTCCGCACCTCCTTTGGTCTAATTCTTTGAAGTTGTTGTATGTTTGGGGTAGGGGGCAGTTCTTTGATAAGCTGGGAAAATCTCTTCGATTGGCAAATTGAAGTATTCGGCAATTTTGTTGGCCGTTGAAAAGCGAGGGGTTCTGATCCCTTGCTCATAATTGCTAAGCGCAGAGGGAGACATCCCCAAGTCGTTTCCAAGTTTTCGCACAGTTATGCCTTTCTTTTCTCGGAGCTTTTTCAAATTACACACTTCGTATCCTCCTCTCGCGATTGTTCACTACCTGTGTACTTATATACTACACCATTCGTGAACGATTTCCAAATCGAGGTTAGTAAAGGTTTCATTTCGTGAACTTGTACACAATATGAAAACGAGGTGATAGAATGATCTTGAAGGAAAGAATCCTGACTATTACAAAGAATACTACCAGAAGAAAATAAAAGGGCGACCGAAGCCGCCCGATAATTCTGAAACCGATTAAGCGTCGTACTCTTCGCCGAACTCCGAGAACAGCCAGAGAATAACTGCCCATCTGTCGAAACTGTCTGCATCGCCGTAGGTATCAACGTAGCCTTCGATTTCTTCCCTGTTCTCGTCCAGCCATGTTTCGGGGATTAGTTCATAGGCCAGTACCCAGTTGTCTTCCCTGTCAAGCACCGCCACGATGGCCGGTTCAAGTTCGTTGTTGTCCCAGTTTCTTCTCTCTTCCTCAATTTTCTGAAACAGTTTCTTCTGAACAAATTCTCTCGTTGACATCTTTACCCCTCCTTTTGGCTTCTAAAGCCTCTCGGGAAGGAGCCTTCCGACTCCCTCCGAAGAAGATTCAGACTTCCGCGAGAACGTCCTCGATGTCAAGGTCTTTCAGGTCGAAGAACAACGACTCTTCGTCCGCATCCGGTCTGTCGTTCCCCGAAAGGCGGAAGAGATAAACGTAAGATGGTGTGTGGGTCGAAGCTGACTCTTTTACCACTGCCAGTTTCTCTGTTTCGGTATCCCACACTAGGCATCCATCAATCGAGCCATTCTTCCACACATCGGCAGCCACGAGAAGTTCGTCTGCCGTCTTGCTGAAGTCCTGCTCGTACCATGCGTCGAGGATTTTCTCTTTCAAAGTCGGCTCGTTCAGCAATCCCCTTCTGACGCAAGCATTTCTAACTGAATGAATTTCGTCGAGTTCGAGATATCCCTGAAGGTCTGAGAAGATGTCTTTCTTGTCTTGTTCGTCGAGAAGCCCATCGTAGTTCTTGTAGATTGTCACTCCTTTTTCGACTTCGAGCGGAAGAGCTATGGTTTCGTACCTTTCGGCTTCCTCGACGGTTATCCCCAGCTCCTCACAAACACCTTCAAGACTGTCGGTTCCCCACACTACCACAAACGCAAACCTCTCTGCCATGCCGCACACCTCCTTGATATATGTTTCCAGATGCTTCTGTTTCTTGAGACCGTTCTGAACCAACCAGATATCATATGCCTTCGCAGTTCTGTCATCGAGTGCTACGCAAACATTCTTCATCTCTTCCCCTCCTTCATGTGGGGAGCTGTTCGCTCCCCTGGTCTATATTGTCTGCTCGGTTATGTCTTCAAGTAGTTTCACGAACGCTATGCTTACGAGTGTTTCGATATGGTCGTTCATGTCGTGGTCTTTCTTTCCTATTGCAATTGTTCCTGGGTCGAATATGATTTGGTCTGACTCTAAAACTTCGAATTTTGCCTTTCTCTCGTACCAGTCGTTTTGTCTGGAATAAACTAGAACGAGATGCGGTCTGTCTTTAGCTGTCTCAAGCGCGAACCTTATGTCTTCTGCTGTTACTCGTATCTGTTCTGCTGTTTTCATGCTGTTTTTCCCTCCTCTTTGTGCTTCCTTGATAATACTATATCATGGTTTCATGGGATTAGTATTTACGATTAAGTAAGAGAATGATTAAGAATAGATACATATGATAGGCAACAAAAAAAAGAAGGCTCTGAATCACCCACGAATATTTAACGCTTAAATAATCGTGGGTACGCACGATCGCAGAGAGTGATATAATTAAAACAACTGATGAATCAAACTAGATTCCATTAACCGGCCTTCACTGTTACCAGCAGTCGAAGGCCTTCTTCTTTTGCAACAAAAAAAGCCCCCAGCTTTCGCCAGGGGTGTGTTGCGTGTTGCGGGAGGGGTTAAAAGCGTATCTCGAACCCGGCGAATATGCCGGGCTTTGCTCTGAAATCTAAGTTCCCGATGTTCTTCCACGGATACGTAGCTCCGCCGTGCAACGAGACGGGCAAATCGAGCTTCCACGCCAGCGTACCGGCTACGAGCTCGTCGTTCCCGCCGACGTTCAGTGACAGTCTGCCAGACTCAAGTAATCTCACCATCAGCAATGACTGGGGTGCCAGGTTCAGGCTGTTCAGATCCAAATTCAAACCCGTCACCTTCACCACCGGCTTCTGTATCCCCGCTGCCGTTAGTATCGTTTTCAACTGGTTCTCTGGTTTCAATAACGACAAGTTCTTGATTAGCTCCGGGTTTCGGGAGAAAGTACAGGGCAGCTTCGATCAAGCCGCCTATGATTCCCCTTTCTTCGCCGGCCAGCTTCACATCATCAGCTTTCGCGAGCGCGACCACGAAGTCCCAGGCTTTGTCTTTCATCGTCTGGTGCAGCTTCGTGATGTCGCCGTCTGCCGCAATAAGCTCGGCTTTGACGTGTTTGAAACTCTGCTCGATGTTCGCAACTGCGAGTGCCGCGTATCGTGCGAATCTCTCAGCAGTCGATTCGTTGTCCGGGTCCTTGTCCAGCGCTGCAATAATTGCCCCGGCAGCTTCAGACGCGGTTCGCGTCATTGACAGCCACATATCCATCTTTATTGCCGGATTCCTCTTCCACAACCATATCAGAAACCATATGAGCAAGCCGAAGCCAACTCCGATACCTATTCCAAGCCACCACATACTATTCCTCCTTCATTAGCCACTCTGTGGCTATGCGGTTCTGGTGCAAAAAGTTGTACGTCGCTTTCGCGATCGCATCGACTATCTCTTCGTGTTCGTTGTCATCGAATCCGAGATTGAACGAATCGCACATCGCATAGACAAGCTCATGCAGCAGCGTCGTTCTCGCGATTGTGGGTTTCAGGTTGTCTCGGATATATATAGTCAGCTCAGATTTGTCGGTCGCTCCGAGCAGATTCTCCGGCTCGGTTTCCAGAGCTTCTGCA
>Ga0334889_1000900_pt1 | contig 42575 bp, 41 predicted proteins | sample GraSluR1_MG_2_FD_207222 | JGI IMG/M metagenome (GOLD analysis project Ga0334889, IMG submission 207222) | Sludge microbial communities from methane-producing bioreactor in Wageningen University, Netherlands - Granular Sludge_8_08-R1 | ecosystem: Engineered > Bioreactor > Anaerobic > Unclassified...
TGCCGGTGAATTTCTTTGTTAAGATCCATATTTGTCCACGACGCCCCTGATCTGCGGGAATCTGTCAGGCGACTGCTTGCGATGCAGTCTCACGGGTCCTTATGCCCCTCCGAGGTTCTCTCCGAGCCGCCCTCATTGCGTGTTCCTGCATTACTGCAGGGCTGTGACTGGACGGGAGTATCATTATCCTCTTTGGCTTTCGTCGCACGTAACGGGTGCTGCCCGCCTTTTGAAACGAAGACATTTTCGCTCGCCCGAAGGGTCATGGCGCATCGTTTCCGCATGCTCACGTATTACCGATACCAAAGAGAAAGTACCTGATAGCTGTGTATTCGATTATCATTGTTCTATAGAGGCCCTTTTCTCCGGCCCTTTGCCGGAGATATTTGTCCTCTCACTATCCCTAGGAACGAAAGGAACAAAAATTACATGATTTTCGAAAACTTTTTGTTTTTTATATCCAACCGTTTTTCTTGAGGTGCGCTCTGAGCTTCTCATATATGCGCTCTTCCCTGTGTCTGAGCATCCTTGGTGATATGCCGAGCTCCTCTGCGCAGTCCTTCTTCTTTCTACCGGAAGCAATAAGCGTGAGTATCTTTTGCTCATCCTTATCCAACATCTCTATTGCTTTCGCAAGTTCCTTCAGCTGACCATTCCTAATGACCGTGGCTTCTATATCTGTCTCTGATCTCACATCTCCGCCATCTTCATCGATAAAACGTTCAAGTGATATATCACTTCCTGATGCTCCAGTGCCAAATCTGGATATGTCGCAACTGCTGCAATCACCTTTGCAACGCACGCCCTTACCATCACGGCAGCGCCATACATTCTGCTTCCTCTTCTTCTCTCTCCACTGCGGCTGCCTATATGCGCGGTAGACTTCTTCAGTAACAACGATCTTCTCTCCATCTATGATGAGGTAATATTCCTTTTTCATTTGTATCCTCCTGAAATTCCAAAAATGTAACTTTTTAAATTTCAGAAAGATCACGGGCTGCGAACCCTGTAACTGACCATTTGTTTATGCATCCCTCTCTCTCCTTTTTTAGGCATGAAAAAAGACCGAAGGATCTCTCCCCGGTCTCAAGCCATTAGTCTGAAAGACAGGCATAACAAAAGCCCCATATCCTTTTACAGATATGAGGCTCTCCTCTACATATTATTTAGTTGAAGTATGCTGCTATCTCCCAGCATACATATTTTACCCCCTGCCAAGTTTCATGTCAGTGGCAAGCAGGTCTCTTTCTTGTCTCAAATCAGTGCCAATGTTGTGTCACGTTTCCTAGCACGGCTCATCTCCATCATAGATCACATCGGAGCAGTCACGCTCGCGTCTTATCCCAGGCAGCTTTCCGGCCATCAGACAAAGTGTATCTGAGACAGTCGCAATGATTTCTTCATCACTCATTTGTTTTGAGACATTAAGATGCATAACTTCACGATCATCCTTGCACACTGTAATGTTGTGAGTGAGCTCTGACTGTATCATCTTATATCCATCGTGTTCTATCCATTTCATATTCCCCATACCGCATCTCCTTCCTTTGTAAACTGCAGTTTTATCTGATCTGTGCCGCATGTATCAAAGAGTTGCTTTTTTAGATCAGTTATTGAGGAACCCCATACAGCGATCCCGAAGATCTTGACTGCTTCTCTCTTGCGTCTATAATATGTACTTCTTTCGATGTTGTATTCTTCAAGCATTTCCTTCTCTGTGTACACGAACCTGTTCAGGTAATAGTCGGACAGTAGTGAGAAATATAGATCTCCGTTTACAGGACATTCCTTGACCTTGATCATGGCAGAGTCGACGATCTCGATCATCCACCTAGTTTCAAAGAGTCCTCTTATCTTGTCTTCAAATTTCTCCCGTCCTTCATCCGGGGCAAAATTTTCTAGATAGATAAGGGCAGCATCCATATCATCGCTGCAATATCCATTGCCGTAACCCTGCAGTTCCTCCTTTACCTCGCACACATAATCCACTGTGCTCCAGCAAACATCTCTGTAGACCTCAAGCAACAGTTTCGCTCGCTCATACAGATCATTCTCATCGAGTTTACTCGCCGCACACATTCGTTGTATACGGCCATTTGTGTTATTTTTGCTCATTACTTCCCCCTCAGAAACTGCCCATTGCCAATCAGTTAAGATTTGGATCGTCCTGAAGGAAAAGGGAAAATAACCCTCAGAATACAATTACCACACTTCGCTTCTTTCTTTCGAGCACATTTCTTTGTTTATTTTCATAGCTACATTTTCTGTAGCCTGAATTTCATATTTCATTAGCCACCATCCTTATGTCGTTAAGTATATTATAAACTCTGCACCGGCAAAAATCAAACTTATGTTCTTTTTTGACTAAAAAGAAACTGGCTTTGGCATAATTTTTGACCAAGCCAGCTTCTGCGTTTTCCATATTCAAATCGTTTTATAGCGACATATGCATCAAGGCTTTTTCAAGCATTTTCTTATACTCTTCCACCACTGGTCCCGGTGATACTAACTTCATCTTTCCTGCAAACTGAAATACCCAACTATAAAATGTCTGACTGGTACATACATATGCTTTTGTTCTAAACGTATCAGCCGTTATCTTCCAAGTGACGACATCTTCTCCGAACTGATCGATGACAGATTTCATGAGATCATTATGGCATTCCAAAACCACCTCTTGCTTCTCACCTGTAAACATATTGAAGACCTGCTGCGCAAAGTCATCGATATTGAAGCTAGCTGGTGCTACAACTGCCCTTTCATCCGATATTTCCAAGCCATTTATTCTATCCACGCGGAAAACATTTATATCTTCACGCTTATCATAGTATCCAACCATGTAATAATGATTATCATCCCAGATCAAAGCATATGGGCTGACTACATATAGCTCGCCGTCGTGACAGAGCACTTTCACTTTTTCTGCTGTGTAATCGGAATATTGGAACTGGACCTTTTTCTCTTCGTTTATGCTGTCGGTAATACGATCCACTATATAATATATGCCGGCATTGGCAGATTTAAGGCGCTCTGCGGTATAGATGTGACGCACTAACTTCTCGGCGTCATATTTGCTCGCAAATCCCGAGAGCTTTCGGATCAATATGTCACTCTTCTCCTTCGTAATGAATCGTGAGGAAGAAACTGCATCTATCAAAAGCTTGAGCTCCGGCAATTCGAACTCTCTTGATCCCATGAAGAAGGAGTTATAGTAACTTTTATTAGTCACTATGTCATATCCTTCATCTACCAGCACATCGATATCATCCTTGACGGTCTTCCGGCCAGCATTAGCATTCTCTTCCGAAAAGATTTCTACCAATTCCTTAGTCGTTACAGGATGATCTTCATCTGTGTTAATGTATAAGTATTTTAGCAAACGCAAAAGGCGTTGTTTGTTGCGAATCGAATTCATATTAAACCCACTTCTATTAATGCGATACTATTTGAGTTTTAGTAACATACAAATGGCCGCCGCGACTACTGCGATAATTATTGGAACGATTATTTTCCAGATCAATTTCCCATACCATTTCTGCTTTGTGCTTGAATCATTTGATGACATATTGTTCCCAATTACGCTTTTATTTATCTTATTATCATTACCTATGTTAATTTTATTCGAACCCATCTCTATTGTTCTCCCCTGTAGCATCAATCGTAGTACCCTTGATACTATTGTTGTCTCCAATGTAAATATAATTATTGATTATTTTATTAACATTTTCGACATCTTCGTCACTTTTGGTTGATATATCTATATCCAATTCATCCAATCCATCAAAGCTTTTGTCGAGTTCCAATAATATTTTAAGTATGGTCGTTTTTAAATTGTTAACAATATTTTCGTACACTACAGAAGAAACACTTTGGCTAATTGAAGTACACTGCACACCAGTTTTTGCCAAGACCAGCCCAGCAATAAACATCAAATCGTAGCTTCTTGATGAGTTGCTATCGTTTGCCGCCTTCTCAACAGTTGCTATCCCTTCACAGATTTTCCTATTCATAATCAAGTCCAGCATTTCTTTTTCCTTCGGGTTGTTGGTATCAAATAAATTATAAATTGCCAATTTCGCATTTGTAATTGTTATATATCCACTTAATCCACTATATAGAATTGTTGCTCCTTTAGCGATTCTATAAGAAGGGAGATCGTCCTCATAAGCATATCCATTTAACTCACGCTCAGCCCATTGAGTCAACTTAGGGTTATCTATGTCTGCCGCAATTATAATTATTCTATTTAATGCTATTTCAAGGCTAATTTCGTTATTAGCCAATTCTTTTATCAGTTTACTTTTTGCCATCCTATACTCTTTCCTCTCACGATATCAGCTTAAATTCACAACCATACTATTCCACTCCTAATGCCTTAAACACTGCATCTTCTGCACTCTGATAAGGTATCAATTGAAATGCGCTCATTAGATCCGGTGGTACTGTTGCAAGATCTACCATAGATGTAGCCGGAAGAAGCACTTTTTTTGCTCCACTATCAAGACAGACCTGCAGTGAACTAGCAAGTTCATCTACTTTTATCAGCGTCCCACTTATGCTTATTTCTCCAAGAACAGCAAGCGAACTAATTGCCGGTTTACCGAGTGCTATGGAACATAGCGCGATCAACGTCGGTAAAGCAAGTTTCCCTGACATCCCTATTCCCTGGAGGTCCTGATAATTTACAATGTAATCCTTTGTTGTGGTACTGATCGTTCCGCTGACTCTGTTTGCATTCGCTTTTAGAAAATTGAATGCGGTATTCGATGATTCTTTGCACCCACGATCAGAGCCCAAACCTGTACGTTCAAATTTACCATTACCAGGAAGCATTTGGCTCTCGAGCCTGAACACCCCAATCATCCCTGTTTTCCCTTGGCTTACAGTATAGACTTGTCCAGGGTTACACATTCCTTCCGGTATAAGCTTCCCGCCGCCCTGCTCTGGTACAGAAACATAGTGTTCTTCAAATGTCTCATTATCAATATATGAAAAATTGACATCATAGAATTCCATGCCTCCTAACTTCTTAAGTTGTTCTTTAACACGGCGCCTCATTTCCAATGCAAACTTAAGGATCTCTTCCAAATCTTCTTTCGTATATTCTCCGTCAGGGTATATGAGTTTTATCATTCCTCCAACGATTTTACGAACAGCAATCGTATCTCTCTGATTGAGGTTCCTACCAAGGCGGAAATACTTGTCTAATGCGTCTCCCTCTTGCTCTTTACGCAGTTCTCTTATAAACTCTGCAAGATAGTCCGTGATAAACCCATAATCATCCGTGAAGTGCTCTGGGCGGAATTTTGGAATTTCCCAACCAGGGATATAACAATGCATCCTGTCAAGAAAAGCTGTGTCCGTTCCCATTTCGGGTGGGAATGGATCAAACAGCGAAGATGTTTTTAGAAGCACATCAACGCTCTGATTTATATTGCCTACGAATACCATAGAAGCAGATGCTGCGATTTCCTCTTTACCACGAGCAAACGATCCCGAAGCCATGTAGTCTTTCATGATCTGCACGCCATCTTTATCTTTGAAGCTGATCCCTGCAACCTCATCAAAAGCGACACAATCCCATAATCCAACAAGTCCCACTGTCTTTCTGCCCATGTTATAGAAAAGATTTGCAACGGTTGTCTGTCCGCCTGAAACAAGGATACTGTTCGGCGATATTTCCTTATATATGTGTGATTTGCCTGTGGACCTCGGTCCTAACTCACAGAGGTTGAAATTGTTTTCAACCAAAGGAAGCATTCGGGCGAGAAGCAACCACTTTTCACGATAGTCAAGCGAATCAGGTTCCATCCCGATTGACCTTAGCATTACATCTATCCATTCATCTTTTGTAAATGCTTTGCGTCCAGCTTTGAGATCATCAATATCAACATGTGGCATCTGTATTGGTGTCAGTTTGCTGATTTGAATCGGGGTCCCATTTTTCTTGTCTTCTTCAACATATTCATACTTCATCTGGACGATGCACCAGATTCCTCCGCAAAGCAATCTATCATATTGCTCTGGGTATTCATCATCAATTGGGATCCCACGCAAACCTAAATTTGAGAATTCCGCCTCAAAACAATCCTTTTTTATGTTGAGCGAGACTGTAATTCTATCAATCACAGTATAACTTCCACGGGATCTCAACATGGATAAAGTCTTTTGTGACTCATCCGGTCTAACAAAATTGTCTGAAAGGATCTTCTTGACTGTTTCAACGCCATTCTCTATCACTTTTTCGTCGCTAGAACTACAATACTGTCCGAGAAGGAATTCAAGAACATATACCGGTACATTGGCACCTTCCTTGATCTTCTTCGTTAAGTCCTTTCTGACGACTTTTCCATCAAAGTTTTCTTTCAGTTTTTCCTTAATGCTTTCTCTGTTACTTTTCTTATCTTCTGTTTCCATTCTAATAACTCCATGCGTTCCTAAAATCCAAAATTATCTGTAAATGGTAAGTCCATTATTATTTGTTTAGACAAGATCTCTTTACCAGTTTTAACGTTTACTATCTTAAGGTAATAGTTTTTATCATTACTATAGGCCTGCCGCTTGATATCAAAGCGTATTCTAAACATTCTCTCCCTTGGATCATCCGATGTATTATCTGCAGAATGGATCACTTCATTTGAAATGACTTCTCCACTTTCTGTCGCGAAGAATATCTTATATTTCACAGCTTTGACCGTATCGCTTACAGGGTATTCCTGCAAAAAGTCCAGTGAGGTAATCAAATTAGTCACCTTGTTAAGCCCAGTTACCAAAACAAGTTTTGCATCTTCCGTATCTACTAAACCCTTCTTTGTTTTGATAAATATCTTAGGAATAATAAGTTCCTGAGGAGAAGATCCACCATGAACATAATTCATTCCGCCGCCAGCTTTGAAAATACTCATGCCCTTTGGCAGCATTATGTATCGCTCGTCCGAATTTCCTAATGCCTCGCCTAATTTGATTGAATAAACTCCATCCGTCGAAAGGTCCTGCGTATCTATAATGAATCTGCGGTCTCTATACGCCGATTTCGTTGCGCCATGTGATATTTTATCGCTTTCAGTATTTGCTTTCCTGTTGTAAATAAAACCATGATCTGCTGTTATCAGGAATCGGCGAACATTCCCGCTCTTGGATAGTGTTTTTACGAGAGAGAAGATGTTCTCGATAGCTTCTTGGCATGCGTCAAATACATTGTTTTCAGTAGTGAGTTGTTCACCTCTTGCATCTACAGTATTATGGTAAATGTATATAACTTCCTTTCCAGAAGTATATTCTTTCAACTCTGATGCTTTCATGCTTCTAATCGAATCATATGCTATTGCTGCGGAATTCGGATTAGCAATCTGTAGGATTTTCTCTCTCAATGATGTCGCTGAACATTTATTTCCATCTATGAGGACATCGTAATCGTCCGTCATTTCTATATCATCATGTGGCAGCAGCTCAGCCATGCCTACCTGAGTATATGACGGCAGCGTCCCGCTCATAGCGAACAGCTCGGTCTCACAATTTTGATCTGCCATAAAACGTCTGCTAAGCTCGTCGGCCGACTCATAGCGAAAGGCATCTGAAATAATTACCACAACTTTTTCTTTACTTTGTTTTACATTGTCCTGATAAAAGTCACATTGCTTTTTCAGTTCATGTATCGCTCTCTCTTTTGAATAAACATCATTCCATGCATAAACAGCCTTTTCCAGATATTCTGTCTGGTAGATGTTCAATATGCGTTCGAACAAAGCATCAAAGATATCGCTTTCCTCGATTTTATCGTAGGCGTATACAAAATGACGATATGACTGATCGATTTTATAGTCCTCCTTGATATATGCTTCTATCATCTTATCCATCTCAGATCCCGGTTCATAATCTAATGCTGACAACATTTCATATGCCGCTGTAAGCATCTTGTATTCCCACTTGAATCTTTTTCCATAATGAGTTTTCAAACGTGTATTGCATATTTCATCTATAGTCTTGCCATCCATAGAAGCCAAACGATTTTCGTCTAAAATGCGATCGTTCATCCACTTGATAATGGCTTTATCTATGGCAGGTGACGCAGCACATCCAAGCAATCCTTCTAATGGCATATTATTAATATGATCATCTATGTCAAGCTGCCTCGTAGCTGTTTCAGCCATTTCGTCAAAAGTATCACTATATAGCACGCTGTTCATCATATTGTCCAGAAGCACATTTACATTTGTCTTCTCAGATAAAATATAGCTTTCCCATGCCTTTGGTATATTGTCCACCATATCTCTGCTAATATACGTCGCAAATAATGCTCGGAGCAATTTGATCAGATTTGGATCATCTTCTTGATACCCATACCTAGCAGCGCAGATGCTCCAGAATTGTTCCGTAAGATCATACTTGCTGAATTCATCAAGTATTTCATTGCTCTCAATATCACCATAAGCATAGACTGAATAAATCAGGTCATCTAGTGTAGCGTTTCTTGCATCAGTCAGAACGCACATCGCAATGATCGGGATGATGTCGTTACTTTCTGTGTCAAGATTGATTTCTTCTGCACGCTCAACAAACGCGCTCGCCCTTTTTTCTGACTCGTTTCGTTCTTTTTTGCTTGTCTTCTTGATCCCAACACCAAAGAACTTGGAAATGTCTCTCAGAGCCTCACGTTTATTGTCGGGAGCTTTGATTTTGGATATTATGAGAGACATCCGATCAGCATAGAATGCCGGAGTAGAATATAGGAAAATATCTTCAAGATGATTTTGCCTTATATCTGGTTTCTCAAATGGTGCATATATCAAGTACTTACCAACTTCATCCTCATGCTCTAGCATTATTTTTGTACGGAAGCTATTGTTCTCAGTCAAATGCCAAACCGATGCTCCATTTAGCTCCATCTCGTCAACAGAATCCTCAAAGGAGCCTTCTATGTCATACCAAAATATGATCCTTTGCCCTAAATCAAACGCTTCATTTAATTTTATTTCAATGTCCTTAAGACTAAGCTGCTCTGCCATTATAATTACCTACTTAATCGGAGCCAGTATACCGTATCTGTCTCCATTTTTATCATGTTGTACTTTCTCGTGATTAACTTTAACGCCATCATCAAGATCGATATCAATATGTTCAAGCGCAAGATGGCTTATAAGTTCATCATACTGCTTTATTTCGGCAACTTGTTTCACTATCTTTTCTTTTCGCTTTTGCTGTAAAGCTTTCTGCCTTGGATCACTTAAATGCTCAAGCTGAAGCTCAATAGCGCGTAACTCATTTTCATATTTTTCCTGAACTTTAGTTACATACGAAGCCCTAACTGTAGCAATGGTATCGCTATTCCATCGATGCATATAAACAAGTGCTTTAAACCCATTCTGCTTTCCACTGTCAAATAGCCAATATATCGGCCGCTTGCCGGACCCAGTCACTGAATAAGTCTTACAATGATCTTTAAAAAAATCATTCAAGAAATACTTTCTTATAACGTTTCTAGGTTCTTCTCCATTCCCATTAAGTGCATCGGCAATAAAGTTCAGATTCTCTTCAAGTGTATCATCACCATAGACAACACGAACAAATTCAACAAATCGTCCTACGATATCGTCCGAAAAATAGTTTTCGTCAGTTATAGGAATGCAATTATCTTCGTCTGGAATAAATGTTTTATATTTTTCATCATTCCATTCACCACCGGCAAATACGAGCCCTTCAACACCAAGGGAATACCTTCCGAACATACAACCCACGGCATAGGAGATAAGAGAACGGACGTCGCGTTTTAAGTCTGCAAGGCGTACAGTCACATTCCTGTCCTCCACATCCGGTGTCAAATCATCATGCAAACCGTAGATGTCAATGAATATGCGGTTTAGTTCTTCCTCGTTTTCTTTAATTTGGGCGAAACGCTTTGCGCACTCTCGCTCCCATTTTGCAAAACAATCTAATATCTTTTGTGACTGTATTGTCACACTGTCCAACTGCCTATCTTTATCTATAAAGGCCATTTCGCTTTCGATTTCTAGTTTTGGAATCAGTGGGTGGCGCTTGAAATCCCATGATGATTCAAATGAATCCCACTCTTGCTTTGATAAATCCACATTTTGTTTCACAAGAAATTCAATAGTATCTTCAACTGTTTTATCTGCAATAAATGGAATCGAAATAATATCGCCGACCTTAAAATCGAGCGTTGGCGATATAAACTGCAAAAACTGCATAGCGACCTTGCTGTTTAGTAATCCCATAATCCAGTAAATACTACAATTTACTTTTGCAAATCCCTTGGCTCCCTTTGAATCAAACAAGAAGCCGGCTTTGCAATATCTTACAGACAAATTGCCCGAACTAATTGCCGACCAAGTCAATCCTTCCTTAAAGCCATATTTGCCATTATAGTTATGGGAACGAATACGACCAGTCCTGAGGTCTCTATTATTTCGAATTTCATTTCCATCACTACTCCAGTTGACTACGTAATCATTATTACCATACCAATCTCTCTCTCCTCCACCTTTATTATACGGCACCCACTTAATACCTTTGGAAATTCCGTCTTCTGATGATTGACAATTAAGTGTGATATTCCTTATTTCAAGTTCTTGCCATAATCTCAAAAACCGTTCGTTATCTGCTGTTGCCATTCCTTCTCTTGTTGTAAAGACTGCATCCAATGTTTCGGCATTAAAGCATTTAATCGTATCCTCACTAACCCAATACGCAAATAATAACTGCGGAATTTTCAAAAAGTTACTGCCTTTATTGATATACAAAGATTTTTCATCTAAATATGTCTGTTCCTTTTCTTTTTCTGACATTCCATCAATAAGTCGCGAATATTGTCCCTTATACTCTCCACGAAGATGACTCTTTTGAATAACAAATGCTACAGTTTGCACAACTTCTCCACTTATTTCATCAAATCCGCGAGCTCCCATATGAGCCATACTTGATACTTCATATGACAATATCTTATTTCTTAGTTTTTCAAAACTAGTTAAAAACATCCACGATTGCATCGTAATCATCGATATCCATTTATGGTTATTCGCCATAAGCATACATTTCTCGATAAACACTGAAAACAAATCTGTTTTACCGCCTAAATAATTTTTGTTAACATAGTCATTCAGTTTAGAGCTTGCACTACTGATTGCCATATAAGGCGGATTAGTCACTACAACATCATATTTACGGCTCAAGACCTTTGCCTGTTTTATGAGTGCTGGCAACTTCTCCATAAGTGGGTTGAATTCCGCTGCAGTAACGAGGTCAAATCCGCCTTGCTCATTGATTTGATTCAGATAATCTGATAACCCATCGTAGTCTCGAGATTCCACATCAAGTATCGAGCCATATTCTCTGGCATCGTTAAATATATCAATAAGATAATTGATAATCTCTTTATATCTATCGTCAAAAGTGATCTGGCCAGTCTTCTCTCCGACCTTATTAAGCCCATTGCTTTCTGATATGGCTATCACATTTGGCACAATGCCTCTCGTTAGGAAGCCTCTATCATACTGCCTACATTTCATCATTATAGCAAAGTAGGCTAGCTGATATGCACGTTCATCTATATCTATGCCATATAAGTTCTTCTCTATAATAGATCTGACAGCATCACGATCGGTGTAACCTTGCGATTTATAAATCTGCATCAATACATCAAAAGCATAGCTAAGTATATGGCCGCTCCCCATACAAGGGTCTATGAATGTGATGTTTTCAAGGTCTAAAGCAGCATATTCTTCTTTAATTTTTTCGAGCTTAGCTTCAACTTCTGGCTCTTGCTTTGCTTCATCAAGATAATATCTCCAGTTTGATTTTAAATCATCATCTGGATGCCCCTCTATCCAGAGCCTCCCTAATGAATTTTCCACCATATACTTTACTATCCAATCTGGAGTAAATAACTGCGTTGCCGCAGGGATATTGTCTTTTGTGATTTTTACATTCTTTTTGAGCTTTGCGAAAACTTGATCTTTAGGTTCCGTATTGTAGTACTGATATAACCAGCCTATTATCTCAACCGCTTCTTTCCAGTCGGATTCTTCTATGTCATGAGTGAAATGCCATATCACACTATCTCGATCCGTGATTGAAAAGTTCATTAACAATACTGTTGGGTCTGTATCCTTCGAAAACAATCCCGGCAGAATTTTCCCAAGCCTTATGCACTTTTTTTGAAGTAATAACTCAAACAGCTCTTCGTTGTTGTTATTTAGTTTCCAGTCTATGATGCTTTGCCGCTCTTGTTCTGTGAACTCAATATCAGACTCAAACGGTGCAATCATAAGACCAGAATCTTTGCTGCCTTCATTAACAGAAGAAAGCACTCGCAGACCATCATCGAAATAGTCATTGACCTCCATGAACCTTATTGCCGCAATACGATTGAACCAAGTAGATGCTGTATGTTCTATCATATTCGTGTATGCAGTTTTGTAGTCCTCATTTTTTGCTGCAGCTTTCAGATCCACTACTATCTTATCGCGTTTTAAAATATCATCACCGGACAAAGCATATGGTTCATTTGTCCCTATATCAAAATATTGGATTTCTGAAGTGGATTGTGATAATGGATCATCAATTTGTGCTTCTGTTATGCCAATAAGGCTCGCATTACCTCGTACATCATCCATCAATTTCTGTCTTGCCCATATAGCAAATGCCTTTATCTTAGATTTATTCATTCCGTCCTCCACTAGAACTGTATATTGATTATGGTGTCTTCATCGATATATGCTTCGATTTGTTTCTGAAGCTTATCAATACACCTCTCCAGGTCGTCTCTGTTTTCAATTCTCCAGTCTGATGTAATTTCGCGTGCCATTTTGTTCATCACCTTTTTAGGTTTTGGAGCGTCTGCGTTGATATCACCATGAACATCAGATATCTTGTCTCCTGTATCAGTATCTTGCGTGTATTCTGTTTCATTATCTATTCTGTTGGAATATTGGGTACGCAGGCTATCGGCTTTATCCTTAAAACCCAGCATATCAGAGATATCGTTTTCATGATCCACTCGTTCCTTCAGATCATTGAACCTGTTTGTGATCTCCGTTTTATATTTTTCTTCGTATGACTTGCCTGCTATTCTTTCAAGAAGTGCATCTTTATCCTGATCGATTATGTCTTTCACAGGTATCGCTTTTTCTTTAAGGATCCTGCCATATGAAGCTACAAAATCATCATATAGCTGGGGCAGATCCTTTAGTTTTGCATATGGCTGCTTCATATCGATAATCTGTTTGATTTTTTTAATCGTATCTTCCAACTCTGGATCCACGATATGTTCTTTGCTGCTGTTATAGAACTTCAACGCGCGCAAACCATAATCATCAAAGTTTTTCTTTTGTGCTCCCTCCATATAGAAATTCAATACCGGATCCAGGTCTTCCGCTAAATCAAGTAATTCATCTTTGATATCATATAGCTTGTCATAGAATGATTTGGTCTGTGTCAGCGAAATCAGTAAAGCTGTATAGCTTAAAGCGTTTCCTAAAGTATCTCTACCAGGGTACTCTGATACAGCATCTGCTTTATCTTTTGCTCTTTCGCATTTCCCCTTTAACACTTCGCTCTTGCCTTGTATTGACGCTTGAAGACGTTCAGCATCTGCAGTTGCTTCGGTAACCTTAAACAGTTCCTTGCAAACATCTTTAGCTGCCTTCATTTTTTTAGGCTCGATCTCTTCCTTTGGAATTAGAAGCAATTTTTCAACGTACTTACGATTAAGGAAATAGTTCGCAAGTTCATCTGCTTTGCGGTTAAAAAGTGTAACAGGTTCTTTCTCAACGGTTGCAGTGACCATCCCATCTTTATATATCTTCGCAACAAGCCACTTCACATCAACGTCAATAAATCCATATGGTGCCTTAGTGAACTGATCCATAATCGTTTTCAGTGAAATTGACATATGTCCGGCGGTATTCAATTTAATATAATCAGTAACATCTTTCACCGCATTACTGTTTGGCTCTGTACTAGATCCAAGGCTCATTGATGTTTGTGAATTCTTATCAAATAGTTTGCGCACATCACCCTCTTCCATTGCTTTATCAATATATGAAAGCTTTGGATAGTGGAGTTCTACCTGTCTTTCTAGTGCTGCCCCTATTTTTACCGTAGCATCATTACTGGTTATATCGGTAACTTCGCTACCGCTGATAAATACTTTTGCATCAGCGATTGCATCCTTTAGCATAGAGCTTGCAGAATCTTTATGCCTGGCAGACTCATGTATTTTAACTTCTCGGATCAATGTTGATTTACCCTTTTCCGGATCTCCTACATGCCTGATGTAATCATCGATCTTAAGCGCAGTTTGAAGTTCCTTGAGATACAATTCATTATTCGCAGGGAGCAGGAATATTACTTCGTTATTTGCTGTAGACATCATCATTGCCGATACATCATCTGCACCTTTTCCGCCACTTCCTAAATACCAAGGTGTCAAAAATCGTATACCGATATCCTCAGTCTTTACGTTCCCCTTAGGCTTATTATCTACTGCTCGGTTGAACGCAAAAGTATAACGCCCATTGAATTTAGACATTTTATACCTGGTTTGTGTGTATATCTGGTCAAATACCATGTCTGCAACGGCACTTATAACATCCGCCATCTGTATATTTCTATCCTGGATCTGACGATTGATATCCTGTTCTTCATCGGTCAGAAATTCATATGTTCCCTGCATCTCAGAAATGAGTAGATTGCTCTCCAGAATATCAAGAGCATCATTAACTTTTTTCTTAAGTGTTGCTCTATCTTCGTCGATGTTGCATATCATCAGGCTTACAATATTTTTAACTGTAAGCGGTACGCCATTTACGTATTTCAACAGGAAGAGCGTCTTTAAAACGTTCACATTAAAGCAATCATCCTCTCGGTTAGGATTTATCCTTGCATTATCCTGTGCCTTTTGAATAACTCCAGCATGTGTATGATCAAGGAACTTTACCAGATCATCATAAAAACGATAGAACGGAATCAGAACGCCATCTTCTTCATTCATTACATTCTTTGCTGCCGCCTGAAATGCCCCGAGCATTGAACGTTCTCCCTCCGAAAGATGTTTCCCTGTAGAACTATTAGTACGGATAGCATTCAGGACATCTGCCAAAAGGTCAAATTGATACGGCACAAACGGATAAACTTCCGAAAATTCTTTCTCGTTTTCAAATTTTTTAAGCAAAATGGGCGTATCAAAATCAATGACATTTTTCATTGTCATTTCCTTTGATTGATATAGAGCTCTCAACGCCTGATCGCCATACTCATTCTTCTTCAGGATTCTCTCCCTTATGACCTCATCTGCGTTGACAGATGACAATGAAAGTCTCGTTTTAAAACGGCCTTGTATTTTCGAAAAATCATTGCCGCTTGTCCCATCAGATCTGAGATTTTCTGTCATTGAATCGATGTCTTCCTGCGATGTAACTATCACCCATGCTTTCCCATGGCATTTGTTTCCCAGCTCCTCAGTCATTGTCTGTAAATTCAACATGAGTTTCGATTCTTTGCTTATAAACTGCCCGATCTCGTCGACAAGAAATACAACACGCTCTCCTGTCCGTTCGATATAGTCCGCTACTCTCTGTGCAAAGTCTTCAATAGCGATTGAATATCCTTCAGACGACTCTTTTGCCCACACTGCAGCTTCTTCTGCGGTCATGTACTTCATTTCGACCAGAGTCTGCTCGACTTTACCTCTGCGGACCTTGAACTTATGCCGCTCTTCCATCCACGGTTTACCAACTATCTTTTCAAAAGTATCTTGGAATTCTTGATACCTGCCTTCTTCATCTAAAGTACGTTCTAAATCAGCAAGAGCCGGTATTGCTCCGGTATATCCAAGTTTTTCGTTGAATACACGATTGAAAACCAAAACTATGGCATTACTATCAGATTTCCCCGTAGCAGCACTTTTACTATCAACATTAAAGAGTATCGCCTGTGTAGAAGTGTCACTAGCTAATTTCATATTTGCCATAAGCATAGCATTATTCGCGATACGTTCTTTATCTGCAAAATAGTCGATTGCGGATTTGCCTCCTACCTGTGCATTGTCTAAAACATATGATAGTATCTTTAAGAAATGGGATTTACCACTTCCAAAGAATCCGGATATCCATACTCCCATATTATCTGTCGGGGTTGAAATACTCTTAGAGTAATTTCCAAAAAACTCATCAAAATGTTTAGCCAGCTCTCTGGTAACAACATACTCTTTTAATTCTTCTTCTTTAACAGCTTCATCATGCTGCCCTACCTTGATGACCCCTGTGATTTCGCGATCTATCTTGGCTTGAAACATATCTTTGATTTTCATAAAACGTTCCTCTCTTTTAACGCTCAACAATAGGGAATGCCCTATAATAATTATCATCTTTTACTTTACCGAATATATTCAGTGAATTGCCATCATACCTGCCCGGGAAAAACATTATCACAGGGCAATGATCCATGACTTGATGAAGATTATTCAAGACTTTGTGGGATCTCAATATAGGATAACACTTTCCTATACCGGTTAGTAACACAACGGAATCTTCCGGAGTATTTTCTAAAATGTAGTTCACAATCAAACTGTCATCTTCATTAAATCTCAAGACATCAGAAATAGCGCCAAACACGTATTCTGTACCATCAGTCTCCTCCAGTTCTAAGAGATCTTCATAAACATCTTCATTTTTAAGGAGTTGCAGCATCAGCTCATATAAATCATATATCACTAATTCATAGCCAAACCTCAGAACAGTATCCGCATTCTCAAGTTCTTTAATACGTTCTCTTACAATCAATTCCTGGTCAGGATCATAATCAAACACATAGTATCCCACCTCATTGCCAAGACCTGTGTTAGAGCGAAATTTTTCTGACCGCATTTGTTTTTCTAATATGTCCAGTCTTTCCTCAATTGTCTTCATTATCTAACTCCCATCAAAATGTTTTCTATTACATTCAGGTTTTCATTTTCCAAGAATTCCTTAAAATCAGGTGTTATTATCGGCCGCACTATCGTAGATGTCTTTTTTTCAGTTTTTAACATTCCGGAGTCTTTCAGCAAATTCTTAATGTATAACTTCAACTTCTGTATTGACGCATCTGACCATGTAGCGGCTTTTTCATCTTTTTCTTGTAGATTATGAATGAATCGAATTATTTCTGCATCATTGAGGTTATAGTCTCCTATAACACTTTTCTCTCTGAATATTTCATTCATAAAATCAAAAAAGGTCCTATCTTCAAGCATCACCATGACTAGGACCAAAATCTTTTGATTTTCAACATTTTGCATACCAAAATAATTAATGAAATCGTTGTTTACAACTTCCATGCGTCTGATCACAGTTCGGCATATTTCTCTAGCTCTGCTCTTTGATGCAGCATTAAAAAAATTTTCGCCATCACTTCTCTGAGCGATCTCTTCGACCGTCATTTCATCCTTGCCAATAGCAATCAAGGCATCTTTTGTTTCCTGAAACCATAGATGCTCTTTTGTTCGACATACGTATGCTTTATTATATATCTGTATTTCCATACATTTCCCCTATTGTTTTTGTTTCAATCAATCTGTCAATTTCTTATAAAAATTCAATAATATTATACCACACTTTCTTGTTCACTGGTATCTTTTTCGCCCAACCATGTATATTGGGCAAAAAAATGCCCAATATCTTATTATTAGTACTTCGGTATCCCATATCCATAAATCACACTACCGCCAACCGTATATGTCCTCCTCCTGCACATATCACTGCTGTTACCTTCGATGGTAGTTATGGTTTTTCCATTGCAGCTCTCAACTATTCCAACATGATCTGCTCCTCCGCCATTCCAATCAAAGAATATTATATCCCCAGGCTTCGGCGTATAGCTTTTCTTCTGCCACTGCCCTTTGCTTTTGAACCAGCTTATTCCGGATTCAACGGCAGCAAATTTCGGGATGGTACCGCTTTTGATATATCCGCATTGATCTGCACACCATGAAACAAAGCAGGCACACCACTCTACCCTGCCATTGAAGCCGTACCAACTCCAGAACTTCTTACCACCTTTATTGCCTATCTGCTGTGCTGCTACCTTCGTGATCACACCATTACCTACGCCGTAGTTATAACTGCCGTAAGGATAATATCTGAGAACATGCGCCGGATACTGTTTATCTCCATAAGATGACCAACCATGCTTCTTTGCCTGTTGGTCTGAGAATAACGAAGCGTTCTCAACAGTGTATCCACCATCTCGTTTCACTGCCCATGATATATATCCATTGCCATAATTGTATCCCTGAAGCGCAAGGCGGATGTGACTCATATCGAGAGGGTTTTTACATTTTGCCTGCTTGAGACATGATGCGACTTCCTGGACTCCGCATGATATGGAGTAATCCGGATCCGTGATGCCGTTTGGCTGCTTAGAATACTTCTTATTGAACGGTCCTTCTGAAGACTGCATCGGATCTTTCCCTTTGCCGCCCGACTCCTGCATCATGACTGCCTTTACAAGCTCTGTGTATTCTGAGATTCCATATTTCTGACAGTATTTCTGTATCACAGGCGAATATGCTTCTACCTCTGCGCTTACCGGCGTGTAGTTGCCTGAGCTCTCATCTCCAAACATATAAAAAGCTGCCCCGAAAAGGCAGCAAACAACTATCGCTATTATTGCTATCCATCCTCCTGCAGCTATGACCTGCACTAGAGCCTTCATGCTTTCTATGATCATGCGTACGGCTTTGATGGTAGCCTTACCAATACGCTTCGTTTCCTTCACTGCTTCCTTAGCCGCTTTACGCATTCGCTCTTCGGAAGATATGACAAGTCTTTCGTTTGCGTAACGTCTGGCAGCATCTGCCTTTCTCACTCTTCCTATTTGTCTTGTGACCTGCCTCTTGTTTGCAAAGTTCTTTGTTTTTATAGAAGCTATTTCTTCAACAGACTTTGTGGACGCTTCTGCAGATGCAGCATAACCACTTTTTATCCTATGCTCCTTCATCTTTACTTTGGCCTTTGAGACCAATGCCCTTGTCGTCTTTTCGGATGTTGAAAGCCCATTTTCTGCCGCGTTTCTCATTTTATCGGTGGCATATGAAACCGGCGAATTATCATCACTTTCGCGCATAGATTCTGCTCTGTCTTTCGTTTTCGTATATGTCACACGCATACGATCTGCAGCGGACGCTGCCTTATCAAGAGACTTTATAGTCCCTTTGTTTATTTGTCTGGTACGTATATCTGCCATGCTCAAGTCTCCTTTCCGGCAATATAAAACCCGGCCAGTTGCTTTGACCTGCAACCAGTCGGATCAATTAGTATCTTTTCAATCGACTACTTTTTTCACATCTTCCAATCCCTCACCGGGCTTCGTCGTCATGAGTTTATATAGCATAGTATCTTTCGGAAAACTGTTAGCAAATGGAACTAGGCTGGACCCAACCTTGATCAGACCATGCCCTGCATCCACGTTCGTTATATATGAAAGTTGCAGATCCGAGATGTTGAGAAGCTTGGCCAGCTCCTCTCTGTCCGTAGCTGCCTGGTTCAGCATTACTATGAACTCAGAGTTTGAAAGCATGGTCCTTGCGGTATGTGACTGCAAAAGGTCATCCACATTCTGAGTTATGCCCGTGCAGTAAGCTCCATACTTTCTTACTCTCTTCCAGAGTTTGAACAGGAACTGCGCCGAATATTCGTGCATGAACAAAAGGTATATCTCATCGATGAACAGAAATGTCTGTTTCCCCTTCTGTCTGTTGCTTGTGATACGGTTCAATATAGAATCCAGTATGACAAGCATGCCTATTGCCCTCAGTTGCTCACCCAGTTCCAGGATGTCGTAGCATATGAGACGATTGTCAGTATTGACATTGGTCTGTTTCGCAAAGGTATTGAGAGAGCCTCTAGTAAAGAGTTCAAGCTCAAGGGCCAGTGACTTCGCTTCAGGTTCATCCTGCTTAAGGAGTTCATCTCTGAAATCCCGAAGAGTTGGTGGCGTACCTTTGTAGTCTCCCTGCTTGTAGTAGCGATACACGTTCTCAGTGCAGCGGTCTATTATGGACTGCTGACCTTTTGCGAAGTGATGTCCGGCTATGATCTGCTCGCAGAGTGACTGCAGGAACTGAGATTTTTCTATGATAGGATCGACCTCGCCGTAATCCTTACCCATGTCCATGGCGTTGATGTGATTAGGCGATGTGGCTGAGATCTCAATGACAGAGCCTCCCATCGCTCTGACCAGCGGCGCATACTCACGCTCCGGATCTATTATGATTATATCTGCGTCTGAAGACAGCATGAGATTGGTGATCTCGTTCTTACCTGTGAATGACTTGCCGGAACCGGACACGCCGAGGATGAATGAATTACCGTTGAGAAGTTTTCTCCTGTCTGCTATCATCATGTTCTTGCTTATGACATTCTGCCCATAATATATCCCGTTTTCGTCATATACCTCCTGTACTCTGAATGGCATAAACACCGCAAGGCTTTCTGTAGTGAGCGTCCTGAAAGCATCGATCTTTCTCACTCCGAACGGCAGCGCCGTCATGAGTCCGTCAAGCTGCTGATACCTTAGCACTGAAAGCTGACAGAGATGTTTCCTCGCTGTTGTCAGTATGGCCTCAGTATCATTATCAAGCTGCTTCTTTGTATCCGCAGTATGAACGATCGTAACGACTGCAAACATCATCCTCTGATCTCTTGTCGTAAGATCGTCCAGGAAGTCCTTTGATTCCTTTCTCTGCTGCTCCATGTCGTACGGAACTACAGCAGAAAAGTTGTTGTTCATATTCTGTCTTCTCTGCCAGTTGGTTATATTTGTTTCTACTCCAAGGAGCCTGCTCTCGACTTCTCTTACCGCTTCATCTGTCGGCACAGGTACCACGTCTATCGAGAGCATCATATTCCTGTTTACATCGGTGAGTTCCGCAACCATACTATCCTTGATATATGACGCATAATCTCTGAGAAGCAGAACTCTTCCATATCTGCCGCCTATCATAAAATAGTCTCCATCATTTTCGAAACCGTCAGGACAAATATAGTCCTTGAAGTCCGCTCCCTTCTTCATGTGATCTGCAAAATCGAAATGGAAGGTAGTTTCCTCGCCGCTCCTCATGAAGTCGTGTATGATCCTAAGCCTCGCTTCTCCGTCAAGCTCTGTACATACAGATCCTAGCCTTCCAAAATGAGATATGAGATCGGTCCCTACTCTGGAGAAATATGTCCTTGCATCCTCTATGTCCTTCTTTGCCACCGATACGGTCAAATACTTATCCTGCACTATGGAATTCGATCCTGTGGCTTTTTCCATGAGCATATGGTTGTATTCCTGCCTGTACTCATTGAGCCCATCCTCTTTCATGTCGATAAGGATCTGCTTCTCAAAATCATCGCGATTGAGCCTTCTGTTGTTGATAGTGATCTTTGTCGTTGCTCCGCTGTCGAAGGAGTTGAGAAGCTCTGAATACTCAAGAAACATTGCCTCCTTATCATCCTTTGATGCTACCGCATAGTTGATATCTTCAAAGCGGAACATTTTGCTGTACTTGTTTTTACCGGACAAAAATATCCCGTCCGGCCATATGGTCTTGACGGGGATCATGTCCTGCAGCTTCTTCGGCACCTCGACCTTTTCCTTATCCTGTTTCATCATATTAGTCAGTGTCTTTATCATGCTTTCGTCTCCTCTCTGTTATCCAGGCCAGCATCCTCATTTTCAGCCTGTACGATCTTTTACTTTCTCTTTTCTTTTGCTCTCTTGCATCCCTGATCACAGTGACATACATATTCGTATTCCCGAAATCAAGCGTCTTCGGCATGAGTACCTCCGACTTTAGGAATGCCCACAGAAATTTTTCTGCCGTCATACCGTTGTATTTCAGAAAGCCTATTGCAGCAAAAGGTACGGCGGCAACTATGCACACCCAGCTTACTGTCTCAAGGCCAAGGATCGGCCGCAGTGTAAAATACACCACGACCGCGACCCCGCAGGCCAGGGCAGAAAAAATGAACTGCCGAAGTGACAGCCCAAAAAACATGGATTCCGTGTAGTTACGGATCTCTCTGTTTATCTTTACTTCCATCTGCTACCTCCCTGCCTCTGATACTCTGCTCCCAAGTTCCGGCGTTGCCCGCATGATCTCAATTTTTCTTTCTCCCATGTCAAAGTGATATACGCTGTCTGAGAGCACGTCCTTTGGTGCGACCACCGAACTGTTTGCATCCTTTACCATATCCATGAGCTGTCCTGTATCAAAGCCTGCTGATTCCGGTACCACTATGACTTCGTGGAGCGAGCTTGGAAGAACATAATATCCTTCGCCTATCTTCTCGCTGATCTGCTCCTGGATCTCGGGATAAAAAAGAGCAGAGGCGCCCAGCACTCCGCTCGCATTCGAAAGGACATACATATTGCTTCTCTCATAGAGAGGTCCTTCTATATCCAGGACATTGCTATGCGATATCCCGAACATATTCTGTTCCATATCCATCATAATCGGCGGATCAACGCTTCTCACATTGGAAAGAGCATCAAAGAACAGTTCTCTTTTATCGTAACCGTACTTCTCCATCATATCTTTTGTGATAGTGGTCCTCCATTCTCCATCTCCGCCTGATCTCAGCTTTATGTCACAGACAAGAGCGAGACCATTGCCAACAGGCATATACGGCGTGTTAACCAGATACATACGATTGCGCTTCAGTTCAAGAAGTCTGAAAGTCAGTTTGTTCTTTATGCTACTGTAATCAAGAGGAAGTTCATTCGGTTTGATCTCAGGTCTTTTTGCTTCTTTGAACACGCCTGCAACTTCCTGCATCAACTCTTTCATTGATTCCCCGTTTTCGAAGCGTTCATAGAAGCTATCGAGATATATGTTGGGCGATATATCTTCGTCTCCTTTTTTGAGAGATACTCCGTGAAGTTCTATATCATTACACTTGAGCACTGTATTCATGGCAAGAATAGTGCCCTTTCTCATATCTTCCGGAAGCTGCTCCAGAAGTTCGTCCATCGCCTTGCCCCAAAATTCCTGCTTATTCATTTTTATCTTCTCCTTCCATCAGCATCTCTTTGAATGCTGCGATCCTTTTGATTTGTTTCGACATTTCTACCGTCATTTGTTCCGACATGGTTTTCTCCTTTCCTACAGACCCATCATCTCTCTGACGATGCGGTCGCTCATTTTAACTGCGCCCACAAGCACTAACATATTGAACACAAGCTCGCCGATATATTTCCATACCATTGCAGCCGGTGCTGCATCTGCGTCCACAACAGGCGGACTCGATGCGAACATGCTGAATATGATGCAGGCAAGCACTATTATCGCTCCTTCAAGACATACTGCCGCATATGACTTAAGGAAGCTTTTCCCTATCTGCTCTGTTGGCTGCCCTGCAAAAGTCGACAGTGGTATTGGCGCTATGGCCGTATACATATACAGCTTGAAGAACCTGCCGTATACCGTCAAAATGATGATGAACGACAGCACAATTATGAACAGACTGCCTATTAGTGTTACTGCCCAAAGAGGTATGCTTTCAAAGAATCCGCAGTCCTCTATGGCATCTATCATCTTCTGCGGGAGCACCGTCTTGTTCACGCCCCCTATCCCAGATGACTTCATGATCGTACTGATCACTCCCTGGATGATAGTAAAAAGCGCAAGCATGAGTTCAAGTCCGTATGTCACGACCGCTTTAGCAATAGCGAATCTTATGAAAAGCTTCAGTGCATGCTCAGGCTTCTTGACTTCTGTAAGCGAGGCACTGGTCCTCACCATACCTGCCAGGAAAAACAAAACGAGCAGTGCAAGGCCGATTGCCTGTACTGCTCCGTTGATATTTAGGATCACGTCCCATATTTTCCCGCCCTTGAAGTTCTCCGGCGACTGCGTTAAAAGCTGCCAGACTTCGGCCAGTTTTTCGTTCCATGTTGACAGTGAGTTCTGCAGGTTCTGTACTACCCAGTTGTCTGACACTATCCGTCACCTCCTGTTCCATTTCGATATTTGATTGACTTCACCGATCTGCCTCCTTCCTGATCTTGGGTAAAATAAAAGACCGACTGATCATTAACCAGTCGGCCATGTAATTGTCTTCTTGATTATTTTAGTTGTTTCCTATGATATCGCATATATGGTTCAACAGCCGCATCAACTTCGATATGACTTAATTCTGAAATGCCAAGATCATCATATTGTTCATCAGTTATTTGGGATGAAATAATGATGTCACCGCTACTGTCAAAACTTATAAGATGTTGATCAAAAAGCTTATCATGGTTTGCGCATAATACTAGTCCGTTATTCACATCGGTAGATTCCGCCTTAGTGGAAACTGCGAACTCTTTTATGTGACTTGCCATAAGCACACTCTTCATCTTTATGCCGCAAAGCATACATTTGCAATCATATTTCTCTATTAACGCATCCCTATATGCGCCTTGCCCTATTCTTGCTTTTACTATTACATCAGTATACTTTTTACCTGCATCAGAAATCTCGTTTGTTAAATCCTCATATTCTTTTTCTATTGTTTCTACAGAAAAGCATTGCTCAATGTATTTGAACAATTCCGTATTATTGTCCGACTTGAAAGACCCTTGAATATTTCCCTTTACATATTCCTTTTTATTCAAGGTGGCTATGTTGAGTCTTTCATCATCCATCCTTGCAAGTTCTTTTAGGCGAAAAAATATTGAACCGTCCTTATGTTCGAACGAATTAAAATCATTATAGTATTTTAGCTCATCCAACGATTCTTCTGATTTGGAAATATTGTCTTTGACACATTTAGTCATCAGCATTATTTTGGAATATGGCTTTCCAACGTAGATGTATACTATGTCGCCTTCGCGAATATTTTTTTGTGGGCGAGACATATGCCAGTCAACATATTGTAAATCTTCGAAGGCTTCAAGTACCTTGTATCCATGTTTACCACTTGGGTTTGCAGTTATTATCCATTCCATTTTTTCACCACCGATTTATTTTTTCATAATTACAGTCTATTATCACTGATTATCCAAGATAGACATTATCATTATGCCATTCAAGGAAGTCTTTATTTGGTTGATAGATTTTCTGCTCAGGCAAGACAAGCAATTGTTCTCCTTGATAATCGTAATACCTTTTTCCATTCCCATAGTCTTCATGCAAACGATGACTTATGTTTATCCTGTAATCATCATCAACTGTAATATATCCATCATCAAATAGGATATGGAGATCCGATCTGAGAAGAATGCCGTTGTCTATTTCATGCGGTCCCTCTTCTGCGTACGGTTTGATATGTGCCGCCTCTAGAACTGGAAGAGTCTTCTCTCCTGTAACAGCACATCGTCCGCCATATGCATCAACAACTCCTACACGGAAGGCTCCTTGCCCCAGTCTATGTTTTGCCAATGACTCTGAGTACCTATTCTTATCACTTAATTGTATTCTTTCAAGTACATCTTTATATAAACGATTTCCTGTTTCAGTAATGGTATCGTATGTTTTTCCAGTCACAATACTTTTACTCCAATCATCGGGCACAGGAATCCAGTGTTCTCTATCAAAGAAGAATGGCTCTGTGAGAATAATGCATCCTATCTCAGGATTAGCTTTATCCATGCCATTACGTGTCCTATATTTTTGTATGCTTTTTTCAAGTTCGTTCTTTGATTCTGTTCCATTCTTTATTCCAAATGCATCCCATGCCAGGAACGTTGGCAACTTGGAATAGCGTACAAAAAATCCTCCTCCAACAATATAATTGTCCGGAGCATGTAATTTAAAAAGGAAAAGATTGTTTTCAGGTATTGCTTTAAAAGTACGCGATCCTGGAGTCCAAAAATTCACCTCATCGCATTGTTGACTTTTAAGGAACTCAAACCATTTCCTATCTGTCACACCTACATACATCTTCATATATCTTCCTCTAACGGAATTGATTTAGACCACATGTCTCATATTACAAATCCCGTCTCTCAATATATCTATTCTAAATCAGAATATTAAAAATGACAATATATTTGATACCTTCTTGCCATTTATACATGTACTGGGCAGTTTTACCTGCCCTGATTTTACCCAACTATCGTATTCAGTATTTCCTTTGCAAACGTGATTATAACTCCGCCCGCAAGTGTCAGAAATCCGTTGGCTCTCTGGCTCGGATCATGCGACTTAAGTGACAGGCCTACCTGCACTATGCCGAATCCAAGCAGTATAAGCCCTATGGCTCTTATCAAACTGAATATGAACGTGGACAGATTGTTTATGACCGATATCGGGTTTCCTGCCGCAAAGCATGTTGCGGCTCCCATAGTCAGTGAACACACAAGAGCGCTGTATACTATGAAGGCTCTCCTGCTTCTTCTCTTTGCCTTATCCAATTCTTCATTTTCCTGTATCTTCTTCAAATTTACCATCTCCAATCTCTTCTTTTCTCATCTCATCTTCAACGTCTTCTTCCGAAAGCAGTACGTATCCTGTTTCCGGCACATCCTCTGCCTTGCTATCCTGCAGTGCTTCAAATGCATCGCCTGTAAGCGCTATGGTGAACATCGCTTTGTCAGCGGTCCCATGCTCAAAGGCTCTGCTCTTCCCATCCTCTGTAAGATATACATTAGGGTGAGAGAGTATATCGAACTTCAGATCTCTTACCGGTTTTTCTCCACGCACAAAAAGCAGCGCGTATCTGTTGTCCAACATCCTTACTTCGTCCGGAGTCATAAGAGCCCTGCCTGTGAGCTGCCAGTTGGTAGTATAGCTCCCGCTCCTTCCCATGGATCTTCCATATGTGTTTGTATCTATGGTCTCCTTACCGAGAAGCTCGCTGACGTATTTGTGCGTTGCCTGCTCATTGCCACCCAGGTATACGAACTCATCGCAGTTGCCTACGATGGATTCCCACTGCTTCTCAAATAACGCTTTAAGCTGCGCAAGGTTCTGCAGTATGATGCTGACCGATACGTTCCTCGATCTCATTACCGAAAGTATCTTGTCAAAGTCATTGGGCAGGCTTATATTCGCAAACTCATCCATCAGAAAATGGACGTGCACAGGAAGCGCTCCACCATACTTTTTATCAGCGCACTCAAAGAGCTGCTGAAATAACTGCGTGTACAAAATAGACACCAGAAAGTTGAAGCTGGTGTCGTTGTCCGGTATGAGCGCAAAAAGCACAGTCTTCTTTTCTCCCAGCTGCTGCAGATCCATTTCATCGGTCACTGTCAGTTTTGATAGACTTTCCAAATTGAACTTCTCAAGCCTCGCAGCTAAAGTTATCTGTATCGACTTGAGTGTCTTTGCGGCCCCCGAACGGTACGCCCTGTAATATTTGAGCGCAATATGGTAAGGCTCTGTCTTCTCGAGATCAAAGAACAGATTATCGAGCGGACTTGGCTGATCGTTTTCTTCATCCACATCTCCTGCTCTCAGCATCTCCATGACCATCGAGAAGTTCTGCTCCTCAACAGGCGCCTTGTACTTAAGATAGAATATGAGTGCAAGAAGCAGCATCTGCGCTGCCGTATCCCAGAACGGATCCTGGCTCTGCGCCTTCTTCGGCATGGTGCACTTGAACAGGTTCGTCACAAGTCTCTGCACATCATTGTCATCGCGAAGATAGACAAAAGGATTGTAACAGTGACTCTTCTCCATATCTATCAGATCAAGGGCCTTTACATCGTAGCCTTTGTCACGGAGCATTCCTCCGCACGACCTTATGAGCTCGCCTTTCGGGTCAAGCACTACGAAGGAAGTATTGGCCTGCATGAGATTAGGCTTGCAGTAGAACCGCGTTTTGCCTGCGCCCGACCCACCTATGACCAGCACATTCAGATTCCTTCTGTGTTTTGTGCCGTCAAGGCCTATCCTCACATGCTGCGTAAGTATCTTGTTTGACTCAGGCGGCTTCTGCACATACCTTTTGTTCACGGTAGCAGCATCGCCCCACGATGCCGAGCCGTGCTCTTCTCCTCTGCGGTAATTCCTCCTGGTGGAATAATATATGCCAATACCCATTACATATACGACCACAAAAATAAGAACGACCTGCAGGCTGTTCTCTGTTAGCTGCAAACGAAACGGATCATAAAAAATCACATCCAGCTTTGCCATTATGTCAAACACATTCTCATCAGTGTATGGCACGATCTTAAGTGCTGCCCAGATCACCGGGATAAGACCGCAGAGAAAAAATATCAGCATAGTGCGCTTATCTGTATCCTTCAAGTGCATTCCCTTCCGCTACGCGGGATCTCTTTCCGCCTGCGCTGTCCACCTTGATCATAAGGTCGTCTACGGTATCAGTGGGGCGTGATTCCACGATCATGGCATTCCTCATTTCATTCAGCGCTGTGAATATGATGTTCCTTTCATACTCTTCCAGCGTAAGATATATTTTCCTTCTGTCCATTTCATCTACCTTCCTTTCGCCTTATTTTTGTTTGGCGCTTTACGTGCTGTGCTGCGGCTTCCCTTTGACCTGGTCTTAGTCCTGGCTGCCTTGGACTTTTCCGCTTCGCTTTTATATCCGTTCAGCTTCTCTCTGACGGATTCCCTAGAGTTTTCGCCATTCATTGATCCTGAACGGCTTGTTTGCTTCGAGCTGCGCTCTGACAGAGGCACGTTCTCTGTCTGCGCTCGTGAGGGGTTTGGAATCATCTTCTCCGCTGCCTTTGATGGCTCGGCCTTCGCTCCCTTTTCCTTTGCGATCTCGCCTATTACGGTCGCCCTGTCCACGGTATCGAATCTGAACCTCTCAGTGATACGCTGTATCTTCGATGCGTCATCAGCTCTTGCCATGACATCCACTACTGCATCGCCATCCTTGCTGTTCTTGTCCTTCAGCACACAGTACAAAACTCCGTATCTCTTTGCTTCCTTAGCGAAGGTCTTAAGATCCTTTTGCCTTATGGAATAGACCTTCAGTTCCTTTCCTGACTTCAGCATGTTGGTCATCCTGGCCTTGCCTCTCGTCTTCTGTTCTTCCTTCAGCACCGCTGCAAGAAGTATCGCTATGTTCTTGGCTCCTGTGCCTGTTATTCTGGCAGCGACCTCCACTCCTTCAAGTGACATCCTCACTACCTGTTCTGCTGCATCTCCTCCCGGATTCATATGCTCTTCACTCCTTTCCTTTCTCGCACTTCTGTGCGCTCTCTGTCTACTGTCTCAAGGTTCTTCTCCATGCCATTGGATCGTTCTCCTATGTCACCCGCAAGTCTGAGATCTTTCCTATATACCTTGAGCTTATCTGTTAATTCCTTTATCTTTTCCCTGGCTGCGTCACGGTCAAGCTCGCTGATATTACGCTTCACCATCTTCCTCAGCTCTTCCCTTTCGCCTGTGAGCTTCTCCACAGTATCCTTTGTTCCTACAACAAAACTTCCAAGGTCTGCATCGGTCTCGATCTTATGCCTCACCAGAAACTTTGCTTCCTCGCTATACATATCGCATTTGAGCAGATCCTCTTTCAAAACTATATGGAGCCTGGTCGGCCTCTGTGTATACTTTGGCAGATAGCCAAGCTCATAACAGTAACGTAGGTATAGCTTTTCAAGTCCCGTTCTTCCCATGATCTTATCTATCCTGCGTTTCAGATTGTAGTTGTTGGGCGTTCTGTACGCCTGCCTGATCCGCTCCGTCCTGACTGATGGGTCATTGCCGTAGACACGCTCCATGATTCTTTCTTTGGTATACTCTTCGCCGAGCCTGTATGTCCTTATGCTTTTGTTCCAGCCCGAAGGCACAATGGACCAGTACTTATGTTTCGGGTCCAGTTTGCAGACATAGCCGCGTTTCTTCAGCTCTCCCGCAAACTCTTCCATATTCAGGCTGAGCGACACTGCCTCATCTATGGCCTGCCTTGCGATATTGTATCTTGTTGGCATGCCTGCCTGCTCCATTTTGTAAATGTTCATATTGAGTCTTTTCCCTTCCGGCTTCTCTATGATTGACAGGCCATGCTCCTTGCAGAGTCTGTCCGACGTCTCGCGCAGATTCCTGTATGCTTCATTGCAGAAGTGGAATCTGTTTCCGTCGCAAAAGGATACTGAGTTTAACACAAAGTGATTGTGGAAGTGTTTAGTGTTAAGGTGCGTAGCAACTATTATCTGGAATCGGTCGCCCCATAATACCCTGGCAAGCTCGACTCCGATCTCATGTGCTTCCGCAGCTGATACCTCGCCTTCCCTGAAACTCTGATAGCAGTGACCGGCAACTATGCCGCCCTCTTTACCGAACCTCATCTTGACCGTATCGAACTGATCCTTTGCCGCAGTCACATTGCAGTTGATCCCTGTAGTGTAAAACTGCAGGTCTGTCTTCTCTCTGTTCGACGCGTAGTCTATGACATCAGAAAGTGCTTTATCATCTGCTGCTGGTTCAGTTCCCCTGTTCTTCGTCTTCTCAGTATCCTCTACATAAGCTAAGGGAGCGGATGCGTTTCCTCTTATCCGCCATATCCTCGTTACTGCCATCTCTTATCCACCTTGTCAGGTCGTAGATATTCTCGCTCTATCTTTGCCTGGAGCAAGTGGAGGCTCTTGGCTTCATCCTCAAGGATCGACGTTGCTTCTTCCGAATGCGTGCCTGCCTTTCTGCTGAGTTCATCACCAAGCTCGCGAAGCTTGTCCATGTCAGCAAAGAACCTATCATCCGGCGCTTCTCTTGGGATGAACCCTGCAATGAGCATCCTGATATATCTTGACTCTGTCATGCACGCGTTCTTCGCCTTCTTCTTAAGCTCCTCTGCTTCCTTCTTGTTCATCCATATCTGTTTCTTTATGCTTCGTTTCATTTGCCTGTCCTTTCTGTTTCTGTAAGTTAAGACGCAGCGGCATGCTGCGCCCGGGGTCTCAGGGGTATCCCCTGCATATCCTGCGTGAGGGAGTGTGTACTCCTGAATGCTTTGCTTGCTGCAGATAGCGGAAACACTTTTCCTGCTGTCTATCTCTCCATTCCGGCTAATTTTTCTCTTCCTTTAGGCTCCATCTTGACTACTTTTATACCTTCAGAAGTCCTGAAAAACTCTTCCGGGCTCTTGAACATTTCGGTATATTTCTTCTCCATATCTGGCGGAAGCGACAGGAATTTCTCGCTCTCTATGGGTGCGTAGCAAACAAAAAAGGTGCCTGACATAACATCCATCAGGTCTCCATCGTCACCGTATATAGCTCTGCTCGGAGGCAGTCCCATGAGCTTTCCTTCCTCGTTACAAACTATGGCAACGTCATCATCGAATGGCATATATTCCTCTATCATGCCTCCGACTGCCTGTTGCATCGATGAAAGACTGTCGTCAATCTCGATCATCTTCGCTTCCTCCCCCGGCTTTACCAGCAGCACTTTCATGGTGTCTGCTTTTGAAAAGCTGTCGCCCTCTGACAATGCAAGGCTGCTTCCGTTGTCCCATGCCACATGGATCTGACCCATATCATCTACTGATGTCACCGTTCCTCTAAGTCCACTAGGCATTTTGTCCTCTCCCGCCATCTCATTCAGCACCACTCTAGTGCCCTTCATATATTCTTCTGATACTCTTTCAACGTTCATAGCTATCATTCCTTTCATGTTTATCCTTCAGCATCCTATGCGTATGCATAAGTTCATCATTCATGTCTTTTCCGTATTTCGGCGGTTCATTCCTTATCCTGTAATCACTTCCAAGGACTCCTGCAAGACCCTTTGTCATGCTTCTCCCGGCTTTGTCATTATCAAGATAAAACACTATTTCATTCACCTCTTTATGCCGGTCAAGGAACATAGAAAGTGCTGTAGGCACTTTGACTCGTGACGGATCTGCACTCGGCTGATACACTCCTGCAAGAGAAAGCATATGGTCTTCCAGAATTCCCCCTGTCCTCATCTTTTCAAGTGTTGCAAATGACAAAAGGTCTATCGCGCTCTCAAAGATATGGACCGCACTTCCTTTTCCTTCGATGCGGAAGCTATATCTTTTATCACTTCCAGCGGCTTCCCCCATGATCCTCGTAGGTTTCGTTGCCCGAAAACTCGCATACCTTGCTGTTCCGCTTTCATCGAATCCAAGGAATATGCAGTTCCTGTGAGGCACCGACTCATAGATCAGCCCTTTTTCTATGCAGCGTTCTATGAGACCTCTATCGATCCCACGGTCTGTAAGATAACGGATTACCTGATCATTGTTACTGTTTCTCTCCGGAATAAGCAGCTTCTTTACCCTTTTCTCTTCCTTTTGCTGTACTAAAAAAGGAGGGCTGTTTCCCTCCGCGTTCAGTATCATCCCCACAGCTTCTGTGAATGGATGACCTCTTACTTTTACCAGGTAGTCAAGCGCCGATGCTCCGCCGAATCCTCTTGACCACCACATCCACTTACCGTTTGAAATCGACATACTGTCGTGAGATCTGGTCGAATAATTCTCGCCGGACACCTTGACAAGATCTCCCGGATCGCACAGTCTGAGATACGTCAGGATGTCCATCTCCCGCGCCTTTTCTACCTGCTCCTTATCGTAATATGGCATTACATTTTTCCTCCTTCCAATTAAAAAAGGACGCTGTTAAGCGTCCAATGTATCACACCCATACTAAGTATCAATCAAATCACCATACTAAACAATAACCTCCTGAATCGATATGATATTATCCTCTTGAATCTTCTTCGTTGTCCTTATTTCATCATCCATCCAACTAATATCAGCACATCTATTGAGTTCATGCCACAATACTGTTCTTATTATATTATTCTTCAATTTGAATCTGAAATGTTCTTCTACATAATCAAAGGGGATGGTTGCGATTATCTTTAACGGGACTCCCACACTGCATAATATTCTGTAAATATTAGGGAATCTATTTTGATTGAATTTAATTATTTCTCCGCCAACCGACTCAACATAATGCTCACACGATTTACCATTTGATAATGGATAAAAAAATGAAAGATGTCCAATGCGTTCTCCCCCGACATATTCCCCTGGATTATACAAATACTGTTTTAACAATCCTATTTCGTTTTCATCAGTAAAACCTTGATCATCAAGCAATCGCAATAAAATCTCTAATGCTTTCATACAATCCAACGGTCTCATACCGTTATCTAACTCATACCTGTCTATCACTTTTGTATAATGCCCTGCAACAAATTTATTGTCTTGCAATAATTTGTAAAGACATTTTTCATGCTTCTGTATTTGCAAATCATCATATGAATAGAGTAATCCATATCTGTCCCTTGGATCTGTACCAGCTTCATTTATAAAATCCACTTTGTTGTCCATAACATATGTTTTAAGTATATTAGGTATTGAATCATAATTATCGAAATCAATAATGGGCACCGTTTACCACCTCCACACTTCATGTATATTTGAAGCAAATTTTCATCAATTCCAGTCCCAATGTATCTTCTTTAGGTCTATATTAAAATATGATAATAACTGTTCTTCTATCCTTTGTGATAATCCATAAAGTTCATCATAGTACTGATCAAAAGGCATTCCATTGAAATAGCTCTCAACTAATCCATATAATGGCTTGGTTGAGTCATAACATTCTTGCAATATAATAGGGCAATCGTTTTTATCTATTAAACCATAATGCATCATACAATTTCTAAATGAAGAAGAAAAGAGTTTTGTGTTCCCTTCTATTTTCTCAAAATCATTGAAAGCATTGGTATTACTCGAGTTGTTCTGTTCAAAATGTTGCTTTAGTTTTTTAATTTCAAACCATGTATTATGAATTGTAATATATAGAATTCTTAATAACCATATGTTTCGAGTTTGAAAAACTGGAACAAGTAGATTATTTACAAATCCTATCATAGATAACATATGTAAAAGCACAAGATTCGTTTCTTTGTCATAACTTTGATTAAAAAAGTTATGACACCTGTTTGTATTAAAATCAATATATCCATATTGGGGAACATCATTCAGATAGTCTTCCATACTCCACAAATCATTAACTTCAAGGCTATTTACAAGAATCTCGGCTATTTCACTACCCAGCTTTTGACCAATCATCATTGCATGATTGTCAAATGATTCTTCTCCCCCTTTATGCATGTTTAAAAAATAATTAGCGAGCTGTGTATCAAATACAACCTTCCCCTGATCATTAAAATATACCCCTAAATTCAAATGAATGTTGAGTCGTTTCGTAAAAGGGAATCGCAAATCGCTACGGAAATATTTGTTTTGCTGATCATCAGATTTTCTTACCATACTCTTGCTTTTTGAATATCTGCCAGTGAAGATTTTCAATCCATCTCGGATGTCTTTCACTTCATTTTCAATGTCATTTTCAGAGTCTTCAATAAATAAATACTCTTTCGCCGAACGACAATAAAGCGCATAATATGGTAATAATGATAAGTTCATCGCGCTATCCCTAATGTTTATTATTAGAGTTTTTAAAACGACACCATCTTGAGTTATTATATTTTTTGAACACGTTTTTAGAATGCTTTTATACGCATCTTCATCCCAATTCAAAACATAGTACCTCCATTTTCAATATACAATTGCTTATAAAGCCAATTTATATATAACAAAAATCGCTCCAAACGAAAGATTTATAGCCCTGCGATAAAACAATTATACCACAGGGCCACAATAACAGTTGTATGATTAGGTGTTCTACCTCTCCCAACCTTTCGATTTCTTTTCCGTGAACTTTGCTATAGCAGCTTTTTCTCTGCCGTCCATGAGTTCTCTAAGTGACTGCATGTCATCTTCAGAAAGCGTTATGCCTCTGGACATATGCTCATGATCCGGATCCCAGTCGCGGATATCGTACTTGGCCGGGCCATCGTTCCAGGAAACTACATTGATCTCCTTCTGCCATCCGTTCTGATATTTTGCTATGACTCCAACATGTTCTATGACCTCGAACGAGATCTCTTTCCTTTTGTTCTCCATTTTGCTTTCTCCCTTCTTTTTCTTAACGTTCCATTGCTTTTGACATCTTTGAAGACGTGTGATCATCGAGAAGGCCTTCCGCTTTGAAACTCATCATCTGTCCGCTCTCGCCTGCCACGATGATATGATCCACCATCTTTATATCAAGCATCCTTCCGCATTCTGCAAGCCTTCCGGTGACTTCCCTGTCCTCTGCGCTTGCGATAGGGGTACCAGATGGGTGGTTGTGGATCGCGATGAATGCAGCTGCATTTGAAAGTATGCTGCTCTTGAACACCTCTCTTGGGCTCACCATAGATGAGTTGAGTGTCCCTACGCTGCAGACATTCATGTTGATCACCTGTCCGTTTGACTTGAGATTAAGTATAGCAAAGACCTCTCTGTCATAGTCTTTCATCTCGTTTGCGATCACATCAAGTACGTCCTGCGGCGAGCTTATAGGATCCGCGCTGTAAAGAGAAGGCTCTTTCACCATGCGGATATTGACCACCTTTATCTCATTTTCTTTCTGCTTCAGCATGCGATGTCACCTCCTGTATATCAAACGACAGCACAGTGCCATCGGAAAGATCCTCTATGATCTTCTTCACTTCATCAAGGTTCTTTACCTCAATAGTCTTCTCCTTCTTGTCCATAGAACTCGTCCTCCTTTTCTGTTTCCTTTGGCAGATCGTCAGTCCCCTGTCCCAGGTAACTTATGACCTTATGCTTCTTCACCGCATCCCGCAGCTCCGTTATTATGTGGATCTCCGATACCGTCACTCCCTGCATGGACAGTATGTCCTGTATGGTGAGTGCTGTAAGCTTCTTCTCAGTGTCCACTTTCATGTCTATCAACCTGTTCAGTGTCCTTACTGTCTGCTTGTCCATTCCCATTCTTTTTTTCACTCCCTTCCTCAAGTATTTTCTTCATGCAGTAACCGCAGAAAGGAGCATCGTGGCTCCTGTATCTGCAACTATCAGGGCAGTTTTCTTTCTTCATGTCTACCGCCCCGCTTCCATCATTTTCTTTCCATAGTCAGTAAAGGCGTACCAGTTCGTATGATCGAACCTGTTGTCATTGAAACAGCCCTTCCTGATATATCCCTTGCCCGCAAGTACATTCACGGCATCCTTTGCCATGTGGATACTGAGATACGGGAACTCTCCCGTCATCATCCTTGCTGAGCATCTGTACCAGCAGCGGCCGTGCCTTTCAAGCACGCCGTCTCCATCGCCGTCATCCTTCAGGTGATCCCAGAGGAATTCTGCGATGACGGCTGCATTGACTCCGCACTTTACCGCTATGTCATTTCTGAATCCTGTCATTTCATCCTCCTGTTAAAAGAGGCGGCACATAAGGCCGCCTCGATAATTATTCATTACTCTTCTTTGTTGTCATCGCCTGTTTCCGCTCCGTCATCAGCCTTCTTTTTCTTTGAAAGCGCCATGATAGCAGTGCATGCTGCAGCCATTATGATCACAAATACCCAAAGGTTCGAATGATCTCCTGTCTGCGGGGTGTCTCCCGAAAACAGCGGCTTAGGGTATTTCACGCTCTGTCCATAGTCATTTATGTCAGAATGAGTCGTTACCTTTATGCCCTGGTGATACAGATCCTCGAAGACTACTACGGTCTTTCCTTCAAGCTTCCTGGAATCGAAAGCATACCTTAGTTCCACTGTGCCGTTTGCTTTCTCTGCAGTGAATGTCTTTTCAGCTGTGACTTCTTTTCCATCCACTTTGAGAGGCTTGCCTGTTTCTTTGTTCATGAGCACACCTTTGACTGTGTACTCTTTTCCCGGCACCAGATTACTGTAGCTTACCGTGTCCACTATGCCAGCGGTCTTTTCAACAGTTCCTCTGTGAGTCCCGGTCTTTCCGTCTTTAGCTGTAGTGTGGATCTGCGGATAGTGGATCGTCTGACCTTCATCAGTTATGTCTGCATGCATAGTCACTCTGATCCCTTCGTACCAGAGCTTCTCGAATACTACTACGCTCTTTCCCTCAAGACCTTTCGAGTCGAATGTGAAGCTCATATCCACTGTTCCGCTTTCTGCTTCTGCAGTAAAAGTCTTCTCGGCTGTGACAGTCTTGCCATCCACCTTGAGCGGCTCCTTTGTCGCTTTATCCATGAGCACGCCCTTGACAGTGTAAGTCTTTCCCTCGATGAGGTTGCTGTATGATACTGTATCAACTATGGTCGTTTCATTTCCTATAGCTCCGAGATTATCCTTTGTCTTTTCATCCATTGCCGTAGTCTTGATCTCAGGATAGTGGATGGACTGGCCCTCGTCTGTTATGTCCGAATGAGTCGTAACATTGACATCGCCCATATACAGGTCCTCGAATACTACCGTTGTCTTTCCTTTCAGCGCTTTCGAGTCGAAGATGAACTTCATGGTGACTGCCCCGGACTTCTCCGATGCCGTGAATGTCTTTTCCGATGTCACTTCTTTTCCGTCTACCTTTATGGTTTCTCCGGTATCCTTATCCATAAGTACGCCTTTTACTGTATAAGTCTTTCCGGCTATGAGATTGCTGTAGCTTACAGTATCAACTATGACCGCATCTTCTCCCGTCACTCCCTGATGATCCTCTGTCTTGATATCCTTTGCAGTCGTCTTTATCTCAGGGTAGTAAAGAGTCTGGCCTTCATCTGTCAGGTCTGCATGCGATGCGATCTTCAGATCTCCATAGTAGAGCTCCTCGAATACTACCGTTGTCTTTCCCTTGAGAGCCGATGCATCAAGGCCGTACTCAAGTATTACTGTCCCTGCGCTTTTTTCTGCAGTGAATGTCTTTTCAGATGTTACTGCCTTGCCGTTCACTGTTATGGCTTTTCCTGTGTCCTTGTCCATGAGAGTTCCTTTGACGGTATATTCTCTGCCAGGAGTCAGCTTCTGGTATGCCACGGTATCCGTGAACTTTGAATCCGCATATGTCGTTCCCTGGCTGCTGTCAGTATTAGAATCCTTTGCTTCCGTCTGAAGTCTTATGTCCAGCGGTCCAAACTTTACTGTGAAGCTTGCTGTGTCCGCCTTGTCTACCGCAAAAAACGCCATGTTCTGCGATCCGCTGTCTGTGATCTTGTATGCGGTGTAGTCCTGCAGGTTCCCTGAAAGAGTCCCTGATGAATATGTCGTATTCGCTCTGCTAAAATCGGATGCCTTTAGATAAAAAGTCTTTCCGCAGTCTATCTCAAGGCTAGTCCCTGCGCTGTATGTCTTGCCGTCCATGACGAGGCTCATACCGCTAGGTACTTTGTAGTCGACATAGTTGTCTTCATTCCCCTTGAGCGTTATGTTGTCGCTTTTGAACTCTCCGTCATCCGTCCATGTTGTGGTTGCAGATGATCCGTTGGTCGATGAAAATGATATAGCAGAATCGAAGCCTGCCGGATCGTCCAGTGAATTGACATATGCTACCGCCGCTTTGACCATGCTCTGATAGGACTCGTTGATCTTTCCGCTTACCACTCCGCCGGACCAACCGACGAAAGCCGTGCTTGAATCATACTGGTATGAAAGCAGCACATGCGATAGCAGGTAGAAGTTCATGCCTGAAGCATAGCTGCTGTGGCCGTGGCTTGAGAGCCATGATGCCAGTTTCTTCTGACCGGGATATCCGTAGCAGTAATACATGGTCTTAGCCACCTTGCTGCTGTCTGACATCGCCGATGCTTTTCTCGATCCTGTGTCCGGAGGCACTTCGTTCGGCTGCAGGCAGTACGCCTGTCTCGTCTTTCCATTGACCGTCACTGTGTAGTGATGCGCAAGTCCGGATCCTCCGTAGGTATACGATGCGCTGCTCTTGTCAAGTTTAACAGATATGGTATCTGCCGCATACGCATTCTCGGTCCCTGTGAGCATTGCGGCAGGCATATATGCTACTGTGATCAGCACTGCCATAAGCGCCGCGAACCATTTTTTCTTTGTGATACTCATTGATTATTCTCCTTCCGGGCATAAAAAATAGCGCATGCATTTGATGCATAACGCTTTCTCGCTGCCCATATATGTTTTTGTTTTTCCGTAAGTTAACTGCTGGTAGTTACATGAAGTAGGGGTGTGGGGAAGAACGGTCTAAGGTACTCCTCATGTGGCCGTTTCATTTCGCATCCCTATCTCTCGTTATCGCGTTCCTTCCTGCTGAGATACCTGCCGTAGTATTCCATTGCTGCCGCAACGAAGTCCTCCCGCTTTGATACCGGAAGATCCTTTGGGAACAGTTCTTTGAACCTGTCTCCTCTGAGGACTATTCTCTCCTTCTGGTTAGGCTTTTCCTCCAGCATTATCGCTTCGATCGCTTCAGGCGTGAGTTTGCCTTCCTCAGACATCTTTCTCATCCTTATTGCCTGTGCATGAGTCGGGGTGCATTGCTCCATCTCTATGCTTCCAACAAGATCCTTCTGCTGTTCCTTTGGAAGATACGACAGTTCTACCGCCGGTCTAAGAGCAATCTGCTCTTCATCGACCAATTCAAGCAGTTCTGGCTTCAGTTCAGTCAGGCGGATATATCGTCTCACCTGTTCTCGACTTTCACCCATAGACTTCCCAATTTCTTCATTGCTTCTCGACTTTGACACCAGTGGTGTCGAAGTTAAGTCTGTTCTTTGTCCCTGCCGGTTCATCGCTTCAAGCCTCATCTTGTATGCAAAGGCTTTCTCGCTTGGAAGAATAGTGGTCCTCTGAAAGTTCGATTCTACCATGAATATGGTAGCCTCATCTCTTGTCATATCCACTACCTCTGAACGAAGCGTCTCAAGACCCGCAAGTTCGCAGGCTCTCTTCCTTCTGTGGCCTGATATTATCTCATATCTGCCGTCTTCCTTTTTTCTGAGAGTAGCAGGAGTGATTATCCCATTTGCCTTTACGCTTTCCACGAGATTCATCATGTCCTCATTATCCTTCACCTTGAAGGGATGCTCCGGGAATGGATCTATCTGGTCCAGGGGTATCTCATATATCTTCTTCAGCTTGGCTTCGTCTCTTTCTGCCTGCGTTGAAAAGATATCATCTATCCCCGGAAGACCGAAGTCTATCGGTTCTCGCTTTTTCGCCATCCTTAAGCACCTCCCTTGTCAGTTCTGCGTATGCCGCAGCAGGTTTACTGTCCGCGTCATATGAATATATGCTCTCTCCTCTTCCACTTGCCTCTGCAGCTTTCACTCCCACCGGTATCTGAGCGCTGTATATCCTGATATTTGCCCCATAGTTCTTTCTGATGGCCTCGATAGTTTCCTTTGCAAGGCTCGTCCTCTGATCTATGAGCGTCATCACGATACCGCCTATCTTCAGATCCGGATTGAGCTGTCTCTGTACCTTCGCTACGTTGTACAGCAACTGCGTCATTCCCTTTGCAGGAAGATACTGTGCCTGTACCGGTATGATGACCTTGTCTGCTGCTGTAAGCGCATTGATGGTCAACATCCCAAGAGACGGCATGCAGTCGATCACTACATAGTCATAACTGTTCTTCACCTGTCTCAGGTAATTTTTCAGCACATTCTCTCTGCTCATGACATTCACAAGGCTCAGCTCGAACTGCGAAAGCTCGATATTCGACGGAAGCACGTCCATTCCTTCATTGTGATGGAGTATCCCTTCCTTTGGATCGAACGGTTCATCGTTCCTCACCTTGCTAAGGACCGACACTATGGTCTCATCCAGTGCATCGGTGTTCTTCCATCCAAGGCATGCGCTAAGGTCTGCCTGCGGATCTGCATCGATAAGCAGCACCTTCTTGCCGCTCATAGCAAGTCCTGCTCCAAGGTTCACGGCTGTGGTCGTCTTGCCGACGCCGCCCTTCTGATTACATATAGCTATAACTTCTGCTTGTTTCATCTGGTTCTCCTCCCTTCAGTTTGGTCATCGCGGCACGCTTCGCTTTTGAACACGCCGGATGTATGCCTGCCTGTCGGCAGACTGAATGGATCATGACGGCAGCTGATTTTCTTTCGCCGCTCTTGCCTTCTCGGCCCTCGCTGCTTCTCTCAGATCTATCTCTGTGAGATAGATGTCCACTTCATCTGAATCAAGGAATATCTCCATGAAATCGTCGAAAGCGTCACTTTCCACTTCGCCGCCTACCCTGACCAGATCCATCTCTGTCACGATGTCTCTGCACCCTGCAGCAAAGAAAACATCTCTCAGTATATCGAATGCCGTCTCTGCACCTCCTTCAAAGCACAGGCTGTCCAGCATCCCTACATAAGCAAGGCCTTTCTCATGCTCGATGCATCCGCGATCGATACACATCTCCAGGTTATCTGCTGCATCCTGCGCTGCCTGAAGTAGTACCGGGCAGTAAGCCTTCTCTCCTAATTCCTGCTCTATCATTTCTCTTGTCAGGCCTTCAACTATGATCTTCATCGTATTCTCCGTAGTCTTCATATTCTTTTCCTTTCCCCGGTGATGCCGGTCCAAAAATTACTAAAGCTCTGCATGTTTCAGCAGAGCAATGTAATATGCCTTAGGCATCATTATTCAGGAAAGGATCCAAGTTTCTCTATCCAAACAGCTTCAGGATGAGATCATCCACGGCATCAGTATATCTGCCCTCTTTTATGAGGTTGTTTCTGAGTTCTACCAGGCTGAAGAGTATGAGCTGGCTCTCATCGTCTGTTACGTTCATCTTTATCTTCTTATCAAACATAATATCCACCTCCTGCTTTGTTCTATGTGGAGTATCTTTTACTAGATTTTACTAATAGAAATATCAAGTTGCAATTATACGATTTCTCATGCCATCTTTGACTTAGAGTACATTTGGCATCACAATGACAATGCGATATAAAAAAGCAGTGCTCGCGTTGAAATATCAACGGTCACACTGCTATGTGGTTCTATGAATTATTAGTATCATTATAGTATCACGGCATTTCATCGAATCGCTACAAGCCAGTGATTTCAACGGCCTTGCCGAATATGAAAACCTCACTCGTCTATTCAAACTCTATGGTCCCCGGCGGCTTATTCGTACAGTCGTAAAAGACTCTGTTCACATGGGGCACTTCGTTGACGATCCTGGTGGTGACTTTTTCGATGAGATCCCAGGGAAGCTTAGCAGCTTCCGCCGTCATGAAGTCCGATGTCTCCACTGCCCTCAGGGCTATGGCATGATCGTATGTGCGAAAATCCCCCATCACTCCCACGGAACGCACATTGGTCAGGGCGGCAAAATACTGCCCGAGAGTAGGAGCAAGTTTGCCTCCGTCGTAGGCTGCCACTTCTTCTCTGTATATGGCGTCCGCCTCCTGGACGATCTTCACCTTTTCTTCGGTTATATCACCTATTATCCTTATTCCAAGACCCGGTCCGGGGAAGGGCTGACGCATTACCAGATGCTTCGGGATGCCCAGTTCCATGCCTGCTTTTCGAACTTCATCTTTAAAAAGCATTTTCAGGGGCTCTATTATGCCCTTGAAATCCACATGTTCAGGCAGTCCGCCCACGTTGTGATGGGATTTGATGGTGGCGGAGTCTCCCGGGCCACTTTCTATTATATCCGGGTATATGGTCCCCTGTACCAGAAAGTCCACTTTACCTATTTTTTTTGCTTCGTTTTCGAAAACTCTTATGAACTCTTCTCCTATTATTTTTCTTTTTTTCTCCGGATCCGTGACTCCGGCCAGTTTATCATAAAATCTTTGCCGGGCATTTACTCTTATGAAGTCAAGGTCGTAATGGCCGCCTTTGC